>Ga0310342_100003530_pt1 | contig 10290 bp, 5 predicted proteins | sample S15DNA20500_MG_FD_206155 | JGI IMG/M metagenome (GOLD analysis project Ga0310342, IMG submission 206155) | Marine microbial communities from station ALOHA, North Pacific Subtropical Gyre - S1503-DNA-20-500_MG | ecosystem: Environmental > Aquatic > Marine > Oceanic | place: Pacific Ocean: North...
TTTCTGCTTTGCCCGATTGCTGCAGAGACGTCAGCAAGTCGCCGATGAGCGAATCGAGGCGACTCATGCAGTTGTAATAATTTGCCGTGTCGTTGCGCAGTTGGGGCGTGTCGAGTCCAAAGTAAGACAGGGGTTTTACCTCGTCACCCGTTAGTGGACTGGCAGGTAACTTGCCGGTCTGGGCAATGAAGGGACGATGGGCGTCCGGGTAATTAACGCTCAGGAAAAAAGGAGTATCGGCTGCCTGGAAGAATGCTGCTGCCTCTTTTGCATAGTTCACCAGTTTCTTGCGGCTGAAATTAGCGGAACTGATCTTCTTCATGTCGAAGGGGAAGGCACTCGCTGGATTGATATGAAGCTTTCCCAGGATGCCGGTCCGGTAGCCTGCCTTCTTCAATTGGCGAATTAAGTTCGGCGTATCTTCTCGATACATGCGGAACTTCCAGGTTGCCAGTCCGATCTGGCCATTTTGATGGGGATAGAGGCCGGTCAATAAGGCGGCCCGCGACTGGCTGCAACCGGCTTGTGGAACGTATGCATGCTCAAAGCGGACGCCTCGCTCAGCCAATCCATCAAGCACTGGAGTTTTTACGTAGGGATCGCCATAGCATCCCAGTTCTGGACCATTGTCTTCGGAAACGATGAGCAAAATGTTAGGACGTTCGGCCGCGCTGCCGCTGGTGACCACTAGCAGCAGGGCCCCGACGAGCATCCGACCAAGCCATTGAAGATTAAAGCAGCAATTCATCGGCGATCTCCCGTGAACTGGGGATTTGGCCTCATGGGGTCGGCGCCCACGTCCTGTTGCCAGGCTTTGAGCAGGGTCTGTAACTTCTTGACACGGGCTGGATCTTGACTGGCCAGGTCGGTCTTTTCCCCCAGATCGTTTTCGAGGTCGTAAAGCGAAATTTTTCCTGTTTCAAAAGCTTCGATCAGTTTCCAGTTGCCGGCGCGAACGACGGCGGAAGGGAAACTGTGTGGGTGACGATTGTAGTGTGGGTAGTGCCAGTAGATGGCGTCCCGTTGAAACGATCCTTTGCCGGTGAGCAGCGGGACGAGGTTTTTACCGTCGACGTGCTGGTGGGGGCGGGCCGGTTGACCGGTGACTGCCAGGATCGTTGGGTAAAAGTCGGTACTGATGACCGGCTGATGTGAAACCCAACCGGGCCTGGTCTTCCCTGGCCACTTGATAATCAGCGGCACGCGAAGGCCTCCTTCGTAATTGCTTCCCTTGTTGGCCCGTAGCGGGGAATTACTGGTAGCCTTGGCGAAGCCCCCATTGTCACTGGTAAAAATGATCAAGGTTTGCTGATCGATTTTGAGTTCCCGTAGCGTTCGCATCACGCGACCGACACTCTCATCCACGCTCTCGACCATTGCCGCGTAAGCGGGTGGACCCTGTCGTTGGTCCTTGGCAACCTGCTGGTACCGTTTGATCTTGTCGGCTTTTCCCTGCAACGGTGCATGGACCGCGTAGTGGGAGAGCATCAGGAAGAAGGGTTTGTCTGCACTGCGGCGAATGAATTGCTCTGCTTCTTCTGCCAGGCGGTCGACCAGGTAATCACCCGGCTTGCCCCCCACGGGGCCCGGCTTCTGCTGGATCTTTCCAGTGGTGGGAATTTTCCAGGTGCCGGCGAAAGGGTAAAAATAACTGCCCGGTGCCCCGAAGTCGCGGCCGCCCACGTTCAGGTCAAATCCCTGGTGCTCGGGGTAGTAGTAGGTCTCGGTTCCCAGGTGCCATTTCCCCATGAAGGCCGTCTGGTAACCGGCCTCCCGCATGGCCTCGGCAATAGTCACCTCTTCCAGTGGCAGGTTCGAAACGTAGCGACCTTCCTTCAGCTTATGATTCGTACGGCTCCAGCGACCCGAGGGCAACCACTGGGTCAACAGCAGGCGGGCCGGGTACTTGCCGGTCATGATCGCTGCCCGCGTTGGTGAACAGACGTTGCAAGCTGCATAGCCATCGGTGAATCGCAGGCCCCCGCTGGCCAGTCGGTCGATATGGGGCGTACGGTAATACGTGCTGCCGTAACAGCCCAGGTCTTTCCAGCCCAGGTCGTCGATCAGGATCAGTACGACGTTGGTTTTTTCGTGCTGGGCAGCGACTAGCGGTGCCGAAAGGGGGAGCAGCAACAGGCAGGTAGCCAGCAGGAGGTATCGACGCTTCAAACTTTTGGTCAGTTGCATGATGTTCACAGTGGGTTCGGGTAGATTCAGTTTGTTTATTTCCCGGAAATTTTGCGACCTGTTTTTTTCTCGTTCCAGGTGTAGGTTTCCGGGTCAAAACGGAAGGCCTTCTTGGTGGCGGCCGAGGGCGCCCAGTCCTTGACGATCCAGTTCCCCAGTTCTCGCTTGGTTTGCACGTACTTTTTCTCGTTGGCCAGGTTGGTCCACTCCTGGGGATCGACCTGGTGGTCGTACAGTTCCTCGCTGCCGTCCTGGTAACGGATGTAGCGGTATCTCTGGGAGCGAACGGCCGCATTGCCCAGTTTGAACTCGGTTACCGCCGGGCGGTCCCATTTGCTTGCTGGATCTCGTAGCAGGGGAGCCAGGCTAACACCATCGAGCGTTCTGCCAGGTTTCAACTGGCAGAGGTCCCGCAGGGTTGGGTAGAGGTCGAGCAGACTGACCGGATGGTGGCAGATCCCGGCAGCCCGTCCCGGGGCGTGAATGATGAGTGGAACCCGGGTGGCTTCTTCCCAGAGTGTGCTCTTGTGCCAGTGTTGTTTCTCACCCAGGTGCCAGCCATGGTCCGACCAGAGAACGACAATCGTGTTTGCTGCAAAGGGACTTTTTTCCAGTGCCTCCAGGACCCGACCGAGCTGTGCATCGGCGTAACTGATACTGGCCAGGTAAGCCCCGATGGCATGTCGTCGTTTACCCGCGTTCTTGATTGCCAGCAAGTCACTACGGCGGACACCGGCCAGTTTTAATCCGGCGGCAGGAAGATCGTCCAGGTCATTGTCCGGGACCCTCGGTAGCACGATCTTGTCCAGCGGATAAAGATCGAAATATTTTCTTGGCACATACCAGGGGAGATGAGGTCGAAAGATGCCACAGGCCAGGAAGAAGGGCTTGTCTTGTTTTGCCTGTAGGAACTTGATGGCATAGTCTGCGCTGAGTGCATCATCATAGTCGGTGTCGGGAATCTGCAGGGATCCCCAGTCGTTTTCATGTCCCAGTCCCGGCACGCCACTAAAGGGGAAACCGGCCGGGTTGGGACCGGACGATGACCAGGGATAATTCAGCTTCGAGCTGCGAAACCAGGGATCATTACGAAATCGCAGGGGGAGGAAATCGTCCCACTGGTTTGGAGGATTATTGCCGGCCGTGTGATGAAATATTTTACCGGCGCCGACGACCCGGTATCCATGCTGGCGAAAATCGACCGGCATGGTGAGGATCTCCGGGTAATTGGGGAACCACCAGTGGCCGTTGGCATACAGGCCGGTACTGGAGGGGCGTCGGCCGGTCATGATGGCAGCACGCGATGGGGCGCAGACGGGAGAAGCGCAGTGAGCGTTGCTAAAGAGCATGCCACGTTTTGCCAGTCGATCGATGTTCGGTGTCTGGACTGTTCCTTCGTAACCACCCAGGCACTGGACCCAGTCTTTCATGTCGTCCACGGCTAGAAACAGGACATTCGGCTGCGCGGCGTCCAAATTGCCGACCGCGGTTAGCAGCAGGATTGCCAGGGGCAGGCGAGTTGATGCTGCAATCATTGACCAGGTTCCGTTGTAACTGGCAAGGCGGCCTGCCAGCCGTTTGCGAGAAGTCGTGAGAGAGTTTTGACGGTGTTTTTGTGACCGGCCTGGCTGGCAAGATTTCGCATTTCATGCGGGTCGCTTTGGTGGTCGTACAGCTCCCGCGCCGTCACCTGTTGCGATTGCCAGCTGCGCCACTCGACATACCGGTAGCGGCTGGTGCGGATGGCATATCCCATGATCTCTCCGTGACCGCGGTGTCGATTTCCCTCCCTGGCCCGCGGGTACTGGCTGAAGGCGGCCTGTTTCCAGGGTCGCGCCGGGTCGTCCAGCAGCGGCTGAAGATTGATCCCTTCCACTCCCTCTGGAGCAGAGAGTCGGCAGAGGGCTGCCAGGGTTGGATAAACATCGACCAGTTCGACGAGTGCGTGGGAGCTGATACCCGGTTTCGCCTGTCCGGGCACCGAGAGAATCAGCGGCACACGCGTCGACAATTCGTAGTTGTTGGCCTTGGTCCACAAGCCCTGTTCACCCAGGTGAAACCCGTGGTCGCCCCAGAGGATGATAATGGTATTGTCTGCCAGCGACAGGTCTTCCAGTGATTTCGTTAAGCGACCGACCAGCGCATCGACATAGCTGACGCAAGCATAGTAGCCATGTCGCAATTCGCGCACCTTGCCGGTGGAGAGTTGGCCATTGTCGGGGATGTCCGTGTACCCTTCCAGCTCTCCCCAACTGCGGGTAGCCAGTTCCGGCGCACCTTCCGGGTGGGTGCCACTTGACGGCAGCGGTATCTTGTTGCGGCTGTAAAGATCCCAGTATTGTTGTGGTGCGCAAAAAGGCAAATGGGGTTTGCGAAAACCAACGGCCAGCAAGAACGGCTGCTGACGTGCCTTGAAAGTCTTGAGGGCCTCCAGGGCGGCGTCGCAGACGATCCCGTCGATGTACTGGTTGTCGGCTACGTTGGCAGATTCGCTGGCCGCCCGCTTGAGCCCTTTGCCTTGCAGATTCTTTGCCGTGGCATAACGAACCTGGGGATCGCGAACATGGTCGTATTGCGGCGGCAGCGACCAGGAGGGAGGGTCCTGAGATGGTTTGCCACTGCCGTGGTAGATCTTACCAATGCTGCGCGTTTGGTAGCCGTGATTTTTGAAATGCTGGGGAAGCGTCACGATGTCAGGAGCGGCAGCACGGAAATGGGTGGCCAGGTCCCAAACGCGAATCGTGTCGGGGCGACGACCGGTTAGCAGAGAAAGTCGTGACGGAGAGCAAACCGCTTGCTGGCAATAGGCCCGTTTGAAGAGGATTCCTCGGCTTGCCAGCTGGTCGATGTTAGGCGTGACCGCGGTCTGGTCGCCATAACATCCCAGGGCCGGGCGCAAATCGTCGATAGTAATTAGAAGTACGTTCGGACGAGTTGTCGAGTTTTGCGCATTGGCGGGCAGTGAGATCAGAGCAGTGACAGCAATCAGCGTGTGGGAAAGCAGCTTCATCATTCTGCTTAATAGCCTACCAGAAAACAGGGCCTCAAGCAGTTCGCAGCTGGCGGCTTAAGCTACGTTGCGGTTTCTGCCGGCTGGCAGTGGAGCAGCAGGCTCTGTCGTCGGCAGACTGACAATGGCAGGGCGGTCTGCAGGTTGCTGCGTTGCTTCAGGTTGTGGCTGACGGGCAGAGTTTTCAAAGACGTTGCGAGCCCATTGGATCATCATGAACAGCGCCCACAATTCCTTGTAACGATTGGCTTTTCGCTCCGTGTGTTCGTCCCACATTTTTTGAATGGCGCGGCTGTCAATCATTCCCAGTGAGGTCGGTAACTCCTCCAGCAACTGGGCACGGAAGTAATCATGCAGTTCAACTCTCATCCAGCGTGCGACCGGGATTCCAAACCCCTTTTTTCGCCGCCGGACAATTCGTTCCGGTAACAAGCCAGTCTCTAAGACGGCATCCTTGAGCAATCTCTTTGAAGTTCCCCGTCGGTATTTGAAATGACTGGGCAGGGAATTAACGTAGTCGACCAGGCGGGTGTCCAGGAATGGTGTGCGCACTTCGAGCGAGTGCATCATGCTGGCCCGATCAACCTTCACGAGGATATCATTCACCAGGTATGACTCTTGAAAGAAGTCGAGGGCCAGTGTGACATCGTCCAGGTCTGCTTCCTTGTCGGCACTGCCAAACGGATGCGTGCCAACTCCCTGGAAATCCGGCAGCAGTTCGGTCAACTGTTGTGGCGAGAAAGCACCCATCCAGATGCCAATGCGATCCGACCGTGCTACGTGGAGGCCACGTAAGAAACGATTTAGTTTAAATGGTAGCGACATGTTCCTGTCAGAATCGGGCAGGCAACGAACCAGCGGCCCGACCAGGTGCTGGCTAACAAAACGGGGTACCAGTCGTTCATACCAGCGGGCGGCTGCCAGTGCTTTAAAGGGATCGTAGCCGGCGAACAACTCGTCTGCTCCATCACCTCCCAGCACGGTTTTAACGTGTTCTGAAGCCAACTCGGCGAGTAGCGAAGTCGGCAAAACCGAAGGATCAGCGAACGGCTCATCCATCATTTGGACAAGACGCGGGACCCGTTCGACCAGATCCTGGGAAGTGAAGTTTCGGTGAAAGTGCTCGGTGTTGTAGAGGTTGGCAACTTCTGCTGCATAGGGAGTCTCGTCAAACGAGTCTTCCTGGAAACCGACTGAAAAAGTCTTCAAGGATCGAAAACCGGCGCGATGGGCACAGGCCACGACCGTGGAGGAGTCGATCCCTCCCGACAGCAGGATTCCGACCGGGACATCGGACATGAAGCGACGTTCCACCGCGGAGGTCAACAAATCGATGACCTGCTCACCTGCTTGCGAGTAAGAAGGCGTTGCCCGTTTGCCACCTACGGGTGGCCCAATCTTCCGCTCCCAGTAATTCCACTGGCGAAAACCTTCCTGCTTGCTTCCTGCCAGACCGTACTGGAAAGCAGCCCCGGGGGCCAGTTGTCCGACCTGGTCGTAAATACTCAGTGTGCTCGACACGTAGTCGTTGAGTAAGTACGAAATCATGCCTTCTTCTGAGAGTTTGAGTTCGCTGAGAATGTCCGGACAGGCACGCAAGGCTTTTAACTCAGAAGCAAACGCGAATTCGATATCGCCAAAAGGACGAAGCGTGTAGTAGAGCGGTTTTTTTCCCAGGCGGTCGCGAGCGCCAAATAAACATTGTTGCTGGGGGTCGTAAAGCACAAAAGCAAACATCCCGTCCAGTTCTTCAACACACTTGGTCCCGTACTTACCGTAAGCCCGTAGAATCGTCTCCGTGTCCGAATTGGTCTGGTAGGGAGTTTCGGCCCCTAGCTCTTCTTGCAACAAGGGATGATTATAAATCTCACCGTTGAAAACAACCACGACACCGCTCTCGTCATCCATCGGCTGCTGACCATGCTGGACGTCGACAATCGATAGCCGACGGTGCCCGAGTGAAACGTTGTCTTGCTGGTAAAAACCGTCTGCATCTGGCCCGCGGTGCGCAATCGCATCGGCCATGGTCACAATGGTGCCAGGTTTGGTCAAACCGACGATACCGCAAATTCCACACATGTCCCGCGATGTTTCTACGGAAAAAGAAGTAGCAGTCAGGGTCAGAGCACACTGCTTTCCATCAGCACCAGTACCACTTTGCGTGGCTCCTCTATGCCTGCCACCCCTGAATGAAAGGGCTGATTCCGGGAGTCTTATAGCTCTAATGACGGCTGGATGTCAATTCAGAATCAAGTAGCTAGCACTACCTGCCGGTCACGGATCTCAGTCAATTCATCTTGTTGCTCGACTGCCCAGGCCATTACACTCGTGACTTCTTATTGCGGTACCCAGGTTTGTGAGTGGGCGAGACCATGTCTGAGCAAGGTAGGCATCAATTTATTCTGGTCTTGCTCTGCGCGGTGATCTATTTCACCAACTTGGGGGGGACGCATCTGTGGGATGAAGACGAAGCTCACTTTGGCAGTACGGTGACGGAAATGATGCAGCGGAACAATTATGTTGTTCCGTACTTCAACGGTGAGATATCGCTACATAAACCGGCTTTCATGTACTGGGTGATGATTGCGGGTGTCCAGATTTTCGGCAACACCGAGTTTGCCCTGAGATTTGGTTCGGCGATTTTTAGCATCGGGACGGTGTTGTTAACGTATCACACCGGCCGGATGTTATTTTCCCCGCGCGCCGGTTTTTGGTCTGCGGCAGCGCTGGCCACCTGCTTACAGTTCATGTTGATTTCTCGGGCAGCGGTTGCCGATCCTGAGTTGCTTTTCTTTTGCACGCTGCCGATCGTGATTTTTGTGGCAGCCCGTTATCGGGATCGCGAAAGTACGTCGGAGACTGTCCGATCAGCGGCTACCGGCAAGACGGGTATCTCCTGGGTTCGTTGGGCAATGATCTACGGGTCGATGGGCTTGGCCTGCCTGGTCAAGGGGCCGGTGGGGGTTGTGTTGCCGACAGCTGTCCTGGGCCTGTTCCTCTTATTTGAACATGCTGACCTGTTGGCCCGGCAGCGGATGACTGGCGAACTGCACGGGCTAAAGCGGTTCATGGTCTGGTTAAAGGACGTGTTTTGGCCGACCACGATTTTGCGCACTACTTGGGCGATGCGACCGCTGACCGCGCTGCTGATGGTTGGCATCATCGCTGCCCCCTGGTATATCGCCGTCGGCTTGCAAACCGATGGTGAATGGTTGCGGGGATTTTTCCTGGTGCATAACGTGGGTCGTTTTTCCAGTACCTTCGAGAGTCATGATGGTGGTCCTCTCTATTACCTGGTTGCTATTTGCGTGGGGATCTTTCCCTGGTGCATCTTTAATTACCAGGGATTACGGTTAATGGTTGAGCGCTTGGGTCATGATGATCACCTGCGACGTGCCTACCTGCTGTTGATCGCCTGGATCACGGTTTGGATTGCCGTCTTTTCAATTTCCGGTACCAAGCTGCCACACTACGTGTTGCCAGCATACCCGGCCGTGGCGATGTTCTTTGGTGTCTTTATTGACCGTTGGCTCTCACGTGACGCTGAATTCAGTCGGGCCTGTCAACGCACTTCCTGGATTTCATTGATCGTGGTTGGCATCGTTTTCCTGGTCGGCAGTCGAGTTTTTCTCGACAGCGTTTTACCTGACGAAAGTCACCTGATGTTGATTGGGCTGATTCCCCTTATCGGTGGCGCGATTGGCTGGTGGGCAGACGAAGTGGATCGACGTCAAACGGCATCCATCACGGTGCTGGTAACAGCAGCTGCCTTTACGCTGGCCCTCTTTGCCTGGGCAGGGCCGCAAGTTGACCGTTATCAAACCAGTCCTCAAATTGCCCGCTGGGTTCGTGATCATGCAGGTACCGGTCAGCCGCAGCTACGGACGTTTGGTTACTTTGACGAGAGCCTGGTCTATTACACGCAACAGCCGGTGAAACGACTTGATAACAGGGAACAGGTCAGCGAGTTCTTTAAGGGAGAGCCGCAGGGCTTGCTGATCACCACCAGCCAGGCCATGTTGAAAATTCGGGCTGGCTTGCCTGCGGACGTGGTGCCCTTGGAAACAACCGCCAGATTTTTGCGTGACGGCCAGGTGGTGCTACTGGGGCATCGGTCAGAGAAGGCTGGTCTGACAACTGCCTCACAGCAGGATTCAAGTAAGCAACAGCGTTAGGCTGTACGTTTACCCGTTGCCGACATAGCGGTGGCTGTTATTTCTTTTTCCCGGCAGGTTTCCAGTCCGGGTTTGCAGTTGGTGACTTGGCATCTGTTTGCTGACGCCAGGTATTGAGTTTTTCCTGTAACGCTCGCGCGCGAGTGGGCAGGGCAGCAGCCAGGTTTTTGGTCTCGCCCGGATCATCCTGCAAGTTAAACAACTCCAACCGGTCGTCTTCGTAGTAGTGGATCAGTTTCCAGTCTCCGTCGCGGACGGCACTGGCCGGAGTCATGCGAGAATAGTAATGGGGATAATGCCAGTAGAGTGTCCTGCGGGCCAGTCGCTGCTTGGGATCATTTAAAAGTGGTCCCAAATTCTGTCCGTCATGGCTTGGCAAGTCGGCCGCCTGGTGGCCAGCGGCCTCTGCCAGCGTCGCGTAAAAATCCTGCGAGGAGACCATCTCCTTACATTCGTTGCCGGCCTTCGTGATTCCCGGCCAGCGAATCATCAGGGGAACGCGAATGCCCCCTTCGTAAAGTGTCCCCTTTCCCGATCGGAAGGGAGCATTGCGGGTGGGAGCGATCCGGTTGCTTTTTGCGTTGGGGATATCCAGGCCACCATTGTCACTGGTCAGAATGACCACGGTATTCTCTGCCAGCTTCAGTTCCTCAAGTCGTGTCAGGATTCGGCCCACGTTTTCATCCAGGCTGGCAACCATCGCTGCGTAGTCGCAGTGGTTGTGAATCTTACCCGGCTTCTTGGCTTGAAAATGTTGCACCAGTTTTGGCTTACCTTCGATAGGGGTGTGCACGGTGTGAAACCAGAGGCTCAGAAAAAACGGGTTGGCCTGTTGCTGGTCTATAAACTGCAAGGCATGATCGGTCAGCTTGTCGGTCAGGTAATCACCAGGCTTGCCGGTTCCGACCGGAACGTAAC
>Ga0310342_100003531_pt1 | contig 10290 bp, 16 predicted proteins | sample S15DNA20500_MG_FD_206155 | JGI IMG/M metagenome (GOLD analysis project Ga0310342, IMG submission 206155) | Marine microbial communities from station ALOHA, North Pacific Subtropical Gyre - S1503-DNA-20-500_MG | ecosystem: Environmental > Aquatic > Marine > Oceanic | place: Pacific Ocean: North...
CGGTGAAGGTGAAGTTATTTGGAAGGCAGGTAAGTACAGACCAGCATTAGTCTACGGATACTCTCCAATTTACGCAATATGGTCAAAGGCAATGTCTTTGTCACATATGGACGAGTATATTAGAAAATACTTCGATAAGATGCGACCTCCAAGAGGTATGTTAGTAATTGCATCTCGTAATTACGAAACATTTAGAAAGTCATGGGATATGCTGGAACAGAAGGCTACAGAAGATCCATACATGATACATCCACTTTTAGTCGAACAGGAGAAGGGTGGAAAGAATTTAGCACAGTGGTTGGACTTTACAGGCTCACTTAAGGAATTAGAGTTTATTGCAGTAAGACAGGAACTTAGACAGATTATTGGAGCGATATTTGGCGTATTACCTCTCTATTACGGAGAAATGCCTTCTGGTTGGTCACAAGAGGGATTACAGGTCACAATTACCAATAGGGCAGTAAAATGGGGTCAAGACATACTATACAAGTCATTTTTCAGGAGATTAGGCGAAATATTGGGAGTTGAAGATTGGGATTTGAAATTAAAGGAAGCAGAAGAAACAGACGAACTAATGCACTTGCAAATACAAGGAACTGAGATTGAAAACATGACAGCACTTCAGGCATTAGGATTTGAGATTACAAGATCACATACTGGCGACTTTAAGGTTTCTAAAGACCCAGTAATCGGTATGAGGGAAATGATGGAAATGCAAGGTGGAGGACAAGGCTTAGGAGGTGACGGAAGAGGACAAGACGGAGTTGCATCACCAAAAGAGGAAAGACAGTCATTCCAAGGAGAGCCAAAGAATAGGCGACCATCCGACATTGGAGGCATAGCACAGGGCAGTCCGTCCAGTGGTAAGGGAACTTCCATGAGTAAGAAGAATTATCCAGACGGTATTACACCTATTAATTTTCAAGTAGTTAAAAACACATTACAGAGTGCAGTTGATCATGGTTGGAAGAAAACCAAGACTGTAGAGCAATTGAGAAAATATGGAAGTATGACAGTAAGACAGGCAAGGGAAATAGTTAAAAAGGAGTTTGAATCAGTAAGGAGGTGGGAAGATGGCGAAGAAGGAGATAGTAAAGCACCAGCATAAAGAAATCACAAAGGCTACTGTACAAGTAAAGGCAGTGCCTACAACTGAGAATAAGTTGGAGGTAAAGGCTAAAATTGTTGAAGTTAAAAAACCAAGCAATGTATACAGTGCAGATTACAAGTTAATAGATGACACTATAGAAGAGATAAAAAAGTCTTGTAGAAAGGTATGTACAAGTGATTATGCTGCAAATAACGTGTATATAATTCTGCAATTAGCTTTGAAGAAAGTTACACTGGCAGAAGCGTAATGGCAACAAAATTAAACGTAGATACTGGTGGATTCGGTATTGGCAAGAAACTTTGGGAAAAACATCAAGCTGACGAGTTTACACACGTAGATAACTACAAGGAAGCAATATGTATTAACTGTTTTACTAAAGACGCTTCATCTGCGACTATAGCAGACATATGTGGAGAATGTGCTGGTAAGCGTGGCAGAGAGCCATTACTTGCTACAATATCACAAAAACTGTATGGTTTATGCTTTTTTTGTGGAGAATACAAATTTCAGATAGAACAGATAAATGCTAGGTTCTGTAGAAGTTGTCATAGAAAAATAGCAGATGTAACAAAAGCATACAACAAAAAAGGTGGAATGTTAGGTGCTGACCCATTCTGGTTAAGCATGAAGAAGAAACATGGAAAAGATTGGAGGCATACTTTTAATGACCCAACAACGTCAATAAGACGATGATGATTTAGTTCCAGTAGGATTCATGTGTCCAACTGTAAATATTTGAGTTTTTCTTGGAAAATCTTTGTGACTTGGTTTTAAATCTATTTTTACTATCTTAGGTTTTAAAACAATATTTATTCTATCCATAACCGTATCATAGTAATATTTTTGTTCATCTGCTTTTATTCTTCCTTTAACTTCCTTTCCGTAGTATCTGTCTACTCTAAACTCTAAAATTGGCTTTCTAAGAGTTTTTGGAAGTATTTCAATTTTCATCTTCTTCTTGTTAAATTTTACATCTTTTTTCTCTAAAGGTATTTCATCTCCCTCTTTGTAACTTGTTGCACCCTGCAAACCGTTTCTAAAGTGAACAATAGATCTTTCCATTCTAGGTCGTTCTTTCTGTTTGCTAGACTGTGTTACAACCCATAAATGACTCTCTCTGACTTTATCTGGTTTTAAGTACATCTCTAATACTGTAGAGTGATGCACTGTTTCTGTTGTTCTCTCTTTGTACATTTTAGTATATTCTTCTTCATTTTCAAAGACGTAGAATGCTGTGCCCATTATAACGGTTTAACAAACCTTATTAATAACTGTTTGTATTATCGTGATATATGGACGAGTATAAGAAATGTACTTGTGGCTCAAAGAAGTGGGGTTACTCATCCGACGAAATAGGATATATTTACGTATGCTATAAATGTGGTAAATATTCAGGTAAGGGTGTCCATCCAATGCTATTAGAATTAACAACGTCAGATCCTACATTTTTGATGTATATGATAGAAACAGGTATGCTCAAGAAAATTGAACAGAATGATGAAGAATTAGACTATGGTAAATAATACTTTTATACTTTTCCGATACATTAAATTATGGAAGAAGCATTCCCAAATCTTGGCTATGAAGTCGTACTTATAGTCATAGGTATATTTTTGTCTGGTCTAGCAGCAAGTTTTATTGGAAGACTCAAAAAGAGGCAGGACTGTCTAGAACAGATACAGAAAAACGTAGAAGAGTTGAACAAAAGGTCTTATCGTATTGAAAAGACCATTATTATACTTGCAAAATTACAAGAGGATACTATATCAAAAACCCACCCTGAACTCAAGACTGAGTGGGAAGAGATTGTAAAGGAACTATTAGACACAGATTACCCATCAAAGATCTGACAATCTTTATATAATTGGCATTTCTAGCTGATCCTATGGTAGATCCAACACTATTAACAGTGGGAGCTGCAGTAATAGGTGCAGGACTTAACACCGTAAGGGGTTATCTGCATTCAGAGGGGGACTCTTATTCTGCAAAGAAACTAGCAGGAGCATTGATCATATCTACATTTGCTGCAATAGCAGTAGCACAAACCATAGCTATTGATTCAGTAGGTTTGGTAGGATTGGCTCTGATAGGACTTTCAACAGGATTCGCAGCAGACTTTGCTATTACTAAGGCAAAAAAAGACTAGATAAGGCAGGTATTCTATTAAAACTACCTTTACTTCTTTTTTCAAAATATTTATATGCTATTGTTATATGCACAATATATGAGTGATGAGGTATTCTTTAACAAGATGGTCACGAAAGGCTTAGAGCCTATAGAGTCAGATGGAAGATTTTTCGAGGGATATCTGACAGTTCAAGTTAAGGATAAACAGGGAGAAGTTACAATAGTAGACGAATTATACAAAGTATTACCAATATGGATGGACAGGGGAGCACCTATCACAGATACTCATTCAAACAGGGTAATAGGAAAAGGAATTAATTTTGCTAGATCAGATTATACAGACGTTAATGGTGATATATACCCAGCAATCAAGGTTACAGGTAAGATATACAAGGATTATGAATTAGATAATGAGATATGGGCTAAGATTAAATCAGGTGAGTACAAGGGATTAAGTTTCGGTGGCTCTACAAAGACAGATAGAGAACCAATGAGAATGAAGGACGGTTCAATAGCATATTCACTGTCAAAATTAGAACATTATGAAGTAGCAGTATGCAGAGATCCAGCAGTACCATTGGCAGTTATTACAGATGTAAATCCAATAGCAAAGGCTAACATGAACTGTGATCATACAGGATGCTATGTTACAAAACCAATTCTAGGTGCACCAGACTTTGAGTCAGCAACCAGAAAGGTAATGGCAGAATCAGACGTACCAAAAGAGAATGCAAAGAGAATAGTAGGAGCAGCAGAGCATAAAAAATGTGATGTGTGTGGATTACCAAAAGTTAACAAGTATGAAGAAACTGGACAGTTAGGTGGAAAAGAATCAGACGAAGATATTTTAGAATATATAAAAAACCCACCAAAGAAGAAGCCACAGGGTGTAGGAGATATAGGAGATATCAGTGGTAAAAAATTTACAGGTAAACTAAAGAAACCATTAGGTAAAAATACATTTAAAAATATTGTAGCCACAAATAAAATATTAGGACTTTATCAAGGCAATGCAATTCCACTCGCTAGAATATTAGACAAGGATGCAACTAGAGCACAAATACTTCAAGACAAACTTCCAGCATTACCAAAAAAAGATGAAAGACAAGCTCATGGTGGACAGTCTGCACGAGCTAGAATGGGAACTTATTATGATGATACATATCATTCAGGTAGTACACCAAAAGGACAAGGTGCAGATAAAAAAATTGGTAGTAGAGGAAGAAATATTCAAGGTGGTGCAGGTGATGCTAGAAATAGAGGTTCATGGGACAGCAAACGAAACCAGAAGAAAAAGATACCAGCAGGAGGCGAAGCACCAATTGGTAAGGGAATGTTTGACAAGATATTAAAGAGAGGAAGAATAGCAGGAGATAGAACACCTCCAAGTGCAAAGAAGCCTTTGTATGGTGGTGGTAGAAATCAGGATGTAAAAAGACCTAAGAGTCCAAAAAGCAGAGAAAATACTAATGCTAAATTTGATTTTGCAAGACATGGAGGAGAGAATATGAGTTTAGGAGATTTAACAAATTACATTAGAAATATTGGTGCAGCAGGTGGAGATACCAGTCAATTTGACGCACAACTTGCAAGAGCAAAAGAACGAGAAAACAGTAAACAAAGAGATGATAAGAAAGCATCAGGTAAAGATATAAAGCGTAAATTAAGAAATCTTATTACAGCTCCAGATGTATACCCAAGTGAAATTAAAGGAACTGAGAAGAAATCATTGTTTGATAGAGTCAAAGAAGATATAGCAAAAAAAAACTACAAAAAGTAGGATCAGGTTCAATGATTGATCCCAATCAGGCTAATCAGGGAGCAGGATTCGCAATTAGAAATCAAGTTAAACCACAGCGTAAAAAAGTTAGAACTATGGAAGCAAAACTGGGAGATGGTACATATGAATTGTTCGACTAAAGCAAAATTGTCAGTGTCTTCACCAAAGACAGGTGAAACTTGTAACTGTGAAACTGGAGATCATGCAAACGCAGGTGGTCAGGAGCATGGTATGTTTAATCAGGATATAGGAAGACAGACTTGGCAAGGTCAGGGACTTCCACAACCAAAACAGGATAAGGGTAGTTGTCAGTGTGATGAGAAGCCATCAGAGGCAAACAAAGTCCCTAATGCAGACGCAAGACTTGGAGATGACGAAGATGAAAAGAAAAAAGCAGAAGACTATATGGGATTAACAGAAGCAGAAGGAAATATAGTATGTAGTGCTTGTGGTAACCAATTAAAAAATCATTTTGGAAAAGCAGAGGATGATGCACCTGATATAGAGCCTATAAGTGGTACAAGTACTGGTAGTGGTACACGAGCACCAAAAAAATACACAAAAAAACCTAATGCCGATAATCCTAAAGGAATAATAAGTGAAGAATGGAAGAAACATAGAGCAGCACAAAGAGTTTCTAGAGGAGATAAAAAAAGACGATTACAGGCAGATAAACTGATGGAAACTATGAGTCCAGATGTAAAATTAAATTATGAAAGGAATATGAAGGATTTGAACCCAAAACCTGACAAAAGATCTGTACGAAATACAAATAGAAAACCTATGTCACAAGAAAAACTGCATGAAAGAAAAACAAAACTAACAGGAAGAAAAAGAAGAAAAAAGATGTGGCTACAAATAAAGGCTATACTTAATAGGCTAAAAACAGAACGTGGTGACGGTACGTGGGGTATGAGAGGTCTTGGAGAGGGTGCAGGTACTACAGATGTTCAAGGATCTGGTGATACACACTTAATTTCACCTGTAAAACAGAAGGAATTAGACAAATTAATGGCAGGTGCTAGGTATATGCCACGATCAGTAACAAGAAGGAAAGAATAACCTTATATACGAATCTTTATAAACATACAAATATTTAAATAGGCAATAACTATGACTGACGAAGAAAATTCTAAAACTGAAGCTCCAGTAGAGGAAGAGGAAGAAGAGTCATCTTCAGAATCTGAATCGAGAGAAGCTCCAGAAAGAGAAAACGAAGACACAGAAAAAGCATATTTCGAAGAAGCTGTAAAAGCAACCTTTGATACATTAGCCGACCAAATGAAATCTATTGCAGAATCACAGAAAGCTGTAGTCGACTCTGTAAAGGGCTTTAATAGTAGAATTAAAGCACTTGAAAAACCAACAGACCTACCTCTAAACCCATCAGGTAATGAGAGTGGCGACGATGTTGGAGCAGATGTCAAAGTTCCTGAAGATCCTTATCCACAAGGTCAACAAGCCAAATTGGATGAAGATGGAAAGGAAACTGAAAACGACGAAGCAAAACTACAAATGCAACAGAAACCAGTTGGTAAAGGGCAATTGATTGCAAAATCTTCACACACATTCACCACAGAAACACCAAGACCAAACTCAGCAATTGAAACACTAGAGAAATCTGGTCAGGACTTTTCACCTATTCTTAAAGATGCAAGAGCAGGTGGTTATGAAGGACTGTCACAAGTTGCAAGAGAAATCTTGAGTGGAAAATACTACAAACCATCAGCAGATGAGGTAGGACAGTGGTAGATATGGTGCAGATAAAAACAATCGATGAATTAGAGGCACTTTACTATGGCTACAATCGAAATCTTTTAAGAAAAGCTGACGCACCAGCAACAACCTCCACAGCAGGCGTTTTCAACGCAATCTATGGAGCATATGCATGGGCACAACTTAACCTCGAAGCAAACGCTTTCGGAATCCTTCCAAAATATCCTTGGGATAAATCTGGATGGAGGGTTATTACTGCAAAGCCAATTCTGAATACTAACCAAGGCAACACTGCTTTAGGTGGTACAGCAGAAGGTGGTAACATTGCTGAAACAGTAAAACCAACACTACAAGAAATTGATGTTCGACCAAAGACAGCACAACTGCCTTTCTCAGCATCAGAAGTTATGGAGTGGTTGGCTACGCACAGCAAGGATGATATTTGGGGTGGACTTGGTTCACTACGATTATACATGGCAGTGCAGCACAAAGAATTTCTTAACAGAATGCTTTTAGCAGACGTAGAAGGGGGAATAACTGGATCTGGTACAAACGCTGGAACAACAGACTTTGAATCATTGGACAGAATTGTTTCATCCAATGCAGAAGAAACTGCATTAGGTGCATCAACGACTGGTTCTTATGATCCTTGGGCTGCCAACGCAACCATTGACAGAGATAGCTCTTCAGATTTCGACTGTACAGTCGAAAGTGCAAGTGGTACAATAGGTACAAACGGTGTTCTTACCGACGACACTCTAAGATCTTTCTTACGAAAGATTAGGATTGCTGCTGGTAAAGATCCAAATGTATTCTTAGGTTCTCATGAGGTTTACTCTGAGATCCAAGGTCTTTATATGCCATCTGTCCGTATTCCAAACCCATATGGTGAGGCACTCGTACAGGTAGACGTAAACGGTATACAGACCTTTAGAGGTACTGGCGTTGGAATTCACGTAGACTCGATCTATGGAATCCCATTCATTCCAAGCAAGGATGCTCCAAGTGACTCAGGCGATGCTTCCGAAATAGGAAGATTGTTTGCATTTGATACATCTGACGCAGAAGGATACGGATACCCAAGAATTGGTATTCAAATCGCTATTCCTACTGAGTACTACGAAGCAACTCGCAGAAGTCCAGCATATCCATTTGTCAACAATGCATTTGTTGAGAAAGGTGTATTCAGGACTATGGGAGAAACTGTCTGTAGACACTTCAAATCTCAAGGTAAAATTAGAGATATTAAACTGTAATCAGTTTATATCAATATTTTTTTTTTATTCTAGGAAAAGTCATAATGATAGCTGACGAGGGTTTATATACTGTATATTTAATTAAACTGTATGGCAAGAATAACAAGTAAACGTGGAACATCAACCGTAAGTACACAAGGTTTGATTTTTGGTAAGAAAAGTTCAGCAGTGCCTAAGAATGAAATAATTACCACCAATCGTGGAACAAGTGTAATTAATACTAACGATATTCCTAGAGTTTCACAACCTTCATTGAAAGGTCAGAAAATAACCGTTAAGAGAGGAACGGAAGTAATAACCCTCTAATCTTTTTTTTTAAATAAATACATAAATAGTAGTTTATATAACTTTACTAATGTTAGTATATATTATAGCTGGATTAGTTTTTGGGGGTTTATTGATATATCTTCTCAGGAGATCAAATAAGAATGATCATTTTAGTTTTTCATTAAAATGTAAGGATTGTGGATTTCATAAAGGCATATTAAAATGCGTTAATTGTGAAGACAGAAAGAAAGACAAGTGGAGGTAATCTTTAAATGGATGAACGAAATAGTGGTGCTATGGTACAACTATATCATAATGAGAAATTAGCAAAGGCAAGGGATTTAGTAATCATATTCCTATTTGGTTCTATAGTAATAGAAACCATTACTGGAATTGAGTTATTAGGCTCTTGGTGGAAGTAATCTTTATAAGTCTTTAGATATTTCTAATATCAATGGCATTAACAATCAGTACATCAGATTGGACAAACGCTAACGTGAGAAAAACTCTCTCATGGCAAGCAGCATTAGTATCAAAACTGCGAGTATACGCTATCAAAGTCACCTTCGGTGCTTCTGATAACTATGCGACCAACGGAGTGTCGGCTGACCTCAAAGAGGGCAGAATATCTACACTAGTTGCAGTGATTCCTACATTTACGGATTCAAAGCTAGTAGTGCAATACGACAAAACCAATGAAAAAATCAAAACTTTCACTGGTTCAGGAAACGGTAATATCTTAGCAGAAGTACCAAATTCCTCAGCGTTAGTAAATTCGAAAGTATTCGAGTTTCTAGTTATAGGCTACTAGAGTCCAAAAAGTCTCTTTTTTTTTCTTAAAGTTTATATAAGGGTATTATGTGTATAAAGCATGGTAGAAGATAATCATAATATAGTATCCTTTAACTCAGACACACTGATAAAAGGAAATCATGGAGTTCTGGTGGCTGTTTTTGTCACAAAAAAAGGAACTGGGTCAAATAAAATTGAATTCAGGAATGGAACTACTGCAAGTGCAACACCTATAGAATGCACCATATTCACAGCAATAGAGGGAAATTATCAGAATATTCATAGAAGATTTGAGAATGGTATATTCGCTGATTGTGATGGAAGTGCAGAAGTCACCGTTGTCTTTAAGTAGAAAACTTAAATATCAATCTATTATATTTTATTCATGGCTGTTACATATTGTACCGTTGAAGATGTATCCGATTTTATGCGAGTTCCCATTAGTAGCACTACTACTCCTACTAAGGCACAAGTTGAAAAAGTCATAAACAGGAAGGAAGAGGTATTAGACCGAAGAATTGGTCATACTTTTGGAAGAAATAAGACTATAACAAATGAAATACACGACTTGCCATTACTTTATACTTTTGGATGGGGTACTCCTATTTACCTACAGCATAGGAATATAAGGGATCTTAGCAACGCTGCTGGGGATAAGATAGAAGTTTGGAAAGGAGAATCAAACGAATATGATGATATTCTAACAGATTCTCAATGGTATCAATTTGATCCAGTTTATGGCAGATTATACTTAAGAGGTTTTATATTCTCTATCATGAGAAAAAACAGAATAAGGGTTACATACAGATTTGGTGACCTCACAGTACCAGAAGATGTAGAAGATGCCTGTATAAAACTCGTAGCAATAGACCTATTAACCACAAGCCTTAGAATGGATAGGCTACCAGTCGGTGGAAGTGCGTTGACTTGGGGTGAAATCATCACTCAATGGAAAGAAGACATTGAGCAGTGTGTAGTAAATCGCAGAGAAGCATTCCCAATACCATAATGGGTTTTCTTAGTTGGGCTGGTGGCAAACTTAAACAACTTGTAAGTATTAATAAGCAGGTTACAGAAGACAAGGCAGTAGAACTTGAAGATGATGGTTATGTTATAACAGATATTGATGATGAGGAAATAGAGGTTGAAATACCTCAAGGCGAGGATGTTGATGAAGTTCTTCAAAAGGTCTATGAAGAGGATATTGTAAGTGCACCACCACCTAAAGCTTATGACTCATA
>Ga0310342_100003532_pt1 | contig 10288 bp, 14 predicted proteins | sample S15DNA20500_MG_FD_206155 | JGI IMG/M metagenome (GOLD analysis project Ga0310342, IMG submission 206155) | Marine microbial communities from station ALOHA, North Pacific Subtropical Gyre - S1503-DNA-20-500_MG | ecosystem: Environmental > Aquatic > Marine > Oceanic | place: Pacific Ocean: North...
CAGGAAGTCATATCTTCAATTCGCTTGTTAGCGGTTCCATTTATGGTGGTGTTTCTAGTAATAAGATTACTGCCATCGCTGGTGAAAGTTCTACTGGAAAGACTTATTTTTCCTTGGCTGTTGTCAAAAACTTTCTGGATACTAACCCTGATGGTTACTGCCTTTATTTTGACACCGAGGCTGCTGTCAACAAAGGACTAATTGAGTCTCGTGGGGTTGACCTAACACGTACAGTTGTTGTAAATGTTGTAACAATTGAAGAATTTCGTGGTAAGGCACTTAAGGCAGTAGATATATACTTAAAGACAGATGAAGAGAATCGCAAACCTTGTATGTTTGTATTAGATTCTCTAGGTATGCTTTCTACAGAGAAAGAAATTACGGATGCTCTAAATGATAAACAAGTCAGAGATATGACCAAATCTCAACTTGTTAAAGGAGCATTCAGAATGCTTACTTTAAAACTTGGTCAAGCAAACATTCCACTTATAGTTACCAATCACACCTATGACGTTATCGGATCTTACGTCCCAACTAAAGAAATGGGAGGAGGCAGCGGTCTCAAGTATGCTGCATCTACAATCATCTATCTTACCAAGAAGAAAGAAAAAGACGGAAAAGATGTCATTGGAAATATTATCAAGGCAAAGACTCATAAATCACGTCTAAGTAAAGAAAATAAAGAAGTTGAAGTTCGTCTCTATTACGATGAGAGAGGACTTGACAAATACTATGGTCTTTTAGACTTAGGAGAGAAAGGTGGTCTCTGGAAAAATGTTGCGGGTAGATATGAAATGGATGGAAAGAAAGTATATGCAAAAGAAATATATAAAAATCCAGATAAGTATTTTACAGAAGAAGTAATGCAGAAGTTGGATGATATTGCAAAAGAAGAATATTCATATGGTTAAAGTATACGATAATATTATTCCTGGTGTAATTTGTAAAAAACTTTTAGATTTGTTTGAAAAAAATGAAGATTATCAAGAATATATTAACGATAATCATTGTCCTTGTTTTACTCAATTAAATCTTAACGAATTATCTCAAGATACTGTCAGTACATTAATTCCGTATGTACTTAAAGTTTATCAAAAATATAAAGAAGATACAAAATCAAAATATATTCCACCTTTTAAAGAGTTAGAAGAGTTTAGAATTAAAAGATACTATAATAATGGTAATGAAAAATTTGATGAACACGTTGATGTTACTGACTTTGATTCATCAATTAGAGCAGTAGCATTTTTATTTTATTTGAATGACAATGATGGAAATACTTTGTTTCCTTCACATAACTTGAATATTAAACCAGTTTCTGGTAGAGTAATAGTATTCCCACCAACTTGGGAATATCCACACATTGGATTACCTCCAAAAATTGATTCCAAGTATATTATGAGTACATACGTGCATTATGGAGAGAATTGAAACTACTATTCTTCGTAATCTAATTTTTGATGAAGAATATTCTAGGAAAGTTATTCCATTCATTCAACCAGATTACTTTGAGAATAAAACTGAAAAGACAATATTTGAAGAGACAACACAATTTATTGTCAAGTATGATGCTGCAATTACAATTGAGGCATTGAATATTGAGATTGAAAATCGTACTGACTTAACAGAAACAGAAATAAAAGAAGCAAGAGAAACTACAAAAACCTTTGATGATGCACCTGTAGATAGTCAGTGGTTACTTGACTCGACTGAAAAATGGTGTCGTGACCGTGCTATATATTTGGCACTCATGGAATCAATCGCACTTGCAGATGGACAGGATGACAAAAAAGGAAGGGATGCTATTCCTAGCATTCTCTCTGACGCTCTGGCTGTTTCTTTCGATAATCATGTAGGTCACGATTACTTGGAGGACTATGAAGAAAGATTTGAATCCTACCATAGGAAAGAAAGTCGAATTAAATTCGACCTTGAACTCTTTAATAAAATTACAAAGGGAGGTCTCCCAAATAAAACACTCAATATTGCTCTTGCAGGTACTGGTGTTGGTAAATCTCTCTTTATGTGTCATCACGCTAGCTCTGTACTTTTAGATGGTAAGAATGTTTTATACATTACTCTTGAAATGGCAGAAGAAAAGATTGCAGAAAGAATTGATGCAAACTTATTGAATGTAAATATACAAAATATAACCGAACTTCCCAAACCTATGTTTGAAAGTAAGGTAAATAATATTACAAAGAAAACACAAGGGACTCTTATAATTAAAGAGTATCCTACTGCAGCTGCACATTCAGGTCATTTTAAATCATTACTCAATGAACTTGCATTGAAAAAATCATTTGTACCTGATATAATATTCATAGATTACTTAAATATATGTGCATCGTCACGTTATCGTACAAACAACAATGTCAACTCGTATTCCTATATTAAGGCGATTGCTGAAGAGCTCCGTGGTCTTGCAGTTGAGGCTAATGTACCTATCGTCTCCGCTACTCAGACGACTCGTTCTGGCTATGGTAGTAGTGATGTTGATCTTACTGATACAAGTGAATCCTTTGGTCTCCCAGCCACTGCTGATCTTATGTTTGCTCTTATATCTACTGAGGAACTGGAAGCGTTAAATCAAATAATGGTTAAGCAACTTAAGAATCGTTACAACGACCCGACCATATACAAGAGGTTTGTTGTAGGAGTTGACCGTGCAAAGATGAGATTGTATGACTGTGAGCAACAGGCACAAGACGATATACTTGACAACAAAAAAGACGAAGAGTATAATGATGAAGAGAAGAAACCATTTAAAAAATCGTTCGCAGAATTTAAATTTTAATGACAAAACAAATTGACTTTGATAAGTACGCTCTATTCGTGGATGGTGTCACATCCGATTCCAGTAAAGATTATCAATGCTTTATTGAAAGTATTAGTTCCCTTGACGGAAAAGGTGCCAATATTCACAGGCTTCTTACTGCTGCTGTTGGCATTAGTGCTGAAGGTGGTGAATTTATGGAGATTGTTAAGAAGATGGTTTTCCAAGGTAAGCCTTGGAACGACGACAATCGAGAACATCTTATTATTGAGTTGGGTGACGTTATGTGGTACGTGATGCAAGCTTGTGCTGCATTAGACGTTCCTATCGAAGAAGTTGTTGCAGGAAATGTAGAAAAATTAAAGAAAAGATATCCTGGTGGAGAGTTTGATGTATACAAATCAGAGAATCGGGCAGCAGACGATAGATAATAAAGAGAATATTAAATTTATAATATACTATATCCCCTATGGACTATGAGATTGAATTAAAAAACGAACAATTAGAAAATATGATTCATGTATATGAGGAGCACATCAATGCTCTTGAAAAAGAAAATAAAAGTTTAAAGTTACAAGTTGACTTCTTAAAACAGCAACTAGAATATAAAACTTTTGGTAAACCAAGGAATATGGAGGAAGAAGAATGAGTGGAGACATAGGATTAGAACAACCGATCATCTTTTATGATGAAGAAATTACAGAAGCAAAAAAGATTGTGTTAGAGCACAAAGGAATTAAGTTAGCGTATCTTGAAATAAATAATAAAAAACAAAAAGTCAATGGCAAGGTTAGATGCTAGAAGCGATGTTCAGTTGCTTAAATTAGCAGGAACTCTAGTTCAAAATTTAACCAATAGTATGGAAAAACAGAGTTCTATAAAAAGAGAAAATGGAAACCCAGATAATAGATTAGGAGAAGATTTTACAAGAAAAGAAAGTATCGTAATATTAAAAGGGCAGGAAGGTACAATTAATCAGTTCTTTACTTTTATTAGTCAGAGAAATAAAACTGCTGCAATGAGATTACCACTGTTTACAACTGAACCACACATTGGATCTCAGAAAAAAAAGATTCAGTTTGGTTCTATTACAGCACCTCCAAATGTAGAAGGTAAATTAGGTGATATCGCTGAAGGTGTATTTGCAGCAGCATTGGCAGCAAGATTTACTGAAAGAGCTGTTTTTAATACTACTCCAGCAGCGATAAAAAATATTATTCGTAGTTTAAGTGTTAATACACAGGGAAATATTGCAACTTATAGTGGTACTGCTCCTAATTTTGGTTTACCAGAGAGTCAATCAGATAGAATAGTATTAAAAATAGTTCTTAAGAAAATGAATATGGCTTTTCTTACGAATCCTGTAAATATAGATTCATTAGCACAATACTATACAGCTGCTATTCAATTTGCTGATAGACAAACAGTTAAAGATTGGGTAAAGACAATTTATCATAATAGAAGAATAGATACAGTTGAAATTACTGCTGATGGTGTATCAGGTGCTACAAGTACTAAAATTGATGTTCAAGTTAAAATAACAAATAATGCAGGTCAACTTTATGGTGTTAATATAAATTCATCACTAAAAGTAGATGATACTAAATTATTTGGGCAAGTAAGTGGAAATAGTTTTAATGCTGTTTCAAGATTTTTTACACAAGCAGTTCGAGAAGATATGGTTGATAATCAATCAGGATTTGAACGACTGACTGATGGACCAGCAAAATTGCAATATGTTTATAAAGAGGCACAAAGAAAAATACAAGCCAAATTAGATACAAATCCAAAACAAATGAATTTTATTATAGGTTTGGGAATAAAACAATTCGCAACAAGTAATAATGCAGGTGTAAAAGATGTTGGTGGAGGATATGTTGAAATGATTGATTTGAATATGGGAGAGGCAACAATTTATGATTTTAGAAATGTAGCATCAAAATTATCAAATTATAAATTTAATTCTTATTATAAGGTAGGAAAGAGTGGTTTACCTACCATAGTTATTGAAGAAGTAGATACAAAAAAAATTCTCGTCCAATATAGATCAATGGTTCAAAATCTTGTAGACTCTGCTGGTATGCCAAAATTATATTATCGTAATTACGTGGAGAAAGGACCATTTCTAAAACAACTCATAGGTTATGCTGCATTAGAAAATCCTGTAACAAGTTCATGAATGATTTAATTGAAGCACTAATACATCAGTTTAAAAAACAAAGAGTTATCAGAGGAAATATCTATGATAATTTTATGTTTTTCTGCTATAATGCATTAGGTGCTAACAAAGATGATAAATATAAACATACTAGAGCGTCAATTCTTAAGTATATGACGCAAAATAAGAATGAGATCTTATTGAAACTGACCAGAAACTGATGAAAACATTTTTACAATTTATTACTGAAAGCACTGCAACTCAACAGGCAGCTAGATTGGGTTTGGTCACCGATGGTCATGGTGGATGGACGGATCGCACCACAGGAGAATTTGTAGCAAAGACAGAAAAAGGAAGATTAAAGTTTTTTAATAAAAGACAGAAAGTTGGTGGTAAAGATCCAGCACAAACAGAAAAAGAAAAGAATATATCAGATCCTAATTTTAATGATCCAACATTACAACAACAAGAACCACAACAAGAACCTGCACCAGATCAACAACAACAGCAACAACAACAAGTTCAAAGTCCAGACTTAGCAGCAGGTCCACCACCAGTTCCAAAAACAAAAGGAACATTAACACTTGCATTTGGTAGATTTAACCCACCACACGCAGGTCATTTACAATTAATGGATGTAGCAGCACAGGCAGCAGCACAATCTGCTGAACTTGGCAACGGAGATGATTATATAATTGTTCCATCAAGGTCACAAGATCCGAAAAAAAATCCATTAGATCCTGATACTAAAGTATCAATGATGAGACAAATGTTTCCACAGCATAGTGAAAGAATTGTAAATGATGGAGCAAATCGCACAATCTTTGATGTTCTAAAGAAAGCACATAATGACGGATACACAAACGTGAGAATTATTGCAGGTCAGGATCGTGTAAAAGAATTTGATAAGTTATCGCAAAATTATAACGGACAACTTTATCAATTTGATAATATGGAAGTTGTATCATCAGGTGATCGTGATCCTGATGCAGAGGGTATGGAAGGTTTATCATCATCTAGAATGAGACTTGCAGCAGCGGAGGGAGACTTTAAAACTTTTCGTGCTGGATTACCAGAGGGAACTCCCCGTAAAATGGCAATGACATTATTTGATACCGTTCGTGAAACAATGAATGTTAAAGAGATGAAAGAGTTTTGGAACATCTGGGAGATAGCACCAAAATATGATACAGAAAATTTGAGAGAATCTTATATTAAAAAAGAAATTTTTAATATTGGTGATAGAGTTGAAAATTTAAATACAGGTCTTATTGGTCGTATTATTCGTCGTGGTGCAAATCATTTAATATGTGTTGCAGAAAATAATATTATGTTTAAATCTTGGGTTAAAGATTTAAGAGAGGCAATCGTAAATGCCACCACTCCATCTGGTGTTCCATCAGATCAAAGACTTGTAGGGACTGACGCACATCGTAAATACGTTGAATCTATGGTACCTGGTAGTACTTATGGAATTCAATTTATAAATAAATATAAAGTTAGAAAGTAATTGTTATTCAAATGAGCACTGATATCGCTGAAAGCTTACCTAAGAGAAAGTTTGCACCTGCACCAATGGTAGCAAAAGGAGCAAAGGGAAAAGGAAAATCTGAATCACCAGCCGCAAAAGGTGGTGGTGGAAAAGGTGCATCTGAGGAAGGTTCAGAGAAGAGAATTCGTCAAGCAGTATATGATATTCGTTATCGTGCAAGAAGAGAAGATATAGATTTGAAGGCTGCTTTTTCACAATACATGTCTAATAGTTCTTTAAGTCAGGCAGAGAGAACTGCTGTTAGAGAAAAGTTATTTGGTAAGACTGGTGGTATGTCAGAGAAGTTTATAAATGATGCAGATACTCTTGCTCTTGAGGGTGTGGCAAGTGCATTATATAAAGTATTTGTGGAAAAAGAAGAAGAAAATAAGGAAATTGAACTAGCGTATCTACAACAATTAGATGAAGAACCTGTTAAAAAGTATAAGGTAAGAGTTACAGATAAAAATGGTAGGTCTTATGTGAGATTTGCTGATCGCACTAAGATTACAGAACTTCGTGGTAATCCTAATATTGAATCAGTTGAGATGACAGAGTATGGTGAACCATATGAAGGTGAAAGAAAGAAAGGGCAACAAACTGCAAAAGCAAAAGGTGGTGGATTAGACCCAGTTGGTAAAGAGGATAAGGATGTTAATAATGATGGTAAGGTGAATAAAACTGACAAGTATCTTATGAAACGTCGTAAGGCAATTGGCAAAGCGATTCGTATGAGAGCCGAAGCTTACTTAGCAGATGGAACTATTACAACTGAACCAAAAAATAAAGATAAGAAAATTACAGGTGAAGGTGTAGATAATTATGCGTCAGGTGCAGTAAAGATAATGCCTGATAATGAAAAAGAGACTAAGAAGAAAGGTGTGTACGCTCATCTTGAACTAAAAGGTTCTACTTTATCTGAAGCAGAGAAGAGAATGCTTGAAATGTATGATGAAAAGAAAAAGAAAGATGAACTAGAGAAGAAAGATAAAGTTTCTAGTATGATGACTAAAGATTCTGTGAAGAAAGAAGAGGAAAAAGAAGAGGAAAAACCAGATATGCGTGGTAAGTATGCAATGATTAATATAATCAAGAACAAACTTCGTGCTGCTGGTCAGAGAGATCCAATGGTAATGGCAGTTGATGCTTGTGAAGAAAAAGATGATAAAGATATGAATGAAAAATATAAGGGACTTGAAGCATCAGGAGGATCCATATCTCTTAAAGGGAATGAAAGTGATAGTCAAGTAATGAAACAAGCTCTTGGCATCAAAAAAACAAAACCAACACCCAATATGGGAACGATGGGTAAACCAATACCATCAAATCAAAAAACTCAAACTAGTGTAAGGACAAGAGGTGGTGGTGTGAGTAGTGCAGTAGGACGTGCAAAAACTCCTAATATTGAAGGAAGACCTATGCCTCAAGGAGCTCAAGGAAGAACAAGAAGACCAACAGGTCAAGCAACTCAAGATACAGTTAAAACAGCCACACCAGTGAGTAAACCAACACCATCAACAGCAGCGATAAGAGCAGCAAATCCAGGTAGAGTTGGTGGTGGTAATGCAGGTGCCTCAGCTGATTCAGGTGGAACATCTCAAATCCCAACTAAAACAACTTTTACAAAACAAGGTAAACAAAGAACTAAAGCTCAGATGATGGCAGCTGCTAGAATTGCAGCACAGAAAGCTAGTCCAATGGATAGAAAACTAAGTGGTCGTGAGAGAGCACAGCAGATGGCAAGAGATAGAATAGCAGCAAAGAGAGCAGAGGCACAAAAATTCTAATAAACTGAGCTATATAATATAGTTCTTAACATTAACAATGTTTTCATTTTTATTACCAATCGCTTCAAAGATTGTTTCAGATGCGATTGACAAGATTCCCGATGACGCAGAATTGGGAGAAAAATTAATTGATTTATGCTTACTCATTCTTAAAAAAGCAGTTAAATTGACAAAGACTGATATGGATGATAAGTTATTAGCACAAGTGGAGACTGCAATAAAGGCAAGATAATATAAATATCAGTATAAAAATACTAGGATAGAATCATGCCTTTATGGGGAGTAACCGATAACAACGCAAGTGAACCTAAGAATTTGTCAACAGGCGAATTTCAAGGAACTGCTAATAAAGCCATTTATGGTGTTGATAATAACGAGCAAGGAATTGTAAATGGCAAGTCTGGAGATGCTCGTAAATATGCAGCACCACACGCAGGATGGGTTGGAATCAACACGTACATGGATATGCACGGAAATCTAAGAGTCAAAACAGAGACACTTGTTGCACTCAACATAACATCTGGAGACCAAGCTGATGATACAATCGATGCAGCAGGTGGATTTACTGATTAATTTTTAAAGATATGACATGAGATTTGATGAGTTGAATGAGAGCAACTATATGCTCTTTGCTATAAAATTCTATGATAATCCTCAAGCCGTCACTAAAGATGATTTTGAGAGTGATTTGAAAAGAATTCGTTATATTAAGAGATTACTTAAACGGTATAAAAATACTGGTGAGTTGAAGATTCATTTAATTATGAACCATCTTATCATCTTGTTTAATGTCTTTAATGAAGCTGCAGTACCACTATTGTTTTATAATTTAGAAAGAGAACTCTGGCCTATTGTCAAGAGTTTTTTAATCTATCTAAAAAGAATACCAGAATTTCCAAAAACACAAATGGATGCGATTGGTTTCGACCAAGAGTGTCTCGACCAACTTAACAACCTCTAATGGACATAGAAAGAGTCATAGAATTATTAAGAGAATCAAAAAAGAAGGCTAGTTGTCCGCCAGGATTTAAGTATAGCAAGAAGATGAAGTCTTGCGTCCCAGTAAAGAAAAAGGGAAAGAAAGGAAAGTATGGATACATAAGAAGTTATCTTGGTGGTGGATATCGTGGTGGAGATAATCGTTCCGATAGTGGTAAAGGAAATGGAAATGGTAATGGTAATGGTAACGGTAACGGTCACGGTGGTAATGGCAATGGTGGAAATGGCGGTGGCAACGGTGGCGGAAACGGTGGCGGTGGCAACGGTGGAGGTGGAGGAGAGTGAAAACCTTCCAACAATTTCAAGAAGATATAAGTAAACTACCAGGTCTTGGTGGTGGAGGTGGTGGCACTGACTCAATCACAGCTAAATCATCTGCTAAATCTTTTAAAAAAAGAGTAGGAGATGTTGCTAAAGTATTAACTAGACCGTTTCATAAAAAAAGAGTAGACCCCACAGAAAAATTTGCTACTGAAGAAGCGATGGCAGCACCAACTAATAATGTAGGTGGTGGTCAGATTGCAGGTACAGTTGAAGCAGGTGATGATCCTCCAGTAAAGAAAAAGAAAAAGAAAAAGAAAAAGAAGAAGACATATGCTTATGGTGGTAGGGGATCACGTAAAATGTGGATGAATAATAAATAAATTGGAAGTAAATATACTCAGTTGTGGATGATAATAATAACGTAAATGCAGCGATATTAGAGAGATTAGAAAAAGTTGTTCAATCTCTGCAGGAGAACTCTGTCAAAATGGGAGAACTTCTTGCAGTTCATAATGAGAAGTTAGATAAGCAAGACCGCATTGATGCAGTTTTATTTGAGAAAATAGATGGATTGCATAAGGATATGGATCGTGCAACCGACGAAATTAAGAAAGGATGTGAGAGAGATATACGTTTAGTTGACCAACGACTTCGTATGATGGAGAAAAAGATGTGGACAATTGCAGGTGCATTAACTGTGATTAGTTTTGTAGTATCTCCTATCGGACAGAGATTTATGAGATCATTGACAGTGCCACCACAATCGAGTATAA
>Ga0310342_100003534_pt1 | contig 10287 bp, 18 predicted proteins | sample S15DNA20500_MG_FD_206155 | JGI IMG/M metagenome (GOLD analysis project Ga0310342, IMG submission 206155) | Marine microbial communities from station ALOHA, North Pacific Subtropical Gyre - S1503-DNA-20-500_MG | ecosystem: Environmental > Aquatic > Marine > Oceanic | place: Pacific Ocean: North...
GGGAGCAGCGGCTATATATAATAACGCGAGGACGGCGGGATTCGAACCCGCAACCACCGGATAGACAATCCGGCACTCTAGCCTGTTGAGTTACGTCCCCGGATCTACGGGGGTGTGTGGTTTGCATTACGTTGGCGTACTGTCCGCTCTAGAACGGAGACGACCAACACCACCTCGACCCGTATGTATTGAGAGCGGTGACAGGGACTGGTGCTCACACCTTTGCCTCGGCAGTACGCCCCTGCCACCGCTCCCGTTGTAAGGTACTAGCCCTATTTATCTCCACCCTTCTCGGGTTTGTAGGCGTGGCTAGATTTACGGCTGTGCCGCTCTGACGCCTCGTTGTTCACCGGTATACACCGGCTACATAAAAGTGCTGCCCCCTATGGGATTCGAACCGGACCTGTCGCAACAAGTCCACGGGGTGAAAAAGTGTGTACACACTTACCGGCATCTGTACTGGACACCAGCCCGCCACGATCTACGGCCTAGGCCGCGCTCATGCCACCGAGCTACGAGGGCTTCACTTATTCAATTGTCAAAGATCGCTGTATCAGTCTCCCCCCGGCAGGGGTCGGCTAGCACCTACTCTTGAGTTGCTGCCGGGGGGAGCTTGTCTTGTGCGTGTATTGTATCAGACACGCGGCTGGTTGTCAACCCTAATATCCAAGGTCGTCGTACTGGCCTTGATCCCAGTCGTCACCGCCCATGTAATCCTGCCACTCCTCGTATTCGCTGGGCTGTCCGTCGTCTTCCTCGTCCCACTCCTCGTCCCGATCCTCGTCCTCGCTTCGCTCACGCTCTTGAACGTGGACGTGTTCCTCGGCCATCTCGTCGATGTAGTCGTGGAACTCGGCCTGTGCTTGGGGGTCATTCTCAAAGGCTTCAGCAAACGTCATTCTCTTTTCCTCGCGTGTGTGTGTTACGCTTCCCATTCTACTACTATTATCGGCAGTAGTCAAGCCTAAACGTTAGGCTTTCCGGTGAATATGTCGAGATTGTTTTCGGCACGCCACTGGTACAACCGAATCCGCGATTCCCGCTTCGCCGGGGTGTCCTTCACGGGTTGCACTTGAGCCTTACGAAAGCTCGCGGTGGTCCGACAGGGGATACTGATTTCACTGATCTTCATGAGCGCCTCTTTCCTAAATGACTTCCGTTGTTCGATGAGTGCATTATACCATATGCCCCCCTGAATGTCAAGCCTAATCGCCCACAATCCCGTGATAATAAAAAAGAAAAAATCACACTGAATCACATATTACCCTTGACGCGAAGCTGGGCAGTTGGCAAAGTCCAACTGCCCAGCGCGTTTTACCCAAACCGGCAACCTGTGTCAACCCCAGTCTTGAGGAATTCCAGAATTTTGTCGAAATAAAAAAACCCCCGCCGCTGGTTTTCCGGCAGGGGTTTGTGGACGATAGACGCCCATCGTGAACGTGGCAAGTCTAACTCGCGTCCACGTATTTTACCGGCAGGGGACGCAAGTGATAGCCGTCCACTCCGCAAGCCTCGAAGAACCGCCCACGATCAAAGTTGGGATTCTCTCCCGCGAAATAGTCGGCAAGGTCAATTGCCATCTCGTAGCAGAAGTCCCGCCCAGCCGTAGCGACGTGCTTCTTGATGATTGCCGCTTGAGCCTCGAACACTTTTCTCGTCAGCATTGTCTATCCTCTAGTCCAGATGATGCAGAACGTCCAAAACGTAATGAACGTCATTGTAAACCAAGTATCTCGATCAATCTTCCGCAGCGTCTTCATCTACTATGTTCCCTTCACTTTCCAGATTTTACGTCGTTGCTTGTTCTCACCGTTGAAACCAAACCCACCACCGACCAACTGCCCGTAGTCAATCGCCAGCCCGCACAGCCCGCCATCCGCAAGCCCGAGACGGCCATGCAGAATCGTAATGCACTGAGCCGCACGATGAGCCTTCAACGGAACCAACTCGAAATCGAACTTGGTTCCCCTGCAAAACAGGTCGCCGGTTTTTGGTTTCTTCTGCATTGTGTTTGCCCTTGTCGTTTCTTGTGAGAGTGTATTGTACCACACTCGCTGTCATATGTCAAGCACAGAAGCCAGTCGCCGGGATGTAATTCGGCCCAGCCTCATGCTCGACAATCCGCTTCTCATTCTGCCGGAACCATGCAGCGTGCTCGCTGTACTCATCAGCGAAAGTGATACCAGCCCGGCGGTTGTCAACCTGCTCGCAGCGGAAACACTGATTGCCCGCCACAAAGGACGCACAGGTCAGTTGGCCACAGGCACAGTTGGCCGGGCTGGTGTTGTTGTTGTTGGTCATGTTCTCAAGCCTCAAAAGTTGAAATTGTCTCACCGGCCAACGCTCTCGCTCCGAGGAGAATCGAGAGCGACCACCTGTAGAGCCGTTGGTTCTTTTCGTTGGTAGGGTCGTCGTTAAGCAGTTCGACGTACTTATCCTTGATGGCTCTCGCCTTGTCAACGTCGGTGACGTTGGCCCGTTGTGCCAACTCGATAGCCCGCTTGACCTTCTGGTCTCTAATCTGTACTGCTGCTGTCCAACTCATGTTTTCTCTTTCGTTTGTTCTCTGTTGTATGTCTCCCATTATACTATACTTATCGGCATAAATCAAGCCCAGTGTCCACCCTATCTACTCGGATTCCCTTATTGAGACACAATCTCAATTCCTAAAAAATCACGCTGAATCGCAAATAGCTCTTGACTCCGAGCCGCGCGGATGTGGAAGGACATCCGCGCGCCGCGTTTTACCTAATCCCCGCTCCAAACCTTGGTTAGAATCCAGATCCCAACGGCCAGATAGATAAATGGCCTGATTGTGTCGTAAGCTTCCAGCATCAGACTTCGTCCTCTTGAGTAGTGAACAGTCCCAACTCCCAGCCTTGCGGCAACACCTGATATGCCACGCCATTCGTGGACACTGTAATGCTGAACAGCCGCTGGCCTTCTGCATTGAACACGTCAACCGATCTCACCCCGTCCTCGGGGATCTCGGACAGTTCGAAGTGTTCAACCGGGTCGTCGAACTCGATGTCGTAGTCGGTGTCCGCGTCCCCGATGGGATCGTATTCGGGATCGTTGGGATCATCAGCGAACCGATCCAACTCGTGTGGGTCCATCAACCGAATGTCGGCTTCGATGATCTGATTCTCGATGTCCGTCGTGTTCCCGCGTGTCTCGTCGAATCGCATGTCGTTACCTCTAGGTCGGTGTTGTGAGTGTGTGTGGCCTTACCACCATGGGTGTCGCTTGGCATCCCCTACGCCAATCAAGGCGAGTGGGATAAGGATGGCGGCGAGCATTGCGGCGGTGATGATTGTGTTTGTCATGTTCGTATTGTAGCAGGTGACTCACTGAGAGTCAAGCCCGGTCAGCACTGCACTGGCCACCGAAGATGCTATACTCGCGGTTCCAGATCCCCCGGATGTATCGCTCACTTCCGACGTGCCAGATCTTGTTGGTCGATGTCCCTAGCACGCCGATGTACCAAGAGTGCCCACCGTTGGACTTCCACATAGTCGTGGTTGTCTTGTTGGCGTTGCTGGCAGTGTGTGTTGCAATGATCTTCATAAGTCTCTCTCTGTTCTGTTCTTGTGAGTGTGTATTGTACCACGCTGCTGGCTGGCTGTCAAGCGTAGGCTTGAAGAACGTCGGGGATGAAATCCTCATCGACGCTCATGTAGTAGCTTACTTGGCTTTTCGAATTCCCATCTTCACGCAATGCCTTGCTGATTGCAGCATACATTTCGATCTCTTTGGTCAAGCCTTTTTCCATCTTGTCTGCGATTGTTTGTGGGTAGTAACTCATCTTTGCCCCTTCGTGTGTGTGAGTGTGTATTGTATCAGGTGGCTGGCTGGCTGTCAAGACAGGTACTTGATGGCTCGCTTCAGCACCTCGACGCTGTCGCTGAATTTCCCCAGTGCGTTGTTGCAATCGTTGCAGATCCAGCCCCGGAATTCGTTGGTGTCGTGGTCGTGGTCGAGTACTGGCTTGACGGTGTGCTGGCAGATCGGACAGGTGACTGACTCAGGCTTCGAATGCTCCCGGTGGAGCCTAGCCCGGACCTTGCTCTGGTGTGACCGGCAGGTGTTGCAAGTCCACTTGCGGAGAATTCCGCTGGCCAGCGTGTTGTTGATCGGGAACGCCTCAAGTGGCTGGCTCACATCACATTTCTTGCAAGTACGCACCATGTTCTCCATCTTATCCATCCCCTCACTGGCCCTGTCGTCCCAAGCAGTCTGCTTAGCCTGAGACGGCGAAGGCTAAGCAGACTGCTCGTTCTACCTAATCCCTGGCCTTCCCCCTTCTCACTTAGCGTATAGCTTGTCGTATACCCAGCCGCTCACCATCATGCCGAAGAACACGGAAACCACCAAGTCAACCAGCCACAGGTCATGCATCGTTAGTCCTCATCCCAACCGGGTGCGAAGATGTCCAGCAGAAGCGTCAGCCAGCAGAAGCCAAGCACTCCCATCATCAGGTAGATCGCCCACATAGTAGTTCTCCCATCCGTGTGTTGTATGCTCCCCATTATAGTGGTATATCGGCATGCGTCAACCCCACTCACCACTATTTCTCACGAATTCTCTGACTGGCAGACACACTACACCGCCAGCCGCATAGATGTAGAAAGACATCTATGCGGCTCGTTCTACCCGATCCCCGCCCCGGCGCATCCGCCTAGGCGTGTCGCGTTATCACGTTCAGCCTCGCGGTGCGAACCCACCGCTGTCGAGGCGGCCACTCAAAATCGTACTGTACCAGAGCGTTGTTCTTCTGCAATCGAAGCACGGTCACGTTGTGCTTCCCGTCACGGCTCCAGTAGCTAGCCCTGTCCATTGGTCTCACGTTCATCTCACCATCCCATTTCACTGTGGTCGTAGTATTCGTCCCCGCCGAAGTAGTCCTGCCATTCGGTGTACTCATCCGGTTGGCCGTCATCCTCTTCGATGTCGTCGCCATCGCCGCCGAAGTGCTTCTCTCCGAACAGCGATTCGGCCACGCTTCCCTCATCGTACCCGTTGGCCCCATCCTCGTACTCTTCGTGCGGCTCATCCACGAGGCGGATGTGTCGGCTGTCGCGGATGTGATCCGCCTCGGCCTCGTCCACGGTGCAATGCTCGCACTGGCACTCGGTCCACGTCGGGCCGTCTTCGCGGGTTTCCGCGTAGGCGTCGGCCTCTTGCTGCTGGCTCTCGTTGTTGGTCAGGTTGTCGCGTGTTTCGTCGAAGATCATGTCTTGCCCTTGTCGTGTTGGTGTTGGGTCGGCCCCGTTGAGTGGGGAGCTTGTCACCCGTATGTCTGTATTGTACCAGATGGCCGGTTGGCCGTCAAGCCTAGTCGAAGTCACCCAGAAGAATGGCGATCAAAATCAGCGGGATGAGGTAGCCTGAAAAACCCATTGTCATTTACTCCCTGTCTCACACTTGTTCGCCCCAAGCAGCTTAGTACGCCTGAGACGCTCGAAGGCGCACCAAGCTGCTCGTTCTACCTGATCCGCCTGTCCGCTTGTCAAAACCCCTATTTCATTAATCCACCACACTGGCTCATTGACACCCCCTACGCGAGCAGCATCGTTCCGATAGGACATTGTGAGATGCTGCTCGTTTTACTTCAACCTCACAGCTGCGTCTTGGGCCGACCCCGGAACTTGGGGAGCTTTCGCCCATTTACGCCACAGCGCTAATTCGCATACTCCCAAGTGAACCAACCGTGCGGGTCGTATCCGTCGTCGTCGGCGTCAGCGATGTTGTCGTCATCGTCGCTGCAAAGCTCGCAGTCGCAGAGGCTGAAACCGCTATGCCATTTCTCTTCGGTCATCGGGTCGCCATTCGGCCAGCGTCGTGTCGTCATCGTGTTGGTCTCCGTTGGGTGTTGTTGACTAAGGCTATTGTAGCGTATCGGCATCTGGTGTCAATCCACTTCAGTCCATTTTGCCAAGATAGTCGAATGCCAGCCCAGTGCAAATGCCGTGCCAACGACCCTTCCCCCGAAGCAGGGTAGTTCATCAAAGACCCCACGGGGCTACCCTGCTCGTTCTACTTCAACCTCACGGCTGGGCCGACCCCGGAGCTTGGGGAGCTTACGCCCATTCAACGCTATACGCTATTCGTCATCTCGGCAGTGCTCGCAATCGCACAAGCTGAAACCGCTATGCCACACGGTCTCGATTATCGGATCTCCATTCGGCCAGCATCGGCTGTCGGCTTCGATGATGACGGCTTCGATGGCGGTGGTGTTGTCGCGGGTGTCGTCGAATGTCATGGTTGGTCTCCGTTGGGGGTTGGTCTACCAGTCGCCGTTTGCTTCGAGTGCGGCTTCGTAGCAGATGGCGATCAGAGCGACGATGAAGAGCGTGTTCATGACTGGTCTCCGTTGCGTTGTTGACTAAGGGTATTATCGTCGATTGACCCCTGCGTGTCCAGTCCAATCGGGCCATTTTGTCGAAATAATCACTGACCCTCTTCACTCGGACCTGCCCACCCTGCCACCCTTGAGCCGTCTAGATGTAGAAAGACATCTAGACGGCTCGTCCTACCTGACCCCCCCCACAGGGCCGGTCTTGCCTATCTTGCCTACCAGTCCGCGTTCCCCAGAAGCCCCTCGTACACGATAACCGCCACGGCGACCAGAAACAGCGTATTCATGCTAAACTCCCTATCTTTCCTAGCTTCGCTCATCCGCTCCAAAGCAGCTTAGCTTGCCTGAGACAGGCGAAGGCAAGCGAAGCTGCTCGTTCTACCCGAACCGGTCCCCTGTGTCAAGGGCAATCTCGAATTTAGCAGCACCACTTGGTGTCGTGGTAGTAGTCGAATCCGCTCGGTCCGTCCCCGACGTGGTTCTGGAACTCTTCTGGCTCGGCGTCCTCGGTGTTCTCGGCGTCCTCGGTGGCCGGGATCGAATCCAGTGGCTGGCTGGCTTTGCAGCGTTTACGGGTGCGGTAGGGCATCTTACCTGATCCTGTTGGTTGGTGTTGGTGGGTCATGGGTCGGCCTGTGAAGATGGGTAGACTGGATCGGCCCCGGAGCTTGGGGTGCTTTACATCCGTTCTGCCCGACTGGTTGCTACCAGTCCAGTGTACCAACTGCCGCTTCGTACAAGACGGCAACCAGTGCCACGATGAACAGGGTCTCCATGATTCGCCTCTTTACTCGTGTCGGGGATCTGTGATTTTTGTGTCCCCTCACTATACCAGAAACCGGTTTTTGCCGTCTGTTTGACGTAAGTCGTTGTCATTCAACAGGTTACGTCGAGACTGCCATATTGGCAACGGCTAAAACGGCCCTATTCGGCCATTATGACAGTGTATCATTATTGAACGAATCGACGTAAGTCGTTGCCACGTAACGAGTTCGGGTTTCGAACTATCTTTACCCATCGGAGTATGCCGATACGTTATCGATAGTGTTGTATTTTGCTACACCATATATGGTAGTGCATAATGATACACTTTGAACCGCCCTGTCGGGACCAGTTGCAATTGAGATTCAATCTCAATAAAACCCGTTTGGCACTCTAGGCAGGATAGGCAAGGGTGGGGTTTTTCGCTGGATGAGAAGTCCTGCTCGTATGGGCAAAATACTGGAGGGTGGTCCAGACAAAATTCAAACGTTTTTGAATAAATGTATTAGCTAAACCTTTCTGCTTCGCCCTACTTTAGTTGACCCCATTAAATCCACCTTGATTTCCTCTTCAATATGACCCGGATGAACAAACAGATAATTACCATCGGTTATCTTTAATACTTCCGTGGAAGGCTGGCCCTCTTTTGCTCCCGGCTGTGCTGGCCGGTACTGAGAATTGTGTATATGCTTGGTTTTGATATCTTTTGACGGATTCCAAGACATATATCCATGCTTATGTGCCAAATAAGCCAGCACGTTATCGCAAAAATTCACGCCCATATAAAAATCGACGCTGTTTACAAACTCCCCCCTTAAAGGAGGGTCAAATATCCAAGTATCTTGACTATCAGCCCCCATCTCCAGCCCTTTACCCTCTTGATCCCACCTAGTCAGGCAGACCAGAATATTTTTCAGACATCTGGATTCTATTTTCTCGATGTCTTCAGTGATAACAATATCTGCATTTGCTAATATACACCTTTCCCCAACGAGGTGCTCATTCGCGTATTCAAAATAATCTTTATAAGTCGTGCGCTCACAACCACTTACGTCAATATAGGTTATCTTATCTGAGTCGATTGGATTTTTATTCGTTTCGTTAAAAACGATAATACGTGATATACAATCGTTCTTTTCATTTTCCTCAAGTGAGAAAAATAACTCCTTATTCCTCATCTCGCTGCTGGTATTATAAAATCCCACCAGCAACGTATTACTCATTAGAAATCGCCCTCTTGTTCCCCTTCTTTCTCATAGCTACTTCAGGATCGATCCCTTTATTCAGCCTATTGTAAAATGCCGCATATGACACTTCACACCTTTCGTCCTCCACCCACTGCCCTATGTTCTTACTTTCCCCAAAGGCTTCTATCTTGACGTTAGATTTCATATTGTTGGCATTCTCTTTCGGAGTAAACTCTCGCAAATTCCTCCTAGTGTTGTTCAACCTTTCATTATCAATATGGTCTACAAAGATATAAGGGCTAACTACCTGAGCCACCATCCTATGCATCAGCTTATGTTTCCCATTTATCTTTGTGACAGCATAGCCATTCTTATTCAAATGCCAACTGTATCTAGCAAGCCAAGCATAGTCCTCTGGACTCACCTTGATGTATCTCCCAGCCCCATTTACACCCCCAAGAGGGATTTCCACATATGTTTCACTTGTCATCATTATCCTTCTCCCTTAGTCTACAGACACCACGCCCACTTTGTTTAGAAAGTCCCATCCGGTAACGTGCTTTTCTAACTTGATCGATGGTTACGGTCTCTTTGATATCTAAGCCCCTTCTGATCCTTGTTAATTCTTCTGATATGCGCATATCTGTGTAGAATCCGCACGTCTCTTTAACAAATTCTTTTTCGCTTTTACTCAAACGTTTGATTTTAGCCATTGTATACATTTCTAATTGTGCCTAAGCCTAACTTTGCGTGTATAATACATTATAACGGCAACTTTTTATTTTTTCACACCCAGAGAGATATCATGAAACGAATTCGCACAAAATTGTCTACTAAAGCCACCGAAGAGCTTGAAGATAAGGTTAAAGCCGAATTAAAAATTCCAGATCCGTCGATCTCAAAGGCTGAATCCGTTCTCAAAGGTGAAAATGAAACTGACGAAGAGATAGTGAATGAAGATACCCAAGGGGATGACCGAAGAACAAGTGATACAGACGATAAATAAAGTCATCAATCGTTATGCTCACAGGTTTAGATTCGGCTATTATGACGCCGATGATATAAAACAAGAAGCTTTCATAATCGCTATGGAAGCTTTGGATAGATATGATAATGACCGCCCTCTCGAAAACTTTCTCGCTGTCCATGTAAAGAACAGGTTAAGTAACTTTAAAAGGGATAAATTCTTTAGACGCCCACCAGACTCAGACAATAATCAACTCTCCCCTAAGAGTGAAGCTAAAAAGTTCTTAATGGAACCCCTTAATATTGAGAACATAAGAGACGAACACGAAGCCAACATGAGTGACTCGGATGATTTTGTTAACCGATCTGACACTGCTGAGCTATTCCTTCTAATTGATCAGTATCTTCCTATTTCTTTTAGGGCTGATTATTTGAGAATGATGCATGATGTCTATGTACCTAAACCTAGACGCGAACAGATTCATCAAGAAATCGCTAACATCTTTAAGGAATACAATAAAGAGGACTTGCCATGAAAAAGGGGCGTTTTTCTAAAGATGAGATTGCTTATATTACAAAATATCATGATTCCATGTCTGTTGAGGGCATGGGGGCTGAGCTAGACAGGGATGCTGAAAGTGTAAAGAATTTTATCAGGGATAAGCTAGGGGAATCTCTACAGGAAAAGAGGGAAATCCAAGCCCTGTATGATCTAAAGGGTAAACCGCAATGGCGGGACATTAAAGACCAATTCAATAAACATGAGTTGGAGATGTTCGAGTACCATTGGCGACGTATCGTTACCCAATTCCGTGACGACGTGCTTCCCACGGAAGAACTTCAGATAATCGACGCGATCAAGTTAGAGTTGTTGATGAACAGGGCGCTGAGAGAACAACAACTTAATGCAGAACAGGTTAGAAGCTTCGAGGGGCTTATAAACGACGAGAAAGAAAAACCGGTGGAATATCAAGACCGGGACTATGTATTCAACTTAGAGAGGCAAATAGCGGT
>Ga0310342_100003535_pt1 | contig 10285 bp, 6 predicted proteins | sample S15DNA20500_MG_FD_206155 | JGI IMG/M metagenome (GOLD analysis project Ga0310342, IMG submission 206155) | Marine microbial communities from station ALOHA, North Pacific Subtropical Gyre - S1503-DNA-20-500_MG | ecosystem: Environmental > Aquatic > Marine > Oceanic | place: Pacific Ocean: North...
CCTGCAGGTAATAATCCCGTGCCCCGGCATCGCTCATGTAGGGATGCACGAACGGCATGAACATGATCCCGTCGGCCCCCGCATCCATCGACCTCTGCCCGATCTCGATTGCGTGCCCGACCTGCAGTCCGACCGGGGCAAAAATCTGGGCGTCCGGCCCCGATGCCTCGCGAGTGATCCGAACCAGTTCAACCACCTCGTCGGCTGACAGACTCTGGAACTCGCTGGTTCCGGCCGCTGGCAGATAGACCCGCATCCCTGCGCCGTACATCGACTCGACATGAGCCGATTGCACGTCGGCGTTGATCCGACCCCCGGTATCGTAGGCCGTCAACGGGACCAGGTGCACTGTCCGCAACAGGCTGCTGTCGTATTCGGAGGTCATGGCTTCGTCCGTTGTTGGTTGTCGGTTGACCGGTCCGGTGCAAGTCGCCCCCGAACAATCCCCTGCGTTTTACGCACCCGTCACCCGGACGGTCAAGCGACCCACCAACGGCCGAGCGGTGGGGAACCGTCTGACGATCGACGGCGGGTCGCGATACACTGGGATCACGATGTCTCCCCTGGCCGACCAGATCCGCACCGCCTGTCTGCTTGAAGCAACAGCCGCCAAACCCGGCAACGTGCACCCCGAAGCCGCGTTTGCCGACATGACCTACCTCGATTTGGTCCGCTCGGCCGACGCCGTTGCCGAGATTCTCGCCACCGCGACCCGCCGGGGTGTCGGACCCGTTGTTCTCGACGCCGTCGAGGCCACCGCCGGGGTCACGCGCGTCAACACCAACCTGGGAATCATCCTGCTGCTGGCCCCACTGGCCGCGGTGCCCGGCGATGTCTCGCTGGAACACGGGATCGCTGATGTGATCGACGGCCTGGACCGGCAGGACGCCAGGTGCGTCTTCGCAGCAATCCGGCAGGCGAGCCCGGGGGGACTGGGTGAAGTGCCCGAACACGACGTCACGCGGCCGCCGACCGTCGGGTTGCTCGAGGCCATGCAGGCGGCCGCTGGCCACGACAGCGTGGCCGCGTGTTACGCCGAACGATTCGCCCGCGTGCTCGCCTGGAGTCGCTCGAAACCGCTCGACCCCGCCACATTCGCCGGCGGCTGGCAACAACAGATCGTCGGCCTGGCTCTAACCATCCACGCCGAGCAGCCCGACACCCTGATCGTCCGCAAGTGCGGGATCGACACCGCCGCCGAAGCCTCACTGCGGGCACGGCGTGTGCTGCAAAGCGGCTGGCCGGACCAACCGGAGTCTCGCACCGCGTTCAGAGACTTCGACCAATGGCTCCGAGCCGACGGGCACCGACGCAACCCCGGCACAACCGCCGACCTCGTCACGGCGGCGTTGTTTGCTGCTCTCCGCGAGAACCACATCCCAGACCCGGATCCCGTCTCCCTGCCCACCAGCAACTCAACCTGATCCCACTCTCGCACGGCCCGCCTCTGGGCACGTCCCTTCGGGAGGTCTATGATGGGGGCGAGTTGCCATCACCGGACCTGCGGGCCCAGGAGTCACCTTCATGTTCCAACTGAGATTGCCGTGGCTCGTGCTCGCAGCCTCCGCCCTGGCGGTTGTCGCCTCAACCGCGCCGTGCTCGGCCCAGTTCGGGTTCGGCGGCGGGGGCGGAATGGGTGGTGGCGGCATGGGTGGCGGCATGGGTGGCGGCATGGGCGGAGGCGGATTTGGCGGGGGCGGCGGAGGGGGCCTGGGTGGCGGGGGCGGCGGCGGCTTTGCCGGCGGTGTCAAAGTCGATGCCGAGGGAGTCGTCTCGACTCGGTTTGCGACCAGCCGTGCCCAACTGCTGGCCCGCAAGAAGGCCAAGGCCCTGGCCAAGAAGTACCTCGCCGGAGACATCAACCTTCCGAGTCCCCTGCGAAAGATCTCGCTGGTCCGACTCGAACAGGCCTGTGCCAAGCTCGAAGGGAAGAAGAAGCCCGCTCCACTGGACATCCAGTTCCTGGCCGGGCTGCAGCGGATCGACTACCTGTTTGTCGATCCTGACGGAAAGGACCTGGTGATCGCCGGGCCGGCCGAGGGCTTCGCACCCGACGCCGAGGGGCGTGTCGTCGGTGTCACGACCGGACGCCCACCATTGAGGATCGATGACCTGATGGTCGCGCTGCGGACGATCAACTCGACCCGGGACCTCGGTGTCTCGATCGATCCCGTTCCCGATCGACTCGAACAGGCCCGCCGTTTTCTGCAACGCAACAGCTCAGCCACATCAATCTCGGCCATCCGCCGCCGGTTCAAGCAACTGGCCAAGATCCTCGGCCCCCAGACCATCCGGGTCTGGGGCGTGCCGCCCGACTCGCACTTCGCTCAGGCCATGGTCGATGCCGACGTCCAGATGAAATATATCGCCCTGGGCCTGCAGCGGCCGAAGGTTGCCGGACTCCGCAGCCATCTCTCGCTGATCAAGCCGCAGGGAAACTCGATGCAGCGTTGGTGGGCCACTCCACTCTACGAGGCCATCTACACCACCGACGATCGACTCGCGTTTCAATTGGCCGGTCAGCGGGCCCAGATTCTCGCCCAGGAAGAACTGCACGGGGCCGGCGGTCGCCGAATCGATGCGGCCACCACGCGGATCACGACCCGTCAGTTTGCCAGGATCTTCACCGAGAAATTCACGCAGGTGGCCGAACGGTCACCGGTCTTCGCCGAGTTGCAGAACCTGATCGATCTCAGCATCCTGGCCGCGCTGCTCCGCAAGGAACAACTGCCGCAGCGGGTTGGTTGGGCGATGAGCTTCTTCCTGGCAGCCGACCGGGCCAAGGTCGCCAAGGGAGAGACTCCCAAGCGAATCGCATCCATCTACAACACCCGAAATATTCGAGGTCGAGTGGTCCTGGGACTGGTCTCCGGTGGCGTCGTGCTCAAGCCACAACAGGCCATCAGCCGCATCCCGATCAAAATCTCCGACGACGACCAGTTTGGTGCCCGCCGTCTGAAGGCCCTTGAGATCACAGCCCCCCGCCAACATCCCTGGTGGTGGGACTGATCCTCACGACCCGTCCCGCTCCCCCCCCGCCACCCCCGTGCCGTTCTCACCACCGGACCGACACCGATGACCGATTCGCCCCTGCCGGACCCCTCCTCCGACAACGCGCCGGCTTCTTCCGGCCACTCCGATTCGCCGTGGATCCACGAGACGACAGCCGAGTCCTTCGAGCAGGACGTGATGGTTCGATCTCAGGAAGTCCCGGTGGTAGTGGACTTCTGGGCCCCGTGGTGCGATCCCTGTCGCCAGTTGGCGCCCCTGCTCGAGAAACTCGTCGGTGAAGCGGCCGGCCGCTGGCACCTGGTGAAGGTCAACATCGAAGACTGCCAGGACCTGGCCCAGGCCTTCCAGGTGGAGTCGATCCCGCTGATGGTCACGTTCATCGGGGGCCAACCCGTCGACAGCGTGCCGGGAGTCCCGACCGAAGAGCAGCTTCGCGACTGGCTGTCCCGGTTTGTTCCCTCGGAGGTCGCGGTGCTGATGGCCGACGGTGAGGAATTGGAGTCTGAGGATCCTGCCGGAGCAGCGGCGAAGTTCCGCGAGGCGTTGGTGCTCGAGCCGGACAACGCCGCGTTGAAGATCCACCTGGCCCGTGTGGCAATCACTCTGGGCGACAACGCCGGCGCCGCCGCCCTGATCGGAGACCTCGAGCAACGAGGCTTCCTCGAACCCGAGGCCCAGGCCCTGAAGGAACAACTCGAAATCACCTCCTCGGCCAGCGAGTCTGGTGGAGTCGGCCAGGCGCGGGAGGCGTCCGAGGAATCCCCCGAAGATCTGGACCTGCAGCTGAAGCTGGCCGAAGCCCTGGCAGCGGAACGGCAGTTCGACGAGGCGTTCGAGATCTGCCTGAGAATTGTCGAACGCGATCGTGACGGTACCGGCCAACGAGCCCGCGATGCGCTGGTCGTCTGTTTTGGAATGCCGACGGCCAACCCCGAATTGGTCAGCCAGGCCCGCCGCCGATTGGCCACGTTGCTCTATTGATCCGGCAGATGTCGGATCGTTCAAGCGTGGGAACCGCTCCCGCCAGCGGCTAAGATGGATGCCAGCGACATGCCACCCTCCAGAGGTCTCGCGATGCTCCGCCTTTTCCTGCTGTTGTGCCTTGTCGGACTCCCCACGCTCCAAGCCGAAGCGGCCTCGGTCCGCGGAACCGCGATCGTCGACCTGGGTTTCAACGAAAAATCCGGACCGGCCGTCGACACGGCCCCCGGTGGCCAGTCCAACAACACCGGCCGCCTGGTCGCCGGTGCCCGTCGCGTGCCGAGTCCGTTCTCGACCACCTCCGGAGGTCGAGCGGTCCTCCTCGAATCCGGACGCAAGCAGTACATCCAGATCCCCAGCAGTCCCGACACCTCGCGGAGCAACGCCGTCTCGGTGTCCCTGCTGCTCGTCAACTTTCACGCCGCCGGTGACGCGGCGTTCCACGGCCTGTTCGCCAAGCGATCGTCCGACAAGACGGGACGTTCCAACTACGGCATCAACTTCCAGCCCAAGAGCGACCTGCTGCAGTTGTACGTCAACGACGGCAGCGGCTTCCGCGTCGTCCGTTACAGTGTCAAGGGCGTGTTGGGCACCCGCCAACGGGTCCACCTGGTCGCATCGCTGGCCGTCGGTGACGCACCGGCCGCGGACAAAGACACCGAGACCGACGACGTCCGCGTGAGATTGTTCGTCAACGGTAAGCCCGCCACCCGCGTGGGCAAACCCGATCGCGACCTGGCCGATGGCACCGATGTCTGGCTGCTGGACGTCAAGACGGCCAGCCTGGTCAACTCCGCTCCGCTGACCATCGGTGCCAGCACCCCGGCCGTCGAGCACTTCAGCGGGGTCGTCGACGAGTTCCAGTTGTTCGACCGCGAGTTGACCGCCGTGGAAGCCGCGGGGTTGTTTGCCGAGGTCGCCGGAGCGGACGCCGGACAGCGTTTTGCCCGTGACAAGCAGCCGGCCGCCGCGCTGCCCGCCGCGCCGCAGATCTCGACTGTCTCGCTGCGAGGGCTCCAGATCGGGCAGACCACACGCCTGGTGCTCACAGGCAAGAACCTCGCACCCAACCCTCTGCTGCTGGCCCCGGTGACCGGGATCAAGACCAAGGTGGTCGAGGGGTCCAACGCGGGACAACTGACGATCGACATCACCCTCGCCGACAATGCGCCGGCCGGATTGTTTCCGTTCCGCGTCTCGACCGCCGGCGGACTCAGCAACCCCCAGACACTGGCCGTCGATCGGCTGCCCCAACGGCCCCTCACCGCCGCTTCCGACAAGGCCCCCGCCCAGCTCCCCGTGGCCCTCTCGGGCCTGATCTCCGGACCTCAAATCGCACGAGGTTTCGTCCAGGCGAAGAAGGGACAACGGCTGGTGGCCGACGTCGAATCACGTCGACTGGGGGCCAACTGCGAACCGGTGGTCGAAATCAAGAACGCTCGGGGAACGCCGCTGGCGATCGAGTGGTCGAAGGTGCCACTCAAGGGTGACACGCGAGCCGAGGTCACCGTGCCGGATGACGGGGTCTACACCATCGAGGTCCACGATCTCAGCTACAAGGCGCCGGGCAACAGCCCGTTCCGGGTCAAGATCGGTGACCTGATGCTGGTCGACGCCGTCTTCCCACCCGCCGCGACCGCCGGCAGTGAAATCCGCGTGACACCGGTCGGCACCGGGCTGCCCAAAGGCACGATCCTGACCGTCGACCTCCGAAATGCGGGTTCGCAGACCGGCACACTGGTCGCCACACCCAAACTCACCGGTCTGCTCGGACCAGCTCCGGTGCTGCGAGTCACCCGGGGGACCGAGGTGATCGAACCCGACAAGCCGGGAACCGTGATCGACACCAGGTTCTCAGCCAAGTTGCAGGCTCCATTGACGATCAGCGGGAGAATCTCAAAGCCCGGTGAGATCGATCGCTTCACACTGGATGTCAACCCGGGGCAGAAACTGCGACTGAGTGTCTCGGGACGAGCCATCGATTCTCCGATCGACGGCGAGTTGACGGTCCTCGTCGACGGGAAATCCGTGGCCACCAGCCAGGATCGAGCCGGATCACGTGACCCCCGCCTGGAGTTCACCGTTCCCGAGAAAGTCACCCGGATCGAGGTCGCCGTCGGTGACCTCTATGGCCGAGGAGGTTCGCACTTCCTGTATCGCCTGCAGTCCAACCCCATCGGCCGCCCCGATTTCTCGCTGGCCCTGCAGACGCCACAGTTGAACCTGCCGCGAGTCGGCTCGGGCCTGATCAAGTTGCAGGTCAACCGGGCCGGCTACAACGGTCCGATTGCCTTGACAGCCATCGGTGACGAACAGGTCCGACTGCAGCCGGCGTCGATCGCCGCCGGGGTCGCCGGGGTCATTTCGATCACCGTGACGCGGTCGGCCGGCGGCGACGCCGCCGCGCTGCGGTCGCTGGGCCTGGTGGGTGAGTCGGTCGGCACCAAGCCGATCCTGCGTCGCAACGCCCGCGTGGCCAACCAGTCGGTGCCCGGCCACGAGGACCTGTTGCCGATCGGGCTGACCCGTCCCAGCGGTGCGGCACTGGAAATCGTCTCAACCCCCGTGGCGATCTACCGCGGTCAGTCGGCCCGCGTCACCGTCGCCGCCCGCGGCCTGGTCCCTGGAAACCGAAACGGCGAGGCCATCCGCATCGCCTCGCTCTCGAACGAACCCCGACGCCCCATCGATCCCAAGAACCGAGGCAAGGGCAACCGGCCGATTGCCCGGGTGCTGCCCAACCAGGCGGTCACCATCGGCGGCCCGCCCGTATCGATCACGCTGGCCGTGCCGGCCGATGTCCCCGCCGCCGGGATCGAGTTTGTCCTCCGCGGCGATCTGCTGACTCACGGTTATGCGACCGCCGTCCAGGGGCAAGTCTTCTCGAGGCCCTTTCGGGTGCCGGTTCGCAATGCCGTTACCGTCACATTCGACCCCAAGACGACCACCCTGGCCAGCAATGCCGTCAACAAGGTCAGCGGCACGCTGAAACGTGATCCCGGCTTCAGCGATCCCGTCGAACTGGAGATCATCATCGACAAGAGACTGCCCGGTTTCGTGGGTGGCAAGACCGTCGTCGCGGCAGGACAGTCCGCCTTCACGATCCCGATCACTTCCGGACGGGAAAACGAGGCCCGCGTCCTGCCCGGTGTCCAGTTGCTGGTGCGGGCTGTCGGGGGCGGGCCGCTGCTGCCCAATCGGGTCATCCAACTCCGCAGCCAGCCCCCCAAACCCGTCGCCAAGAAGAAGGCCGCCAAGAAGAAGTAGACCGTCGCGTCGACCTCGAAACGAGCGGTCTGCTACTGGGCCTGCGAACGGGTGCCGTCGGGAGATCCCGAGATCGTGACACCCGGGGGCAACGGCCGTGCGGCGACCCGGAACCCTGCCTTGTGGGCCGCCGCCTGCAGCCGCCGCATTTCCGAAAAACTGTCGGGGTAGACCCAGAAGGTCAACGCCGTCTCCGGCCCGCATGCTCTCAGCACCGTCTGGTACCTCGAACTGCTGGACAACGCCTGGCCGATCGGTTCGGCCTCGAGTTCGGGCTCGGGCCGGATCGTCCAGTGCGTCACCCCGATTCTGACCATTCCCCGACCGTGTCGCAGTTCATCGACCACCGTCACCGGCCGACGCTCCACGGTGTACTCCATCACGAAACCCTCGACCGGCCCGACCTGCCCCTCGTGCTTGCGGAAACGGGACATCACACGACCGTAGCGGGCCATCTGGTCCCGAACCCGCTGTTTGAGCCTCTGCAGGGGAATCAGGGTCACGCAGCCAGCCTTGACATGAAAATGCTGCTCGGCACCGCGGACGGTGCGACCGACCGGAGTCAACCGGTGCGTCACATTGACCACCCGGTCGGTGGGCGTGGCGGCGAGTTCCTGGAGCGACCGACGGGCCTGTTTCTGCTCTCGTTCGAGATCTTCGACTTCCCCTCGTGCCACATCGACCTTGAGGGCCAGGGCGTCCACGTCCGGCCGCCGACCGACCTGCTGTTCCCGTACCCGCTTGACCTCCTCACGTCTGGACGACGTCCGTCGCCGGACGGCCGACAACGACCCGAGGGTCTCACCGAGACGGTCTCGAATTTCTTCCGACTGGTCAGCCAGTCTGGTCACCTCGTCGGTGCGATCGACGATTGCCGGAGCCGTGGCGCGAAACCGGGATTCGAGTGAGGGGGCCACCACTTCGGTTGGCGGTGGATCCGGTTCATCGGGCCCGTTGATCACCTCCGACAGTTCGACTGGAGCACGGCTGGCTCGAACGCCGGCCACGACGATCAGGATGATCAGGATGCCGACGATGTTGGCGACGATATCGAGAAACGAGTCGTCACCGACAGACTGCTGGGATGTCTCGCGTCGACGGCTCACGGACTTGGCTCCTCGATCAGCCTCGAGGCCGGGGCCGGGGCCGTCGGCAGCACGTAGTCGACCGATGTCGCCAGTCTCCAACTGCGGAACAGGCTGTTGAGCCGCTCGTAGTGCAGGGCTCCGCCCGGACTGACTTCGAACCGAATTGCCGGCACCCAGTAGAACCTCTCTGGAGGTTGTCCCCAGGTCCGTGCCGTTCGCTGCACCGCACGAATCACTCGCCGCCTGAGATCGTCAACGGACAACTCGTCTCCATTGTTGATGACAACATCGATCCGAGGTTGGCCGACAACCGTCACCCGGTTCTGTTCGACTCGCACATCGACCCGTCGTTCGTACCCGATCGTCGCTCCCAACGAGGCGATTCCCCACTGACGAGGACTCCCCTCGGCCCCCCGGCCCGATCCTCGGCTGGACCCGGCATCCGCTGGCGTCCCGCCAGCGCTCAATGACTCGAATGTTGCATCCTCAGACCGGTTTCGCACGGACCCGCTGCCGGTCCGTTTCTCTCCGGTCGCCTGGCTGCGTGCAGCACCATCTGCCGGTGCGGTCTCATCCCCCCTCCTCCGGGTCTTCGGGTCGATACGTTCCGCACCATTTCGACGGCCCCCATCCTCGGACCGTTCCACTTCTGTTGGCGGCTTCCGGCTGCCAACCGCCTCGCCACTTTTCGCTTTATCCGTCAGACCGGATCGAACCGCGCCGCCGGAACTGCGGCCGATGGAACCCGGTGGACCAACCGGGCCCCGCCTCGGCGGCCGAGCCCGTCGGTGCTGGCCGAAGCCGCCACCACGCCCCAAGCCTGCCAGGGCCGATCCGGACCCCTGACGATGGGCCACGGCCTGGTCAACAGCCTCACGACACGCCGCCGCCGCCGCTGAGTCGTGGGCCGGCCAGGCCAGCGGCATCTTCTCGGGAACCAGTTCGTAACCGATCGGAGTCTCGAGTTGTCGCAGCAATTTGCGAGCGATGTAGTAGGCGTGGATTCCACCCGGACGAACAATCATCAGCACGTACGGTTCTTCCACACCGGTGTTCCGATCACCGGTCCGATCGGATTTCCGGGTCGACCAGTAATCGACAAGTGCCCGGACTCCGGCCAGCAACGGATTCGCCTGTCGGGTGTATCCGTCGAGATCCTTGGCCGTCAGCCCGATCTTCTCCGACGCGAACTCAATCCGATCCGGATGACACTCGATGAAGATGGGCTGACGACGTGTCCCGTTGACGCTGTCGAACGGCAGAAACGCATATCGACTCTCGACCGACGCGGCCTTGGCCTTTCGTTCCCGAATCTCCCTTTTTTGCCGCGCCAGTTCCACGCGCAATGTCTCGGCTCGATCCCGCAACCGTTTCAGTCCCGAAACCAGCGCACCGCGCTGGGTGGCATGATCCTCACCGGTCTCCCGAATCCGCCGCAATTCGGTCTCGATCTCCGCCGCCCGCAACTCGGCTTCGCTGACCGCGCGACGTGCCTCCGCCAACGCCCTCACGTCGTCACCGTGACGTGCGGTCAACTCATCGAGCATCCGACTCCAGTCGACAACCACCGGCGAAACGTCGTCGATCATCGAAAACGGTGCCGCGGACTCGGAAGCCTGCGGCGGTGGCAGGCGCGTCTCGGCCACGGTCTCCCGTCCCGTGTCCTGAATCGCCTCGGCACGCACTTCAGCCCGAATCTGTCGTGTGACGACCAGCAGCAGGAAGATCAGTGCCCCCATCGCGCAGACCAGCACGGCCAGGAAGGGGAACAGCGACACGGGGCTTCCGGCGCGTCGTGTGTTCATCGTCTCCTGTCCCCCGCCTGACGACGTCTCTCAGGCGGCCTTCGTACCGGCCCGGGCCGACAGCAGGTTGGCCGCGGCCGTCAGGCTTATCAACGACTGTTCGAACGCCTCGGCAGTCCGCACCGCCTCGAG
>Ga0310342_100003537_pt1 | contig 10283 bp, 8 predicted proteins | sample S15DNA20500_MG_FD_206155 | JGI IMG/M metagenome (GOLD analysis project Ga0310342, IMG submission 206155) | Marine microbial communities from station ALOHA, North Pacific Subtropical Gyre - S1503-DNA-20-500_MG | ecosystem: Environmental > Aquatic > Marine > Oceanic | place: Pacific Ocean: North...
AGCCGAAGAGTGAAAGCACGATGGCAGGGAAAAGCGAAGAAAGAAAAGATCGGCCCATCATGGATTTGTTCCTTGGATGTAGAGAGGAGGACGCGGTCGCACGCTCAGGTCACAGTCTAATGGCTGGCGCGGGTGGGAACCATCTTCGCAGCTTGATTGCCAGGGACAATCTTCGTGTATGCTGGGGTCTTGAAGATTCTCTGCTGATCCATGACAGGGGAGGCCCCCTCAGGCTGTTGTGCGATGTCCAAACTAAATCTTGAGATCCTGGCTTACGAGGAGAGTCCGCTGGGGATGCTCTGCCTGCGGCGGCGTGAACTGCTCTCTGAGCCCGGCACGATCGTGACCGAGGTGACGCTGAACCATGAGTTTTTGATGAGCAGCCTCTACACCGATTCGGAAGAGGCCCTCTCGCGAATCGCGCTGGAGATGCACGAGGGAGAGGACCTGCAGGTCCTGGTCGGCGGACTCGGACTGGGATACACGGCGCGGGAAGCACTTCGTTCGGACCGTGTCAGCCGCGTGGAGGTCGTGGAACTGCTGCCGCAGGTGATTGGTTGGCTCGAATCCGGCCTGGTCCCGCTTTCCGTGGAACTCAACAGCGAGAAGCGACTGGTGATCAGCCAGGATGATGTTTACCAGCGGCTTGCCGGGCCGCCTGGTGACCTGTTCGACCTGGTCCTTGTGGACGTCGATCACTCGCCGGACGAACGCCTGGCCGAGCCGAGCAGTTCTTTTTATACCCGCGAGGGCCTGCTGGCTGCCCGCCAGCACCTGGCCCCGGGTGGCGTCCTGGCAGTCTGGTCCTACGCCGAGAGTTCCCCCTTTGCCGACGGGCTTGCCGACGTCTTCGAGGAGGTCCGCGTTGAACCGGTGAGCCATGACAACCGCTTGATCGACCAGAAACGGACCGACTGGCTGTTCTTTGCCCGCGCTTAGGAAGTCGCTTTGTATGCCAACCGAACAAGGGTGGAAGCCGGGCGGAAATTTCAGGCTTCGGTGCTGGGCATGCGGCGTTTTCGCTTGCGTTTCTTCCCCTTGCGGCGTGGCGGCTGGCGGCTCTTGAATCGAATCACCAGTCCCCAGGCGGCCAGGAACAAGAGGACCGATATTGTCAGGAAATACCCCTGGTAGAAACTGGCTGGACGGTAATTCCAGGTGATCTCGTGTCTGCCCGGCCCGAGTGCCAGTCCACGAGTGAGGCCGTTGGTCACCAGGACCGGAAGTGGGCGTCCGTTGGAGGTGGCCGTCCAGCCCGGGTAATGCAGGTCGCTGACAACGAGGATCGCCTGGCGGGGGAGTTCCACCTGCAGGACGATCGATCGGGCACTGGAGTGCTGGATTTCCAGCGTGGCATTGTCGACGCTCCCGGGGGTTCCATCCAGGAAGGGGCCGGGTTGCTCGTGCAGGAGAACAGACGAGCGGAGGTCAAATTCCTCCGAATTCAGTTCATCCTTGATGGCCATCAGGGTCTGGGGGACGACGCGATAGTCTTCCCGAACGGAGATTCTTTCCTGCCAGTCCGGGTTCTCGTAGATTCGACAATCCCCGTGCTTAAATCGAAGCTGGCTGGCGAGCTCGGGAACGGCCTCGCTAAGGACCAGGAACCTGACATTAAAAACACCCAGTTCCCTGGGAGAGGTGTTGAGCATCGGGTTGATGGAATCGCCGAAGAACTGGTTGAAGACCTGTTGCCGTGAGGCGGTGTGGTAGTTCAGGGCGTCCAGTTCAAAGAGTGCAGCGACATTCGACGGCAGGTAGGTCAGGTCGGGAGAAACGATACTACCGCTGGCCGGAGGGACTGCCGCCACGCGCCAGGTTCCTGGTTGCTTCTGGAGCCAGGCAATGGGCTCGGGAGTTTCCCGGTAATAGCCGGGTGGACCGAAGGGAAGGATCTGGTTTGAGATGAACAGGTCCGTTGCCAGTAAAAGCAGCAGGCAGGCGGCGACCACGGGACGGCGAACCTGCCTTGCCAAGAGCAGGAAGAGGACCAGGCAGCCGCCGCACCAGCCGGCCGCCAACAAGGACCATCGGCCGAAATCCGCAAGCTGCTCGGCCGTGCCCCAGTTATCCCCCTGCATGCCGAGATTGAGCAGTTGCCGATAAAACCTGTGCAGGTTGCCGTCCGGTGATGCCGTGATCGATGCGACACCGAGGAGCAGCAACACGACTGCCAGGACCCCGTAGATCCTGGCAGTCGTCGAACGCCAGAGACTCTTTGCCGACCAGTGGTTCAGGAGCTGGTCGGCACCCAGCCCTACCAGGGTGGAACCGACGAGGGCCAGGATCAACAGGAACCGTGATGGGTTGTGGATTTGCTGGAATCCCGGCAGGTGCACCAGCAGCAGGTAGATGCCACCAAAACGGCCCAGGGCAAGCAGGACGGCTATGACCAGGGAAACCAGCAACAACGGCCGGAAACGGCTTTGTGACCGGCAGCCCCAGGCCAACAGTCCGAGTGCGAGAATGCCAAAGTAGGTCCGCATTTCACAGAGATAGTAGGAAACGTCAGTACTTGTTCCCATCAGGTTGGGGACAAGGAGTTGGAGAAAATACTGCGGTGGGAGTGAACCGACCAGTTGCTGCTCGGCCCCCAGGCCCTGCCACCTGGGACTGCTGGAAATGAACTCGATACAGTACGCCACCTGGGGTGCCGCCAGCCCCAGGCCCACAAACAGGATCAGGCCGGTCGCCTTGACAGCAAAGAAGGCTCCCTTGCGACCCTTGCGAAAGCGAAATTCGTGAAGCATGGCAAGCAACAGGACCAGGAGCGTGAAAAAACTGACCTGGGGATGGGCCCCGGATGTTTGCAAGGCCAGCAGGACACCGGCGATGATCACCAGCCGGTAGCGACGTGTTTCAAGTGCCCGTAACTGGAGGCCGAGGATCCAGGGGAGCCAGGCGACGGTTGTCATCAAGGCCGCGATGTAGGTGATTCCAACGAAGGTCCCGCCAAGGACAAAGGTGAGTGCTGCGACAGTCTGGCCAAGAAGCCTGGCACCCACAACGGACGCCAGGTACATCATGCCGGCCAGCGCGAGCAGGTAGTGGATCAGCAGGTAGCTGGTGTACGCTCTGGACGTGTCGCCAACCAGGTTGAAGACCAGGCTGGGCGGGTAGACGCCACTGAGCTCGTTCTCCGCATGCGTGGGAAGTCCCAGCAGGGCATGTGAATTCCACAAGGGAATCTCTCCCTCGGCCCGCAGCCGGGCGTTTTCGACATGCAGTGGAACGTAGATCGCGGCGCTGTCGAAGTTATTGACGCTCTTGCCGGAAAATGTGGCATCGTGAAAGAAAACCAGGGTCAAGCAGACCAGCACGATGTAGGCAATTACCGTGGACCGCCACGACGTCGCTGTCGCTTCCGGGTCGCCAGCGACTGTCTCGGGGCTGTCAGTTGGCTGGCCTGGCATCGATGGAGAACTCAACGTGAAATGGATCCGGGTTTTTTAGATCGGGAGCCGGTGACTCCAGATCCCATCCTATGCTTTCTCGTCTTTCCAACCTATCCAATTTATGCTGGGGAAAGTGGAGTTTTGACTGTCGCCATCGGATCGGGGATACTCTGGGTCGATCTTGTAGTTTCTTTTTGTGAAGGATAATTGATCATGGTGCGAATCTTCACTCTCCTGCTGTGTGCCGTGCTGGTGGAATCAGCTGCGGCCCATGATTACTGGCTGGCACCCCAGAACTATCGCCCCTCCGCCGGAAAGCCAGTGCCGGTTCGGCTGCTGGTGGGAGACGAGTTCGAATCGGAAATCGAACGGACGCTGAAGAAATCCAATACCGTGCGGTTCCAGCTTCTCGATGCCCAGGGCCGGTCGGTTGACCTGCTCAAGACGAGTGCGGAGGGCCAGAAACCGCTGATCCAGTTGAGCCTTCCGCAGCCGGGGGCTTACCTGCTGGCATTGCAAAGAAACTGGGCACGAATTGAGATGGAAGCCGAGAAGTTTCACCATTACCTCGAGCACGAGGGACTGACCCAGGTGATCCAGCTCCGCAAGGACTCCGGTGAAGCCGACAAGCCGGCTAGCGAGCGGTACAGGCGTTACCTCAAGTCGCTGCTGCTGGCGGACGGGGTTGGCGGCGACACCTGGAAAAAACAGCTTGGACACAGGCTGGAGATCCTTCCGCTGAGCGATCCGTCCGCGATCAAGCCGGGGGCGACGTTGCCGGTGCAGGTGCTGTTCGAGTCAAAGCCACTGGCCGATGTCCAGGTAGCGGCGATGGGGCGACGGGGCGGGAAGAAGGTCACGATCAACCGGGCTCGGACGGACGAGGAGGGGCGGGTCGAACTCAAGATCGACCATTTTGGTGAATGGATTGTGCGGCTGGTCTATCTGCGCCGCTGCGAGGAACCGGAAGAGGCCGACTGGGAAAGCTTCTGGGCGGCAATGACGTTTGGCGTGTCAGGCCGCAAGTAAGCGACTGCCGGGAGAGGAGACCTGTTGTGCACGAGCAGCTCTGTTTCCTTTCCGCGACGCAGATGGCCCAGGGGGTGAGGGATAAATCGGTCTCGGCCGTTGAATTGACCGGGGCAGTGCTGGACCGCATCGAGCTGTTGAATCCGGAGCTGAATGCCTACTGCACGCTGATGGCCGACTCGGCCCGTGAGGCGGCCCGTGAGGCGGACGACAAGCTCTCACGTGGCGAGGAGCCTGGCCCGCTGCATGGAGTACCGCTTTCCATCAAGGACAATCTCTACGTCAAGGATTCTCGGACGACCTTTGGTTCAAAGCTGCAGGAGCATGACATCACCGGTGAGGATGCTCCTCTCACAGAGAGACTCAGGGATGCCGGGGCGATTATTCTCGGCCGCACGAATTCGCCCGAGTTTGGCTGGAAAGGGGTGACCGACAACCTTGTCTTTGGCATCACTCGAAATCCGTGGAACCTGGAGCTCACACCGGGGGGTTCCAGCGGAGGGGGCTCGGCAGCGGTGGCGGCCGGACTGGGCCCGATCGGAATCGGTACCGACGGCGGCGGCTCGCTCCGTATCCCAGCCTCTTTTTGTGGACTGGTCGGTCTGAAGGCATCCTACGGACGGGTCCCTACCTGGCCCGGTGTCTCGGTGGGATCGCTTCGGCATGTGGGTGGGATGACGCGCACGGTCGAGGACTCTGCCCTGCTGCTGAATGTCCTCGCCGGGCCGGACGATCGAGATCCGGATTCGCTTCCGGCCGAGGATCTGGATTACGTCGCCGAGATCGGCCGTGGCATCGAGGGCATGCGACTGGCCTATAGCCCGGAGATGGGTTTTGCCACCGTGGATCCCGAGGTAGCGAGGCTCTGCGAGCAGGCTGCGATGCGGTTGGCCGAGGCGGGTGCGGTGGTCGAGCAGGTCCAGCTCGACTGGAAGGATCCTTATGAAGCCTGGAAGGTTTTTTTCTACGGGGGGAGTGCCGCCCGGCTGGGGCGGGTCCTGGAGGAGCAGGGTCACCTGCTGGATCCGGGTCTGCGGGTCTGCGCGGAGGAGGCAGTCAAGCTCACGGGTCTTGATTACAGCGATGCCCTGGCAGGAAGAAACGAATTCTGGCACCAGGTCCGGAAGGTTTATGAATCGTTCGACGTCGTGCTCACCCCCACACTCCCGGTGCTTCCCTTTCCGGTTGGACAGGATAACGCCGATCCCTTCCCCGGGCAGCCGCAGGGGGAGTTGCAGTGGACGCAGTTCACCTATCCAATCAACCTGACAGGCCAGCCGGCGGTGAGCGTTCCGGCGGGCTGGAGCGAGGAGAACCTGCCGGTGGGGCTGCAGATCATTGGACGCCGGTTTGATGATCGCTCGGTCCTCCGCGTGGCCCGGGCACTGGAGCAGATCCAGCCCTGGCACGATCGCTGGCCCGAGTTGTAAATCGTGAATCTGGAACAGGAGTTTCTCCCATCCGGGGACAAAAGATATGAAATACTCAGCATTCCTCCTGGTCGCGCTTGTGGTAGGTCCAATCACGGTCACCGATACAGTCGCCCAGGAGAAACGGGCCCGGGTCGCCGGTGTCATTAACCGGAATGGGCCGCCGGTCTCACGCATCCTGTTCGGCTCCTGTGTGAAGCAGGATCGGCCGATGCCGATCTTCGAGACCATCGTCGCAGAAGATCCAGAGCTATTTATCTTCCTGGGGGACAATATATACGCCGACACGACTGACATGGATGTGATGCGAGCCAAGTACGCAAAGCTCAAGGCCGATGTGGGATTCGCTCGCCTGCTGGGGAGCTGCCCGATCCTGGCGACCTGGGATGATCATGACTACGGGGCGAATGATGCAGGAGCGGATTACGTCAAGAGAGTGGAATCGCAGCAGGTCTTTGTGGATTTCTGGGGTGACGCGGCCGGTTCCCCCCGGCGCTCGCGGCCTGGTGTCTACGATGCCCATGTTTTCGGTCCCCGGGGGAAACGGCTGCAGGTGATCCTGCTTGACACACGCTACTTTCGCGGTCCGCTGGTCAAGGGTGAACGACGGGTGGGTGGGCCCTACTATCCCAGTGATGACAAGAGTATTCCGATGCTGGGTGAGGCCCAGTGGAAGTGGCTTGAAGAGCAACTTCGCCAGCCGGCAGAGGTGCGGATTATTGCCTCCAGTATCCAGTGCGTCCCGGAGTCGGCCGGCCAGGAGACCTGGTCGAACCTGCCACACGAACGGCAGCGGCTGTTTGACCTGATTGCCAGGACCGGGGCCAGTGGCGCGCTGGTTATTAGTGGGGACCGGCACTGGTCGGAACTCTCAATGACAACCGATAAAACGCCCTACCCAATTTACGATCTTACCTCCAGCAGCTTTAACCAACTCCATTCCCGGGGAACTCCCACAGAGAACAGGTACCGGGCTGAACCGACGACCTATCACAAGGAGAACTTTGGCTCGATCCAGATCGACTGGGGCGTTGATGATCCCCAGGTAACGCTCCGCGTACAAGATCATGGCGGCGAAACAGTGATTGAAAAGAAGATCCGAGTGAGTGAGCTGCAAGCACGACGAGGTGGCAGGTAAGAATAGTCATGAAATCCCTGGTGACAGATAATTCTCGGAAAAATGAGGCGAGGCTGTCCGCTTTCGAAGGAGGACGGCAATCTCTTTAGTGAAGTGATATGAATGGATGATGAAGTAACTTAAGTGGGGAGAATCAAATGAGTCCACTTTTACTGTTTTGCTTGTTGATTTTCATGTACTTTATGATCCTCAGGACTAAAAAGAAGTTCTGGGATAAACCGGGTTTGGAGAAGTACTATTTGATCCTTATTTGTTTCTACACGTTCGTGATGGTTGTTAGTTTCATCCTGGCAAAGTTCTTTAGCATCGGCACTTTCGAGTTCTTTTAATCCTTGGTAAGCACGAGCAATCAGACTGGACGGAGCTTCTTTATGGCAGAACAAATCAGAACACGAAAACAGATCTCTTGCGGTATCGTTACTCTTCTCCTGACCATGACGCTGTCGTTTGTCGGTTCAAGCGGTGCAGCGGAAAAAGCAAAGGTCGTCTTCATTTCCGGGTCGCCCAGCCACGGACAGATGCACCACGAGCACCGTGCCGGGAACATGATCCTGGCCCAGGCACTGAACAGGTCAGGCCTGGACGTGGAAGCGGTCCTTGTACCGCACTACGGATATCCCCGTGAGAAAGCCATTTTGCAGGATGCGGACACGATCGTGATCTTCTGTACCGGCCATGGCGGCCATGTGGTCAAGCCACACCTGGACGAGTTCGACGCCTTGATGAAGAAGGGAGCCGGTGTGGTCATGATCCACTGGGCGACCGAGGCCGAGAAGGGCAAGCCGGGAGAGAAGTTTCTCGAGTGGATGGGGGGCTTCTGTGACCTGGACTGGTCCGTCAATCCGCACTGGACGCCGAAGTTCAAGGACTTTCCCGATCACCCGATTTCCAATGGTGTGGAGCCGTTTAGCATCAACGATGAATGGTATTACCACATGCGGTTTGTCGAGAAGATGAAGGGGGTCACACCGATCCTCTCGGATCTGCCGCCGCTGGAGACACTGCGGCGGGCGGACGGGGCGCGGAGTGGAAATCCGACAGTCCGCAAGGCGGTCACCTCCGGTGAAAAACAGCATGTCGCCTGGGCCTACCAGCGTCCTGGTGGAGGACGTGGGTTCGGTTTTACCGGCGCGCACAATCATGTCAGCTGGCAGGACAATAACTTTCGCAAGGTCGTGCTGAACGCCATCCTCTGGACCGCCCACGTCAAGGTACCGAAAAATGGCTGCCCGTCGCCAAGGCCCAGCGATACCGAGATCGGGGAAAACATCGACGGGAAATAGCAGCCTGGCCGCTGTGCGGCTTTCGTCTTAAGGAACACGTTATGAGACTAGCTGCAAAGAACTTATTCGTCCTGGCCGCCACGATCCTCGCGCTGCTGCCTGCCGCCCTGCGGGCGGCCGATCGTCCGCCCAACGTGATCTTCTTCCTGGTCGATGACCTGGGCTGGCGCGACCTGGGGTGTTACGGCAGTAGTTTCTATGAGACGCCTCACATCGACCGCTTCGCAAAACAGGGGGTACGCTTTACGCAGGCTTATGCGACCTGTCATGTCTGTTCTCCAACGCGGGCCAGCATCATGACCGGCAAGTACCCGGCCCGGCTGCAGCTGACCGACTGGTTACCTGGCCGGCGGGAGTTTCCTTTCCAGAAGTTTAAAAACGCAAAAATCCACGAGCACCTGCGGCTGGGGGAAGTCACGATTGCCGAGGCGCTGAAAGTACATGGCTACCGTACGGCGCACATTGGCAAGTGGCACCTGGGGGAAGACCCCTTTGGCCCCTTGCAGCAGGGATTCGATATCCAGGTTCCGCGCTGGAACAAGGGCTGGCCGAAGGCCGGTTACCATGCTCCGTTTCAGCTCGATGGCATTGAGAACGTTGAGGGAGAATACCTTACCGATCGGCTGACCGATGTGGCCGAGAAATTTATCGAGGAAAGCAAGGATCAGCCTTTTTTCCTTTACATGTCCCACTTCGCGGTCCATGACCCGATCCAGGGCCGCCAGGACCTGGTAAAGAAGTACCAGCAGAAACTGGAGTCGCGGCGAGGACGCCGTGGCCCCGACTTCATCCTGGAGGGGAATCCCGATGATACCAATCCGTTATCGAAGGAAGACCTCCAGGCCCGCATGCTCGATCCTGCCTGGTCCGGTTTTCGTGTGCTGCCCGATCGGACAGTCAAGATCAAGCAGCAGCAGGACAATGTCCAGTTTGCCGCCATGGTTGAATCGGTCGATGAAAGCCTCGGCCGCCTGCTGGCCAGGCTCAAGGCATTGAAACTGGATGACAACACGATCGTGATCCTGTTCTCGGACAACGGTGGCATGTCGGGAGGAAACCTTGGAAATCCCAAGCGGGTGATTGCTCCGGATCGCCTGGACCGGGCCTTTTCGACATCGAACCTGCCGCTTCGCGGCGCCAAGGGATGGCTTTACGAGGGGGGTATCCGCGAACCGTTGATCATCCGCTGGCCCGGCCAGGGAGGGCGAGGAAAGGTTTGTGACGTGCCGGTGATCAGCACCGACTTTTATCCCACGATCCTGGAGATGGCCGGTCTGCCACTTGAGCCGGAGCAGCATGCCGACGGGGTCAGTATCGCGGCGCTGGTCAAGGGAGCCAGGAGCCTCGAGCGGGAGGCAATCTACTGGCACTTCCCGCACTACAGCAACCACGGCATGCAGAGTCCTGGCGGCGCTGTGCGGGTCGGGGATTACAAGTTGCTTGAGTACTTTGAGAACAACACGGTGCAGCTTTTTAACCTGAAGGACGACATCGGCGAGCAGAACGACCTCTCCAGGGCGGAGCCGGAAAGGGTTGCACGGCTACGCACGATGCTTCACGACTGGCGGAAGGATGTCTACGCCCGGATGATGCCGGCCAACCCGGATTACGTTCCCGCGGAAGGACCCTGAGAACCGGCGGGCTGGTTTCATTCCGTAGAAAAACCGGAAGCTCCCCCGGTAGGGCTCGAACCTACGACCTAGCGGTTAACAGCCGCTCGCTCTACCAACTGAGCTACAGGGGATCATTGCACCGGCCACAGGCTGGTGATGCAAGTCGTCTAGTTTATCCCAAGCCACCGGCTCCATCAATTGCAGACGCGCGCCGTCACTCGACGTAGAGGAACTCGTCCAGGTTGAGGATCACCTGGCAGTATTCCGCCAGTGCCAGAAGGGCGGGATCCTCGCCGGACACGTACTGCCGGTGGTCTTCGGCGATTAGCTGCTCCTGCCCGGCCAGGTACTGCTGGCCAAGCCGTAGTTCCTGCCGCGTGGGAGGCCGGGAGAGA
>Ga0310342_100003538_pt1 | contig 10281 bp, 11 predicted proteins | sample S15DNA20500_MG_FD_206155 | JGI IMG/M metagenome (GOLD analysis project Ga0310342, IMG submission 206155) | Marine microbial communities from station ALOHA, North Pacific Subtropical Gyre - S1503-DNA-20-500_MG | ecosystem: Environmental > Aquatic > Marine > Oceanic | place: Pacific Ocean: North...
GATCCAGTTGCAGAAGACGCGCCCGGCCAACAGCGTCAGACCCAGTACCAGCAGTCCCCAGCCGAGGAAGCGGTAGACATATCCCGTCGAGAGCATGGTGGAGATCATCACCAGCGGATCCATCTCCAGGATTCGTGAAACCGGATAGCCTTCGAGACGAGAGGTCCAGGTCAGCCAGCACAGTACGAGGAATGCACTGAAGAAGAAGATCTGTGAAGCAATCCGCACGTTGGTCAGTCGCAGTTTCTTGCGCACCGGCGGCGGGAAGAACTTCACGGCGGGAGAGTCCGGCTTGGAACTGCCCGGATCAGGAACCACAGGTGGCAAACTCAAAGGATCTCCTTGAGGCGACCGGTGTAGTCGATCTTGCCACTGCCCTTGGCTTCGGACTTGTAGAGATACTCGGGCAACTGGTCAGGATCACGTTTCAGCAGGTGTTCGAAGGCCCAGGCGTCCTGGGCAACCGGGTCCAGCGACGCCATCACCACGTCCCCGGTGACCACATTTGAGGGATCGCCGCCGGTCGGTCCGTTCTCCATCAGGATCTTGGTCCCATCGAGGATCGTCAACGTCGGACGGATCATGATCGAGAGGTCGGAAACGATCTCGTGAATGTCCTGGTGGAACTGGCTACGGCGTCCGCCGAGCAGCCCGTACCAGTTCTTGATCCCCATCGAGGCGTAGCACAGGTTGTGGTCCTTGACCGGTGCAACGCCGATCACCTTGTCGACGTTCGTAAACGGCCGGTGGAAAAACCACCATTCTTCGATCAACTTGGCACCCGGTGTACTGAGCAACTTGAAGGCGTTGGAGTCAGGCAAGTAGACGCGGCCGCCGGCTTTTTCGGCCGCCTTGCGCAGCCCCGTTTTCATGAAGCAGTCGGCAGGTGACTCGATCGGGTTATCGCAAACTCGCACCTCCTGCGCGCGGCAGTCGACCAGTAGCATGTTGATCAACGCCTCGATCAGTGCCGGTTGACTGGTCGCCCCCAGTGCCGGGGAACGATCGAAGGCGACATTCGGCTTCACCACCACGATGTCACCGGGCTGGATGTAATGTTTCAACCCGCCAACCGCATCGAGTGCCTTGCGCAGCATCTGATCCGGAGTGCCTCCTCGGCCGATGCCAACATCAGCGTTCTGGGACACCGGCTTCGGCACCCTGAAATCATTGAGGCTCACCGGCTTGAAGACGGGCTTGCTACGGAGCCCCGTTGTGTCCTTGAGGGATAAGGGCCAGTTCTTGGGAGCAAGAGCCAGGTATCCGGCTGCGCCGAGGATTCCTGCCGCAGCGCCGATGCGCCCCAGGAACTTGCGGCGTTCCATCTCAGCCTTCTCGTACTCGGGATGTTGAATCGGTTTGGTCCGGGGCGGCTTGTTGGTTTCGGGTGCATTCTCCTGCGGACCTTCGGGCTCGCTGGTATTTTGCGGATCAGTGTTTTGAGGGTCAGCGCCTGGGGAATCGGTGGGTTTCTCTGACTCGTTCATCGGTTCCCCTCCTCATTCTCCTCATGGTAGCCATCTTCGCCTCTCAGGTCTTCCCCACTCTCCTGACGGTCGAGCATCCCCTGCAGACGTTTCAGAACGAGTGCTACCGCCTCAAGTTGTGGGTGCTTCTCGACCCCAAATACGGATGAACCCTCGTGCATCAGGCCGAAGTAGGTCTTGAGAAAGCTGTGCTGAAGGATCGTGTGAGTCGGTGCCGACTCGACCGCATCGTAATCTTCGAGCAGTTCGGCCAGCAGTTTGTCGTAGAGTTCCCGTGCATCGCTCGGGGATTTTGCTGTGTGAACAAAGATTCGCGCGTCCGGCGTATCTTCGAGCCCGCCGAACCAGAAGTTCTGGGCGAAACGATACTGAAAAACGTTGGTGGGCTGGTAGCCGATCTGCTGGAAAGGAATGCCCAGCTCCCGGTTCAGTGTCTCGAAACCGGACGGCGCAACGCCCTGTTGGTCCAACTTGGCCAACGCCATCACGACACGTCTGGTCATCTGCTCGATCGAACTATCGGGTACATCTCCGATGATCTGAAAGAAAACTCGCCCACTCATACCGATGGCCCCGATGGCATTCGGTGTGTAATGCACACCCTCGAACTGTTCTACCGCTCGACCACCGCGTTGTTCCTGGTAAACACCGAGACTGCCCTCGAAGGTGCCCTGGTCGTAGAGAAACACGTCGAGCAACCTGCTGGTACTGGGGTGCTCGAGTTCGATCACTGTCAGTTTCTGGAAACCGAACTTCATGTACTGGTCGGCCTGTCCGTTGATCTTCTCGTAGAGGGTATCGACTTCGAAGGTCTGCGGGGTGGAAACCGCTCGCCAGCCGCCTTCCAGCAGCGAGGGATTGAACGGGCCGAGCGTGACCGGCGCGGCACCGACGTCGGCAAGACTGGGATCGCGCCAACGCTTGAGCGGCGTCTTGTAGAGATTGTCCTCGACCGATTGCGCGACCAGCAAGGCGATGTCGATATCGCGTTCGCCCGGGTCATAGTTGCTACGCTGTTCGACCAACCAGTAGGTCATGCCGAAGATGATCAACAGCAGCAGTGCCCCCACCGCAGCTTCAGTGGAGGAGATCTCCTTGCGAAGGAGCTTCGGGCGACTCAGTCGATTAAAGACTTTGCCCTTCTTCGCCATCTGTCCTCCAGGACTATCATCGCAGGCACAACACCAGGATCGATACCCGCCAGTAGTCTACGGCCTTGGTCTCTGCGGGTACATCTCCGGGCCGGGCGGGACTCTATCGAGCCTGCCTGTATTTTGCGAGGATAGATCCGGCATCGAGGAGGTAAAGCGCGAAATACAACGGGGAAGAAACGATAGGGACTGAAAAAACCCGAATCATCCGATTGTTGTATCCTTGGATGTCCCGACAGATTTCCGGATCCGGGTCTGAACTGGAGGATCGATGACGCTTTCAATACTTCTGTCGGTTTGGCTACTGGCCACTCCGGCAATTGCCGACGATACCGCCGATGGCATCCGCGATGCTTGTGGCGACCTGGTGGCGGCTGAGGCGAGTGCTAATCCTTCCGCGATTCGTCGAGGCACCATCGAACTGCTCACCGCTTGTAAGGATCAGAATCTGGAGCTATTGCTGAAAGCTGAGGAAGATACGCCTGTGCTGCGAAAGTGTCTTCTCGTCATCGGGACCGATCACGGTCTCAACGGCCGGCAGGTAGAAGCCACCAGGATTCTGCAAACTTTACTGGAGAAGTTTCCTGACAGCGCAGAATCAAAGAAAGCGGGGGTCCCCCTGGCACGGGCTTATGGCGAGGCGGGCCAGATCGACAAGGCACTTGCCCTTATCCGCAAGACCACTGATCAGCTTGAAGCCGGTAGTATCGAGATCCGCGAGGCCTGGATGCTCCGTGGAGACCTTCATGCCGCCCGCGGCGAAGTGCTCAATGCACGTCGCGCCTGGAGCCGCCTCATCGATGATCTCGAACGCTATGGCAACGATGCTCGTGCTCGACGAAACTCAACCGTTCGGCTGTCCCTGCTCGGAAAAAAGGCACCGCTGTTAAATAGCAGTACATGGTTCGGGGGTGACAGAAAGACACTGACCCAGTTACGCGGAGAAGTGGTTCTGCTCGATTTCTGGGCGACCTGGTGCGGCCCCTGTCGAGAGTTAATGCCGGGTCTTGATCGAATCCATCAGTCCCACAAAGATCAGGGTCTGAATGTACTCGGAGTCACCAAGCCTTACTCCCGCGGTTGGTTGCCATCCAAAGAGGACCCGAAGCGGGGACAGGGAATCAACGGGATGGATCGAACTGCATTCCTGATGCATGTCTCCGAGTTTCGCAAACGGTTTGGAGTCTCCTATCCGTTCGTCGTCACCAGTCGTAGCGAGTTCGACAGCTATGGTGTCGGTGGAATCCCGATGGTGGTGCTGATCGATCGCGAAGGAACCATCGCCTGGGTGCGGGTCGGTTCGGGCGGAGAGGGATTGCTCGAAACAGTGATTGGACGACTGCTGGCAAAGAAGCCTCCGGCACCACCCTCTGGATGAACTCGTCTAGGGATCGACCGATCCGCTAGTTTTCGGCCTTCAGCCCACCCCCGGGATGAGTCCGCCACGAAAGCGTGTTGATCGACTCACCAATGCCCATACTGACAACACCAGCAAAACACAATTGGTGGCCAGTTTCGGGCAAACCGGAATCGCTCCACTACCACATCCACAATCGGCGATGACATCACAGAGGCTCTGGAACTCCGGCTTGGTTCCCACCAACGAAGATCCCAACAGGTAAATCGCCGGGGTAAAGGCCATCAACATGCCGGAGGTCAGAAGTGCGGCACTGCGTAACTGGATGCCACTCAGCAAAGCACCGGCACAGAGCACTTCGGTCCAGGGAAGGACCACGGCAATACCATTGATGATCCACGACGGCTCTGTCGGAAGTAGGTTGTAGGCTTCGATGCTCTTCAGAAATGCGATCGGATCCGCGATCTTCTGGGCACCATAGTAGAGAAAGGTAATACCAACCGCGAGACGGGCCAGTAGCAGTGGAAACCCGGTGGCATCGAGTCTACGAATCGACCCCATCAGCGCCGCTCCGATCCAACAGTTACCGGCATTCCCCGTTCCTTCCACTCATCGAGTCCACCTTCGTAGACGTAGATGTTTTCCGGTGGAAGATTATAGAGAGACATCAGATCTACTGATAAATGGAGACTGTCTTCACAATCGCCACCGTTACAGTACACGATGATGAAAAAGGCCATCTCCAGCTCCGATCGAACTTCATCGATCAGATTTTCCGACTCGTAGTGATAGAGCCAGATCGCACCTGGAATATGGCCATCCTCGTACTGGTCACGGACACGGGCATCGACAAACAGATAGATCGACTCTCCACTGGCCTCGAACTCTTCTTCACCAGTGATGAAGTTGTCCTGCGCTTCCTCGAAGTTCAGACGTTGAATCCCATCATCCGGATCTTCCGCGATAACAGGTGAATCACCTGAATCGACATCGGCGGCAGCCCCTGTATCACCAGGATCCTGTTCACTGGTGCCACTGACGGAAGAAACGGCCTCTTTATTGAAGTAGTTGCGCTTCAGATTGATGGAACCGTCTTCGCGGATGCTATTGGCAGCAAAACCGACTCCCATGGAAATCAACAAAATGGCGAAGACACCAGGCAAGATGCCACCGCAAAGAGACCTGGGTGGGTCTGGCTGGTCAGCAGGAAGAGGTGGTTCCGTCTCGGGATTGTCCAACATCAATCTCCAGTAGCGAGTCCAGAAAAGTGGAATTCAGAAAGCAGGACCAGCTGGTCCAGGCGATGGAAGTGTATCACCCTGGGAGGGAAATTCGGAATGAACCGCCTGCCGGCGGCGAGTCGGCCACGCAGTTGCCTCGATCAGCAAATCTCAGGCAATTTCGTTCTGTCTCATGCGCCAGCGACCGGCCCCATCCTGCTCGAACTCATCATGTCTCCGCAGGTGCTGGAAGACCGCCAAATAGAGATTCTTGGTCGCTTCCTCTGGATGCTTGGTGGCGATTTCGTCGCGAACTTCAGCGGGAGTGAGTGGCCCTGTGGCCTCGGATAGAATCGCTTCCACCTGGGAACGAATCCAGCCTCTGGGCCGACGACCTGAAGGGGTCAATCGACGCAGAGAACCCCCAGCAGCCGCAAGATATCCGCGGACCTCAGGGAATTGGCTCAGGAACTCACGGATCTGATCTTCGACCCGGTCCAGTTCAGCTTTGAGTCTTTGACGCTTACTTTCGAGGCGATTCAACTTGCCGCTGTTCTCCTTGAGGGCAACCAGCTGCTTGAGGGCCTCGACATCTAGCCGTCCGAGATTATCCATCTCTTGTTCCATACCCATCCGAATAAACCTTCCCGGACCAACCGATTCGTAAACAGAACCGGGTCCCCTGACAACACCCATTCGGGTACTGCTCACGTCAAGGAACACTCTGACGGGGTCCTCACAACCCCAAAATCGTCGCTGGGACAACCCCAGCAGTCGCTCAATACAAAAAGCGACGCAATAATAGACACAACCACAACCCATCTCTTGCTCGAGCCCAATCCATCAGGCACTGTCTCCGCAAAGAGGAGAGTCACGATTGACCTATACTTTCATACCGATGATCACATTACAAGCAGTATTCAGAAAGAAAAACTCCTCCTGCTTGTCAGCATTACAAGTATTCCTCTCGTCCCTTTTGCTGGTCGGATCGGTTCTCAGCAGCGGCTGCCACTCACTTCCGGGTGATTTAGCACCACGAAAAGGCGATGAAATCGTCATAGCTGGTAGGTTTGTACACACCGGGGTGCCAGTAATCCTGTGGATCGACGCCGGCGGATATGACGGATACAGGACTCACAGACATGACGAACCGCAGCTCGATGGCCCTCGCGATCAACCCGATCGTATAGCTCGATATGGATCGATACGTCGAGGACTTAGTGAACCTTTACTGCAAAAGATACAGCAGCAAAGTTGGTGTCTTGAAGATCTCGCTCATGTCATCGACACCGTTGTGCTTCATTATGATGCATGTGGTTCTTCGAGCCGCTGTTTTCATGTCCTGCATGACATCCGTGGTCTTTCCTGTCATTTTTTGCTCGATGTCGACGGCACCATCTACCAGACCCTCGACGTCAAGGAACGAGCCTGGCATGCCGGTCCAGCCAATGATCGTTCCATCGGAATCGAGATCGCTCACTTCGGAGCCTTCTCCACGAAAGAGAAGGCCGATCACCACTACATCCTCGAAGGAGACCGCATAAGACTGAACCCCGATTCGGTGGCTGGAACTTCCGCTGCGGACGCTCCCCCCTATCCAGCACGTGATCGTCTCTTCGAGGGGGAGATCCATGGTCAACGACTCTACCAGCGCGACTTCACCGAAGCCCAGTATCGATCTCTCGAATCACTGCTCGTCACCTTGTGCCGCACCCTGCCCCGCATCGAACCGGTGGTACCGCGCCTTGAGAATGGATCGGTTCATGATCGACTTCGACCGGAGCCACCCGGTGAACCCGTGGCTGGAATCGTCGGTCACTGGCACGTCGGCACCCACAAAGTCGATCCGGGTCCAGCCTTTGACTGGGACAGGATAGAGAAAGCGTTAAGAAGAGCCAATTTGACTGCAGCTGAGATCAATTGATCGATCAGCCACTGCGACGCTGACGCAGAGCTTCGAACAACACGATGGCGGTCGAGGTCGCCACGTTGAGAGAATCAGCCTGACCCACCATCGGAATCGAAATCTGTTCGTCTGTGCTCTCCAACCAGCGCCCATCGAGACCGTACTGTTCACTGCCGATGATGATCGCCATCGGCCCCGACAGATCCGCCTCGTTGTAGTTCTTCTTTGCATCCGGAGATGTGGCGAAAAGTCGAATGCCACGTTGCTTGAACCACTCGAGAGCCTCGTCACTGGTCGCTTCGGCCACCGGAACCGTGAACAGAGTCCCGATACTGGCACGAACCACGTTTGGGTTATAGAGATCGGTACACTGATCGACCACCACGACTCCATCCACACCGGCAGCATCCGCGGTGCGCAATATGGTGCCGAGGTTGCCCGGTTTTTCGATCGATTGCGCTACCAGGTACAAGGCCGAGATGCCAGATTTCTGACCTTCGAGACGTTGCAAGCCCCACTCTGGACGGGGAGCGACAGCGATCAGTCCATCGGGTCGGTCACGATAGGAGATCTTGCGAAAGACGTCCTCGGTTACCGGCTGGATTGTGGCTCCGCAGTTACCAGCTGCGTCATCCAGTAAGCCGGGTTCGTTCGACCCGAGATACAACTCCCGACAGCAGTACACCTCCGAGAGAGGCTGGGAAACTGCCACCGCTCGACTCAATTCCCGATAACCTTCGATGAGGAACTTACCCTCCCGGTCACGGTCACGCCGACCCCGCAAACGGACCACTTGTTTGACCCGTGGGTTCTGCAGACTGGTGATCATTTCATCGGTACTCATGACAGCTCTTCTGACCTCCCGTCCAGGTTCCAGCTTCGAACCCGGGACAGCGACTTTCGTTGCAGATCGGGAATCATACAACCCTCGGCGGGATATCCGACCGGAAACAACAGGTAGGGACGTTCAGTGCGAGGGCGTTGGAGAATCTCTCTCAAAAAACCCATCGGTGAAGGGGTGTGCGTCAAGGTCGCCAGTCCCACCAGATGCAGAGCCGTGATGAACAATCCAGCAGCGATGCCGACCGACTCGGAGACGTAGTAGTTACGAGAACTGGTTCCATCGACTGCCAGTTGCTGAGTCTCGGCAAACAGAACCACGATGTAGGGCGCATCCTCCAGATACACCTTCACGGCATCGGTACCGAGTGGCTTGAGCGCATCGAGCCATTCCTGTGGCATCCTGCCGTCATAGGAACGTCGCTCTTCCTGCTCCGCGGCATCTCGAATCTTTTTCTTGAGGTCCGCGTCATCGACCACCACGAAATGCCACGGTTGACGGTGAGCCCCGCTCGGTGCGGTAGAGGCTATCTCGATGGCCTGATCGATCAATTCTCGGGGAACCGCATCGGTAGAGAAGGAACGAATCGATCGCCGTCGCGAAAGAGCTTCGAGAAGATCGCGGGAGCGCCTTCTCATCTCGCCCTCTTCCAGGCGCTCGAAATCGAGAGGAGTCGGCGTGTATTCCTCGCTCATACCAGCCCTTCTATTGACTGCTGGCCCCATGCTAGTGGTCGTTACCTGAATCGACAACGCACCCATCCAATGGGACCAACCCATCTCTTTCCTTGCCCCCCCTGATCCAGGCGGTGACAATCATTCCACGATCAACGAGACCATCTGAAGAAAGGAAATCGAGAAACATGAATAAACTGCTCCTGACACTTCTTCTGTGTTCATTCGGCGTGATTCCGGTAGCCGCCGATGAGCCACAGCTTTCCATCGGGGACGCTCTCCCCGCCATCGAGATCTCTCACTTCCTCCAGGGTGGTGAAGTGGCTGGCCTCGACAAAAATCGTGTCTATATCCTCGAGTTCTGGGCCACCTGGTGAGGTCCCTGTAAAGGTGCCGTGCCGCACCTTGCAGAAATTCAGAAGAAGTACAAGGACCAGGTCACCGTGCTCGCCATCAGTGATGAGGAACTCGCTACGGTCGAAGCTTTCATGGTCAAAGACAGCATCATCGAGGGCAAAACGTGGGCACAGGCGATGTCCTACATCGTTGCCACCGATCCCGACAAATCAGTCAAGACCGAGGTCTTTTCCGCGGCCGGAAGACGCGGGATCCCCGCCAGTTTCATCATCGGTAAGGACGGCAAGATCGAGTGGATCGGCCACCCGATGCGGATGGATGAACCTCTGGCAGCAGTACTCGATGGAACCTGGGATCGGACAGCAGCTCGCAAAAAGTACGATGAGGATCAGGCTCTACAGAAGGAGATGAACAAAATTCGCAGTGGTCTGTCGGCAGCGGTTCGCGCCAATGACCAGACGGCTGCAATGGAGATCCTCGACGAAGCAATCCTCAGGTTTCCTGAAAGCAGCTCCTGGAGAATGCAAAAGTTCAACCTGCTCCTGACTCGCTTCCACCGTTACAAGGCTGCCTATGCCATCGGCCATCAGTTGGTCGAGAAGAATTTCGATGACTCCGGTACCCTGAACTCCATCGCCTGGACCATCGCCGATACCGAAGGGCTGGAGGTTCGTGATCTCGATCTGGCGCTGAAGGCAGCGGCTCAGGCCAACAAACTGACCGATTCGAAGAACGCCGCCATTCTCGATACGTTGGCGCGGGTTTACTACGAACAGGGCGATCTTGATGCCGCCGTGAAGTGGCAGAGGCTGGCCGCTCAAAATGCCGACGCGGGTGCCAATGGCGATTCAATTCGCAAGGTGCTGGATCAATATCGGAAAGAAAAGGCCGAGCAGTAGGTAGTATTTCTCATCGCACCAAAAAGGGTCTCCGATCAACTGGTCGGAGGCCCTTTTTCCATCGGTTCCGTCGATTCAGTGACGCGCCTGGCGTGACGAGCGAGTGCTGCAGCCACCAGTTGTCGGGTGAAACCCTCATGACCGGCTGGATCGAGCGAAAGACAGATATCGGCGCTACCCCAATCCGCCTCGGGGTAGTAGATGCCGCAGTTGGAATTGAGTTCCAGCATGTAGGGCGTGCCTTCCTTGTCGACCCGAATATCACACCTACCGAAACTGGCGCCCTTCAAGCCAACAAAGAAACGCGCGGACTCATCCCTGAGCTTCTGGGCCAATACCGGATCCGGGACGGCAAAGGAAGAAAGGCCGTCATAATCGACCCACTTCAG
>Ga0310342_100003539_pt1 | contig 10281 bp, 13 predicted proteins | sample S15DNA20500_MG_FD_206155 | JGI IMG/M metagenome (GOLD analysis project Ga0310342, IMG submission 206155) | Marine microbial communities from station ALOHA, North Pacific Subtropical Gyre - S1503-DNA-20-500_MG | ecosystem: Environmental > Aquatic > Marine > Oceanic | place: Pacific Ocean: North...
AACGCTTGCCCCGGGCGTTCACATCGTCGGTGGCATGGGGAACGCTCTGTCGGTGGAGACTGACCGGGGCGTGTTCCAACTCGATACCGGGGTCTCGCCCAGGCAGGCCGGCAAGATGATCGAGCGGCTGCGCGAGATCACAGACGCGCCGGTCTTCGCAATCGCGTACAGCCACGGTCACCTCGGATACAACAACGCGGTCACGACGTGGATCGAGGACGCCGCGCGTCGCGGCGACCCTCCGCCCCGTGTCATCGCCCACGAGAACCTGGTACGCCGCTGGCGCCGATACCGGGAGACCGAGGGCCTGCAGAATTTTTTCGTCGAATTGCAGTTCCGACAGCCTCGGGGCAGCGTCGGCGCCCCGCTCTTCCTCGAGATGCCCAGCGAGACCTTCGGGGACGCGATGACCCTGACGACGGGCGACCGCACCGTCGAGTTGCTGTGGGCGCCGAGCGAGACCGACGACGCGATCGTCTGCTGGCTACCGGAGCAGAAGATCCTCTACGGGGGCGCGGCAGTGACCCCGAGCATCCCGAACGTCGGTACGCCGCTGCGTTCCCTGCGCGACCCGATCCGCTGGGCCGACACCCTCGATCGCCTCGCAGCCCTGGATCCGGAACTCCTGGTGATGGAGTTCGGTCCGGCCATCGACGGGCGCGAGCGCATCCAGGAGATCCTCACAAAGACCTCTGCGGCGCTGCGGTGGCTGCGGGCCAGCGTGGTTGAACGGATCAACGCAGGCATGGGCGTCGTCGAGATCCTGCATGCGCTCGACTACCCGCCGGAACTCTTCGAGCAGCCCTGGATGCGCCCGCTCTACGGCGATCGCGACTACATCGTGCGCGATATCTTCCGTGCCGAGACCGGCTGGTGGGATCGCAACCCGACGAACCTGCATCCCGCGCATCCGGACGAGGCGGGTGCCGCTGTGCTGTCGGCGATTGCCGATCGCGAGGCCGTGCTCGATCGCGCGCGTGCGCTCGCAGACGAGGGCAAGGTGCAGCTGGCCCTCCACGTCATCGACGTGCTCGCGCTGGCGCCCGGCGACGAGCCGGAGGTGGTTGCCGCGCGGAGCCTCAAGGCCGACCTGTGCCGGACGCTGGCCGAGGACGCTCGAAGCTTCGTGTCGCAGAGTCTCTACGTTTCCTCGGCGCGCATCGTCGAAGAAGGCGCGCCGCTACCGACAGGAGTTCGCTGATGAGAGTGTTGCTTCGAAGGCTGGGCGGTCTGCTGGCCGTGGTTCTGCTCGTCCTCTTCGTTTACGGTCGTTTCTCGGACGGGCCGATCGGCTTCTTCTCGGGTGGGCCGCTCGTCAGCGGAGAGAAAGTGACGATGCCTGTCCCGGATTGGAGCTTCGCGACAGACGTGGTGAACATCGAGTTCCAGCTCGTCGAGCCCCCGCGCTCGCGGACGGTGTGGATCGTCGTAGAGGACGGGAAGGCCTACATCCCGTGTGGTGTACCGAACTTCAGGCTCTGGAAGCAGTGGCCCCACGAAGCTCTCGAAGACGGCCGGGCCCTGCTGCGGATCGACGGCAAGCTCTACCCGCTCCAGCTCGTCAAAGTGGACGACATGAAGTTGGTCGCATCGCTCTCCGAGAAGGTGGGGCGCAAGTACGGCCTGTCGGCGGGCGACGGCCAGCCCGATCCGGACGCTGTCTGGTTCTTCCGTCTCGATCCGGGCGAGTCGTGAACGAGGATCTCTGGTCGGACGCGTCGATCCGATTCGATATCCTCGACCCGGAAGGCAACGTGGTTCAGATCTCGAAGGAGTGACGATGGCAACGAAGGTCTTCCTGGGGCTGAACGCCCTGCTCTTCATCGGTTACGGGCTGGCGTGCCTGGCCTCGCCTTCGCTGGTCGCAGAGTCGACAGGCATGGTGCTGACGAGCGGTGTGGCCTCCACGGAGGTGCGCGCCATGTACGGCGGCCTGCAGACGGCGATCGGGCTGCTGGCTCTGCTGGGCATCTTGCGACCGGGGACGCAGGCCGCGGTCCTGCTCGCACTGGGCTTCCTCTTCGTGGGTCTCGCCTCGGGTCGAACGCTAGGCATCCTCATCGATCCCGAACCGGGCATCTACAACATCGGCGCAGTCGCCTTCGAAGCGTTGTTCGGTGTGTTCGCGGTCATGCTTCTTTCGAGGACGGCAGCGGCTCGAGGCACCCAGGCCACCGGCTGAGCGACTGGCTCGCCGGCGCGAGCCCCGCAGCCGGAGATTCGTGTGCAGCACACTGAGTTGAAGAACCTCGTAGATGAGTTCCTGTACCTCGTCGAGGTTGGCAGCGGCTCGACGGCGGCTGACGAATCGGAGCTCGTCCACCTGCTCGATCGGCTCGCGCTCGCGATGCGGTACCAGTTGGCGCCTGCCGAGCCCGAGGAGTTGCCCGAGATTCCGGAGCGCAACTTCGACGTGCTCCGCAAGGTGGCGGCGAGTCGCTTCCAGAACTACGGGGCTTACAACCGCCCGGCGCACCTCGTCGAGGAGATCGGGACCAGCGAGGTCGAGGTGGCGAGCGCGATCGACGATATCGCCATCGTGGCCGACCACCTGCATGTCGTGGCTTGGCTGTGGCGCAACGCGGGTTGGGAGACGGGGCTGTGGTACCTCGAGGAGAGCCGAAAAGACCACTGGGGCCAGGCCATGCGTGCTCTGCAGCTGTACCTGCAGGTGCGGGGGGCGGAGCATGAACGTGAAGAGTTGTCGTAGCAGGCTGCAGGGACTGGCCTGGATGGGTTGCTGCCTGGCTCATCTGGCGTGCGTGGACGGCTCGTCCGATGGCCCTCGCGTCGAGGATTGCGCGTCGCTGGCAGAGCTAGCACCGCTGCCATCGCGGCAGTGTCGCGAAGACACCCAGGCTCTCGCGTTCGAGCACAGCTTGTGGGGCCTGATCGAAGACGACGCGGCGGAGTTGCTGGTTCGGGTCGAGCTCGGCGACGACGCTCGAGTACGCAGCGTCTGTGCGGACGGAGTCTCCGGGGCGAGCGAGTGGAAGGCGCGTCGCGCGCTTGGGGCCCGGCTGGCGGAAGTGATGGCGGCGCCTGCCGGCCCGCCTTGCCTGGCCGGCAGGCGCCTGGATCTCAACCGGCGCCTGGCCAAGGTGGCGGAAGCCGATCGCGCCGAATTTCGCTGCAGGGAGCGGTTTCGAAACACTCGCGAGCTGGCTCGTGGCTACAGGGACCTGCGGTTCGCGGCCAGCGAGTTGGAAGACTGCATCCAGCACGAGGCGACGTGGATCTACGTGTACCGCAGTGGGGTCATGCGGCCGCTCGTCTTCGGAAAGCCGGAAACCGTGGCTCCACCCGCGGTGCGCGCGCGGGATACGGCGAGCCGCTGCTCCCGTCAGAACGACGTCGATGCCGAGATCGCCTGCATCGAATCGGAGGGCTGGGAGCTGCTGCACTGACTCGCACGCAGCCGAACGCCGTCGAGACGTCGGCACTCTGTTAGTATGCGAAAGCAACGGGTGCATCGATGCCGGCAGCAAGCCGCGGCCGGGCGCTGAGCGCCCAACTCGGTACAGGGCGGCAAATGGACAGCTCGGCCAGCCACTTCACCGCGGTAGTGATGGCGTTCTTTGCAATCATGAACCCGATTGCAAACGCACCGCTCTTCATGGGACTCACCGAAGGCCTCGACGCGAACACGCGCAGGGGCATCGCGCTGCGCTCTGTCCTGCTCGCATTCGCGATCGTCGCAGCGTTCACGATCCTCGGCCGTCAAATCTTCGAACTGTTCGGGATCACTCTCCCCGCGTTCCGGATTGCGGGTGGAGTCCTCGTTGGCCTCGTTGGATATCACCTGCTGCAGGGCCAACAATCGAGCCTCCACACGCCCACCGAAGAAGACAATTCACGCAGCCGCGACGCCGCTTTGGGGGTTGCCATCACGCCCCTGGCGATGCCCATCCTGGCGGGTCCCGGCACCATCGCCACCGCGATGAACTTCGCGGCCGATTCGACTCTGCCTGAGATCGTTCGGGTTCTTTCGGCCCTGGCGCTCGTCTGCCTGCTGACCTGGGCTGCGTTCGTTGGCAGCGCATCGCTCGTGAACTTCCTCGGGCAGAACGCGATCAAGGTGGTGAGCCGGCTGATGGGGCTCATCCTCTCCGTGGTGGGCGTCCAGATGCTGATCGAAGGAATCCGCGGCGCCATCGCTGCCTCGCCGGGTAGCTGACCGGCGCTTGGCGCCACGCGAGGAGGCACGGCCATCCGGTTGCCCGTCAAGGTAGTGCCTGGATCGTCGCGTGATGCCATCGTGGGGTGGCTCGGCGAAGCCCTCAAGGTTCGTGTGCGAGCGCCCGCCGAGCGTGGCAAGGCGAACGCTTCGGTCGAGAAACTCGTGGCGGAAGCGCTGGGCGTGCCGAAGGCGTGCGCCCGGATCGTTGCGGGCAGAACCTCGAGTCGAAAGACACTCGACGTGATCGGCCTTTCCGAGGCGGACGTTCGTCGGAGGCTTTCGAAGCCCCCCGGGTAGCAAGCGATCCTCCGTTCGTGCGCGACGCGTCGGCCGAGGGACGAACTCGGTTGCGTGTACTGCTACGCTACGCCTCGCCTGGCATGGATACCCGGAGAGCGACGCAGCGAGACCTCGAATGCATCGGGTCCCTCCACGAAGAGAGTGGGCTTCCCGCGCTGCCCTCGAACATCCCGCTCTCGAACGTGATCGTCGCACTCGACGGGAACGAGGCCGTGGGCGGCATGGCCCTCGAGGTCTGTGCCCGCTCGGGCCTGCTCCGGTCGGCGGTGGTCTCGCAGGCGCAGCGGCGCAAGGGTGTCGGAACCTCGCTGGTCCAGAGCATCATCGCGCGAGCGCACGAACTCGGCCTGTGCGATCTCTACCTTCTGACGGAGGATGCCTCGGAGTTCTTCGCCACCGTCGGTTTCGCGACGATCGACCGCTCCGAGGTTCCCGGCGAAATTCGCGCAGCGCGGGAGTACAAGGAGCAGTGCCCGGAGTCCGCACTCGTGATGAAGCTTTCCCTCGCAACCCGGTGGTAGATACGGACGCCCTTGGAGATCGTGCTTGAACGACTTCGATCCGTTCTTGGAATCTTTCTGGATCAGCATCGGTGTAGCTGTCCTGTGTGGCGCGATCGTCGGACTCGAGCGCCAGGTGCGAGGCAAGCCGGCTGGCGTTCGGACGAGCATCCTGATCTGCCTGGGGACCGCTGTCTTCATTCGGCTCGGGGCGTCGCTCGCGGGACCGATGGCAGACCCGGCTCGCGTCCTCGGCCAGCTCGTCACGGGAGTCGGCTTCCTCGGTGCCGGTGTCATGTTCTCGCGTGAAGGCACCGTCGTGGGTGTAACGACCGCTGCCGTCGTCTGGGTGCTGGCGGCCACCGGGGCCGCGATCGGCTTCGGGCTGTACGCCGGCGCGCTTGCGCTGGCTCTCGTCACGGTCGTGATCCTGGTCGGAATCGAATTGCTCGAGTCGAGCGTGCGGTGGCTCGCGCGAGGCGTACACGGCCGCGAAGAGAGTGACGGCTGAAGGGGCTGGCGGCACAGGCACGAGGTCGAAACGCGAAGCCCGTTCGAGACGAACGATCGGAGGAGTCGAGAGATGGAAGTAGAAGGTGGCTGCTACTGCGGTGCGGTTCGCTACAAGGCGACAGGCGATCCGGGAATGAAGATCCAGTGTCACTGTCGCGAGTGCCAGTACATCTCGGGTGGTGCGCCCAACCTGGTGATGGGGATGCCCGAGGACGGCTTCACGTACTCGCAGGGCGCCGCGAAGGCGTTTCAGCGCAAGGACCTCGACAACCCGGTGACGCGCGAATTCTGCGGGGAGTGCGGGACGCACATTCTCTCAAAGGCCCCGGCGCTCCCCGGCGCAATGCTCATCAAGGTTGGCACGCTCGACGATCCCGGCATCTTCGAGGGGCCGCAGGCGGCCATCTATTTGAGCGACCGGCAGAGCTTCCACGTGGTGCCCGAGGGTTGCGCGAGCTTCGATCGAGTCCCCGGCTGATCACCCCTCGCGAGAATCTCGTCGTGGACCATCGAAGTCATGAAAGACAGCCCCGCCTTTTCCAGCATCGGGTGCGGCGAGATCTACGATAGACTCGCGCGCTCTCGCGCCCATTCGGGGCGTCAGGAGGCTCGCGTGGCTCGACTCGTCCTGGTTCTCTTTCTCACGCTGGTCGCCCTCGGGCTTGGCAGCGAAGTGCGCGCGGCCGGAGAGGGCCGCGAGGCTCTTGCGCGCGAGGTGATGGACCTCACGGGCATGTCCGAGATCGGCGCCGAGGCGGGTGCCAGTCTGCTCGCGCAGCTGAAGCCGGTCTTTCCGACCGTGCCGGACGAACTCTGGGCGGAGATCGCCGGGAGCGTCTCGTCGGAGGAGATCGTGCGGCTGTCGGTAGGCCCCTTCGTGAAGCACTTCTCCGAAGAAGAGTTGTCCGCGATGATCGCGTTCTACAAGTCGCCCATCGGCAAGGCCGTGCTGAAGAAGATGCCGGAGGTGCAGTACGAGACGATGGTAATCGGAAATGAGTGGGGACAGCGGAAGGCGACCGAAATTCTCGAGAAGCTGAAAGCCGCCGGACACGAGCCGCAGGGCATGTAGCGACCTGATGGGGGACGCCGCCGTGTATCCGGCCCGCAAGATCTTCGTCCTCAGCTCCGTGGCGCTCTTTACTGCTGGCTTGAGCTTTGCGCTGCGGGCAGCCGTCATCTCCTCGATCGAGGCGGAGATTCTCGCCCCGATCGATCCCGAGGGATACTCGGCGATGTCGGGCCAGCTGCTTGGAGTTGCCTTCCTGGGCTTCGGCATCACCCTCGGTCTCGGCAGTGCGTTCCTGGACAAGATCGGGATGGGCCGCGCCCTGATCGCCTGTGGGATCTGCTTCGCGGTAGGCACGACGCTGTCGGTCCTGGCCGAACGACTCGCGTCCGGGGACGGTGTCTACCACGTGCTGCTGGTTGGCTTTCTGGTCTCCGGGCTGGGCTGGGGGTTGATGGAGGCGGCGGTCAATCCGCTCACGGCGGCTCTGTATCCGGACGACAAGACGAACCGCCTCAATCTCGTGCACGCCTGGTGGCCGGCGGGGATCATCGTCGGCGGCTTGATCGGGGTCGGCGTCCAGGCGCTGGGTGTCGCTTGGCAGATCCAGCTTGCAGTGGTGATCGTTCCGGCGCTTGCCTGTGTCTCGCTCTGCATCGGAACCCCGTTCCCGCGAACGGAGCGGGCTGCGATGGGCGTTTCGATGACGGAGATGTTCGCGGAGATCTTCCGACAGCCGATGTTCCTGGTGTGGCTGGCGTGCATGTTCCTCACGGCTGCCGCAGAACTCGCGCCCGGCCAGTGGATCGATCTGACCTTGACGCGCGCGGTCGGAATGCGCGGGATCTGGCTGCTCGTCTACGTCTCGGGAATGATGTTCGTGCTGCGACACTTCGCCGGGCCGATCGCGCACCGGGTCTCCAACGTCGTGATGCTGTGGGGGTCGGCGGTCCTGACGACCTGCGGCTTGCTGCTTCTGCCTGTTGCCGACTCGCCGTGGACGGGCCTCGGGGCCGCAACGATCTGGGGCCTGGGGGTCTGCTTCTTGTGGCCGACGATGCTCGCGAACGTCTCCGAGCGCTTCCCGCGCGGCGGTGAATTCTTCGTCGGGTTGATGGGTGTGGCGGGAGCGCTGGCGATGCACTTCGTACTTCCCGTGCTGGGCGCGGTGTTCGACGACACGCGCAACGCCTTGGCGGGCAGCGAGCTGGGATTTGCCGTCCTCGATCCCGCCGCCCAAGACGCAATTCTGCGCTCCGCATCCCAGGTCTCGTTCCAGACGCTGGCCTGGCTGCCCGCGGTCCTGATCGTGGTCTTCGGAGCGATTGCGGTCTACGAGCGCGCGGCCGTGCGATCGCGTGCGTGAGCCGTGGTAGCGTCGACCCCGATGTTGGCGTGTCGCTGTGCCGGGCGGATCCGGATCCGGGTCTCTTGATGCGTGTCCTCGACGCGCAGCAGATTCGCTCTTGGCGCGAGCAGGGCTTCGTGGTCGTCGACGATCTCTTCGCGGCCGACTTGCTCGAGCGTACGATCGCGGACGCGGACGAGGTGTTTCCGGCAGGGGGCAGCCCCGAAGCCGAGGCCTGGAACGACTTCGGGAGCAGCCACCAGATGGAGTTCCCGGCCGGCTCCGCCGGCCTGAACGAGATGACGCTGCACCCGCGGCTCCTCACGGCCGTCACAGAATTGCTCCGCGTAGGCGTTCGCGAACTGCGCCTGACCCAGTCGGAGGTGTGGCCGAAGTACGGTCGGGCCGGACGCTCCGGGGCAGAGCGGGACAACGATGATCAGCGCATCCATGTCGACTACCCGAATCACACGCTCGTCCACCCACCCCCCTGGGACTCGCCGGAGGCTGTCGAGATCTTCGTCTACCTGAGTGAGTTCGAGCAGAGCGGCGGGGCGACGGCCGTCGTGCCCCGTACGGGCCCCGACGATCCCGCGTACGCGTGGCCGATTGTCGGAACACCGGGCGTCGGAGCACTGCCCTGGCTGAACGACCGCATTTCCGCGGAGGCGTATCTCGAGCGCGAGGCACCGGACATCGCGGGCTGGCGCGCCACGCACTTGTATCCCCGCGAGGTGCCGGTGCACTTCGGGGTCGGTACGGTGCTCTTCTACCGGCACGACACCTGGCACCGCGGCACGCCGCTACGGCCCGGCACCCGGCGGCTCGCCCAGAATCTCACGTTCCGGAAGGCGGGCAGCGAGTGGGTGAGCACGCGGCAGCCTGGCTGGGCCCGGGCGATGTATCGGCGGTCGCAGGTGATGGAGCACCTGGTTGCGCGGGCCAGCGTGGATCAGCGCTGCGTGCTGGGCTTCCCCGCGCCCGGCCACGCGTACTGGACGCCCGAAACCCTCGCGGCCGTCGACGCGCGCTACGGGCCGCTGGGCATGGACGCCGCTCCGTATGCCAAGGCGCTTCGCTCGGGCTGACTGTGGCACCCTGATGGTCGAGGGATACGAATGAACCCTGAAGCCTTCCAGCTGTCGAGCGAACGCGGGCGTCTCGTGGGGGCACGGCGGATGCTCGAAGTCGATTCGATGGCGCTCCGGTAGCGGCCGCATGGCATCCGCGGAGAGGACGCGATTGCGGGAAGGAATCCGCAATCTGCTGGTGGCGGCAGCGGTGATCCTGGTTCTCGCCGTGGTCGGCTTGGTTCACTGGAACCGTCCCGGAGTCGACCGCTTCCCCGTGCGCGGCGTCGATGTCTCGCACCATCAGGGCGCGGTCGACTGGCCGAGGGTGGCCCAAGCAGAGGTTCACTTCGCCTTCATCAAGGCCAGCGAGGGCGGCGATCACCGGGACACACGCTTCGAAGAGAACTGGAGCGAAGCGGGCAAGGCGGGCATCGTAAGGGGCGCCTACCACTTTTTCACGTTCTGTACACCGGGCGCCGTGCAGGCCGACCACTTCCTCGACGTGGCTCCGCCCGCGCTCGGCGTGCTCCCGCCTGCTGTGGATGTCGAGTTCGCGGGCAACTGCAAGTCGTGGACATCGGTCGATGACATTCGCCGTGAACTGCAAGTGCTGCTGCGCCGCCTCGAGGCGGCCTGGGGCCGGGCTCCGGTCCTCTACATCACCTCGGAGTCCGAAGAGCGAGTCATCCGCGGACACTTCGACGGGTACCCGGTGTGGATCCGCAGTGTCTTCTTCCGGCCGGGAGGTCGTGAGCCCACGTGGCTTTTCTGGCAGTACACCGACCAGGGTGAGATTCCGGGTATCGAGACCCTCGTCGATCTCAACGTCTACCGTGGCCAACCCAGCGAGATCGCGGAACTCCTCCGGTAGAGACGGAAGACTCGCGCGCGGGCCGGGTCGAGCGCCCGCTCGTCTCGGCGATCTACTGCAGCCAGCGGCACGACTGAAACAGAATTGTCCCGCGCGGCTCCGGCGTAGACCCGCCGCCTGGCTGTCATTGCAGTCTTGAACCGCCCGAGTCGGGCGAAATTTCCGAGGTTGGAGTCCATCGCCGAGATGTCGGGTTCGGCAAGCGGCATCTAGTGTGCGTCGCGACCGCAGGAACGTGTGTGGCGAGGACTGCCAGCCCGTCGGAAATTCTTGCCGTTGTCGGCCAAGAGGAGGCTTCACATTCCGCGAGGTGTGTTCATGGTACTTTGACCCTACGTATGCTTGATCTTCTGTCATGGATCGGACTCGCGGTGGTGGTCCTCGCGGTCGCCTACCTGCTCACCAGCTTGTTTTGGAGGCCGGAGCGGAACATTCATCGTGCGATGCTGGGGCACTGGTTCCGGTCTCTGATTCGTCTCTACGAGAG
>Ga0310342_100003540_pt1 | contig 10279 bp, 21 predicted proteins | sample S15DNA20500_MG_FD_206155 | JGI IMG/M metagenome (GOLD analysis project Ga0310342, IMG submission 206155) | Marine microbial communities from station ALOHA, North Pacific Subtropical Gyre - S1503-DNA-20-500_MG | ecosystem: Environmental > Aquatic > Marine > Oceanic | place: Pacific Ocean: North...
GCTTGAATTAGCGGGAGAACTGTTAAAGGAATCTTCTCCGCTTGGGTTCCAGCCGGCGGCGTTGTTTTACAACCCCAAGTCGGAATTACCACGCCGGTTGATCCCGGCAGGGGTGGCGGACATTGCGACGGGACTGGATCCGGCGTTCGGACGAGAGCGCGGACGGGCGGCACTCGAACGGGCCGCAGAGCGCGGGGAATACACCGGCCCTGTGGGGACTAAGGCCGCGGCGTTCTCCCGACTGCCGGGTCTCCGCGAGACGCTGCCCGAGACGTTCGCCCCGGTCGATGTCTTCGGACGTCAACGCTACGCCTCCGCCCAACCGCCCCTTCCCTTTATCGGCACCGCCTTGACGGGGGGAGGACCCGTGCGGGAGGGGTTGACGCGCACCATGTTCCCGGCGCTCGAGAGTGCGGCCCCGCCGGCCATGAACCGGCTTGACCCGCAGATGGCCCAGCTCGCAGAGCTCGGCATCACCCCTGGTCCCCCTAGTGCGAGCGTCACGCTCCCCGGCACCGGGTTGCCCTTGCAGCAGACCCCGCAGTCAGCGGCAGCGGTGCAACGCTACCGAGGACTCGCCCGTCAACTGGCCGCGAACATCGTCACGCAGATGCCGCAACTCCAGCAGATGCCGGACGGTCCTCAAAAGAAGTATCTCGCGGGGCTCCTGATGCAGCAGTTGCAGTCACGCATCAGTCGGGCGCTGAGTGCTGGCACCCTCCCGCTCTCCCTCTCCCAAGGCGCACAACTCCCGGCGCTCTTCCAGGGCTCCGGGAATGCCGTCTGACAACGGGTGGTCTGAGTATCAGCGTCTCGTCTTGGCCGAACTCAAGCGGCTGGATGCCACCATGCAGTCGCTCCGATCAGAGGTGGCGGAACTGCGGGCCTCGGTCATCGAGGTGAAGGCGCGAGCCGTGACATGGGGCGCACTGGGTGGGGCCATCATCTGGGTGTCCACCGTGGTGGCCCAGTGGGTCACCCGTCGCTAACGCCGCCACGGAGCGCAGCGCCTCTCGCGGAGCCACGCCTCATCCATCACCGCCCGCTCACGGTACTGTTCCGCCACCGAGAGGGACCGCCACCACCGCCAGCGGGTCAGGCTGGTGATCACCCACCCCAGCAGAACCGAGGGTATCCACCACTGCCTCATGTGGTCCGGCCCTGGATGTCGTCTACCACGGCCTCAAGCGCGGCGTGGGCATTTCTCAGCGCGACCTCGGCGTCGATGACGGCCCCGACCGCGTGGGTCAGGGTTTCGTTTTGCATGAGGTCGCGGTTGGTGGCGTCCTCGGCAATGACCAGCATGGTGCCGACCAGGTCAATGGCCCGCTGCCGCTTGGTGGCGCTGGGTTGATCGACCACCACGTCCTCAATGACCAGGACTGAGGTGGAGATGGCCTTGAGAATGGCCCCCGCGGGTCCACCCACCAGGGGGACGAACGGGAGAAGTCCTTTTAACACGCCGCCGAGTTTGCGCCAGGGAAATCCCATGTGTGTTCCTCCTTGTTAGGCTTCACAGTACCCCGAACATTCTTCACCGAACAACTCCAACTGGTCTTCGTTGAGGTAGACCCGCGCTAGGGGTTCACCAGACCGATGCACATAGAGGGGGTGGGCCACCTTGTTGGTCCCGGTCTTCTCGTTAACCCGGCGCACCGCCTCATCAAAGGCCACGGCCTGCTGCCATTCCGCTGGGCGCTCCCGCTTTTGGTCGAGGAAATACCGGTTGGAGTGATAGGGGCAAAAGACACACGATGACTTCTGGGGCACCGGAATATCGTGCTGTTCCAGTAAACGACGACACGCGGCTCGCGACATCTCCAGTTCGATGAGGGGCCAGCGGTGCGTCTGCCACGGAATACGAGAGGGCTTTACCCGGTGGACCTCGTCGGTCGAGATCCCAAGCCATAACTCTACGGGTCGAGTGATGCGTTGGCGTGGCCGATACCCGAGGCGTCGTCTGATCTCGCGAGCGATAGGTTCGATTTTATACTCCTGTGTGCATTGGCGGTGCAGTCGCCCGAGTGTCCCATCCGGGGCTTTCGTAATCAGCGGGATAGAGGCGAAGCGCCCATGGTCCCCAAGCGCATCCTTCCCGAGGTCTCCCGCGCTGACGGTGGCAATCTCCACCCCGTGCCGCTTGGCGTAGGTGGTCATGTAGTCCAGGTGCGCCATGGTCCCGTCCGGTTCGGCGTGCGTGTCGGCAAAAATAGCGACGTCGGGGCGCGTGAACACCCCCTCGCAGGAGGCCACCAACAGTGCGGAGCTCTGCACCCCAGCCCCGAACGACAACACTCGAAAGGTCTCAGTCATTCCCACTCATGCTTGCAGTTGGGGCAAACGTGCAGCACCTGCTTGAGCACGTCCACCGGGGTGGTGCTGTCCGGTGCCTTGCCGGGGAGGAGATTGTATTTGTATCCCGCGTTGATGTTATCAATGAGTGCCACGGCATCGTCCACGCTCCGCAGAATGACGACAGGCGACCCGGTCCAACTCTGGTGCCATGCTTCCTGGGTGGAATTCAGCTTGCCCTTCTCAGCCTTAATCTCGGCGAGGACCGTGATAGAACGGAACCCGATCATCACGTCCGGCACCCCGTGGGCCATTGCTGCGAGTGACGTCACCGTGCAGCCGGGATGCTGGCGCAAGGCCCGTACGATCTCCTGGTGATTGGTGTCAACGCGGGCGCGTAGTCTCATGGTCAGTCAGTCTCCTTCCCAGCCATTCGGCGACTTGCGGCACGACGGCATTGCCGAGGGCTTTCAAACGGTCCACCCGGTGGGGAACCCCATGAGCCACTCGACCCACGTCGGGTTCAGACTCCCACCATTGGTGGCTGCTCGCAAATTCCGACAGGCTTGCCCCCGCGCCTGCATAGAGGGAGCCCCCTGATTGGCTTTGGTCGTCGGCGTCGGCCAGCGTTGCGCCGCCGATGGGGGCGTCGAAGAATCGGTTTCCAGCACGTTGACAACTCCCGGCAGACGACTTTTCGCTGCTCGTTTTTCCCAGTTCGTATTCTCGCCCGTATCCTTCCAGTCGCTGGTCGTCGGCGTCGGGAAGGTTGGCGATGAGAAAGACGCGCTTGCGGAGGTGTGGCGCTCCCACGTCGGCAGCGGATAGCACCGACCATTCACAGTTATACCCGAGGTCGGCCAGGTCACCGATGACCTCACCGAATGCGTGTCCTCCGTTAGCGGTAAGCAGCCCTGGGACGTTTTCCAGGAGGACGTAGCGCGGTCGTAATACGCCAAGGAGTCGGGCAAAGTGGGGCCAGAGCCATCGGTCATCGTCAGTGCCTTTCTGTAGTCCCGCGTGGCTCACGGGTTGGCAGGGGAATCCCCCGCAGATCAGGTCCACGGGGGCCAGTTCCGTGCCGGTGAGTTGTGTCACATCGGGATAGCAGGGGACATGCGGCCAGTGCTTGGCCAGGATGCGTTGGCAGTAGGGATTGGCTTCAACCTGCCAGCGAACGGTATGCCCCGCCCGTTCCAGACCCAGGTCCAGACCACCGATGCCCGCGAAGAGCGACCCTGCGGTCATGGCGTTAGACGATACCAGTTGAGTCCTGTTTCCTCATCTTTTTTGTAGCAGTCCACGGCATAGCCAGCCTCGCGGAGGTCGCTCAGGCGGCGTGTGTAGCTCAGGGCCATGCGGGCGAGTTCGCTGTTGGTCGCCGGTCCTTCCTGCAGCCGCGCCAGAATGGCCGCGCACTGCTTGCTCAGCCGTCGCTGGGTGGAGGGCGAGAAGGTCACCCCGGTAGGGCCGACCGGGTCATCCTGCCGGAACCCCTCGAAGAAGCTGCCCTGTATCTCCATGTCCGTCCTTTCCTTCTGTTAACAATCAATCTGCTTAACGTCTGGGACAGGTTCTGCCCCGAGCGGTGGAAGTGTGTCCCAAGACAAGATCAGGTGGAGGCTGGGTGGAGGACCGATGGCGCGGTCTGATGCTAGGAGACCAGCATCAACCCAGCCCCCGCCTGATCTAGCCGTCATTGACATCTTCCCACTTAATGCGGAGGCCCGAGTGACCCGCCGCCACGATCGCAGTGCGGACCACCGCCACGTAGTGTTTCAGAATCCACGCCGAACTGTGGACCTGGACGGTCAGGGTGCGGGTGCCGTTCTTCTCGACCAGGCGCTGCTCCCGTGCCGACTGGAACCACATCGCGTAGGCGCGTCGGTCCACTCGCTCGGCAATCTCGGCGCTGATGGCGGACCACGTCGTGTCGGTCTCGGTCGAGGGGGCCGGCGGCTCGGGGAGTTCGAGCTGGTCGGCGTAGCGTTTCTCCCGCAGGAACGTGGATCCGTGGGGGATAAACTTCGAATCTTTCAGGCGTCCTTCTGCGGCCCAGACCTCCAGATTATGCTGGGTGCCAGCCATGATGGCGGCGAACACGTCCGCGTCAGCCTCGGCCCCGGCCGACTCGAACTCAAAATGCGCCTTCTCGCGTGCGGCCTTGCGCGGATAGAGCTCCCACCATTCTTCAAACCGGGGGCACGCCTGGGCCACGGGGTCGCGTGGTGCCGGCTTCTTCTTGGACGACTGCTTGTGCGGGCGATGCGCGGCCGAGGGCGTGAAGACGCGGGGCTTGTCGGTAACCATGACGTTAAAGAACCGGCGCCCATACTCCTCCTCCTCGGGGGCTGCGGCCACGACCGGGATACTGACCGCCTGCTCGGGAGCCACCGTCTTGAGCGTGAAGGTAGGGGTGAGGGCCACGCCGTGGGCGTAGACCGTGGGTCCGCGTTCGATGGCCCCCACCTCCTGTAGCGTGCGGAGGTGGACGTCGACGGTCGAGACGCTCTGGTTCAAGAGGAGCGCCAGTTGGGTCCGGGTGGGATCGGGACGGTCGTGCCCGCCGAACAACCCAGCCATGGCGGCGTAGAGTCGCACGGCGGACGACGGCACCTTCGTGTCCACGACCAGCCATAGCGGGATGACTGCGAGCCGCGTGTCGGCCTTCATTATCTCGCGATGGGAATCTTGGTGGATTCAACGGTGACTCCGGGGAGGTCGAACAAGTCCCCTTGTGCCGAGAGTAGCCGGTTCATCTGGACCGTCATCGCCTCGAGTACCTTGGGGGCGGCGAGTACGTCGGTCGGGACGATGCCCTCGCGGATGGCCCGAACGAACGCCACCGGGTCCGAGACCACGGCGTGTTTGACGACGCGGGTGTGCTGGCCTGCCGGCCGACTGGCGGGGGGGAGGACCAGGGGGGTGCCCTGCTCCAGCGCCTCGCGGGCGGCGACCTCACGGGCGGCGTGCTGCTTCTCTTCCCACCCCAGGATCATCTGCTGCAGACGGGTCTCGCTCGGCTCCACCTCGGCCAGCGCCGCCTTCTCCATCTTCAGGATTTCGTTCTTGGCCCTGGTGATGGGTCGCTTGACCTCGGTGAAGTGTTTTTTGATCTCGCGTCTCAGTCCCTGAAAGACCGCGAGGGACTCGCAGCATTTACGGTAGGACGTCTCGCCCTTGATTTGCGTCCGCCCTACCCACTGGGCGAGATCCGTCGCCTGCACGACTAGGTCCTGCGGGATGTCTTGTGTCGTCTCCGGTGCCATGTTGAACCTCCTCGAGAATGTTCCGCCAGGTTAAGTAATCTTCGATGTCCTCGTAGATGTGTACCGTGTAGGTGCCGTCCGGGCGGATGTAAATCCCCATGCGCTGGGTCTCCTGCCAGGTCGTGGGGAATCGCCCGAGAGAGTAAGCACAAAGCTGGACCTTGTCTGCGGTGCGCTTCGCGCCGGTCTTGATGTCGGCCACGACCTGGTGGTGGCCTTTGACCGAGCCGACGCGGTCGATAATACCGTGGTAGCCAGCAACCTCGTTGTCGAATGCCGCTTCGACCCCATCTTCTGCCCACGACGGGCTGCACTCCCGCGTGAAGAGCTTCCACGCCTCGTAGTACCCCTGGAGTTCCGCCGTGAGGGACGCTGGTCCCTGCCCGAGGTCGTACGCTTCGCAGGCGGCATGGATCAGGCGCCCGCGTTCGAGGGCCGCTGACGGGACGAAGAAGGCGGACCCGTAGCGATGGGCCAAGACCCGGCTCACCGACCAGGGCGTCCGCCATTTGATGCGATGGTCCACTAGTCCGTCTCAACCCACTCGACGATCGCGTCGTAGTCGGCACGGAGGATCTCGCTCATGTGCCCGTAGTCGTAGGTCTCCTTGATGTAATGGGCCACGTCGTCGATGTCTCGGCCGTGTGACATCGCGATAGCGAACAGCCGCTTCTGCTGCTTCTCGCTGATGGGTCTCGACTGACCACCGTTGCTGGCCTGCCGGCGAGGCGCGGGAGCCTCCTCCTTGACCACCTCGGCGGGGATGTCTGCGGAGTGGGGGACCTCATCGAACCCGGAGGGGGGTCCGTCCTGAAAGAAGGGAGCTTCCTCGACGGGTGCGGGTGCGGGTGCGGCGGGGACCGGCGACACGCGGCGAACCTTCTTCTTCGGTGGGGCCGGTGGGCGTGAGGGAGCCACGTCATCCGCGGACTGGTCCAGCTCGGCGCGGGTATACAACCCGCTCGTCTCGGAGGGGAACCCTTTCCTGAGACACAGCGACTCAACCACCTTGCTGAGCATGACGGTGGGGAGCGTGGCCCATGTCCCACCCCCTCGGTTGGGACAGTACTCCGCGAAGAGTGCGGTGGCGGCGAACTCACACCGCTGGCCCTGCACCAGCCTGAAGACAGACATGGTGGCGGAGACCGGGGTGCCATCGTCGTCGCGCACGATAACCGGGTCGGTGGACCCCGCGTATTCCCCCGTCATCGCCGCACGCGAACGCAGGTAGTCGATGCCCACGATGGCCTGATAGCGTCCGCCGATCTTGGCGAAGTGAATCTGGCGGTCGAGTGGGTGGGTGCCTCGGCGCTTGCAGTCGAAGAGAAAAAGCTTCAGTTCTTCATCGGTGGCGCCGACAGCGATGGTCTGCTTGATGAGGGCGAGGTCGGACTTGCTAACGGAAGGACCGTCCGAGGGTACTAATTTATCTGCCATGACTTCTCCTATGATACGAGGGAACGATAACGTCTTGATGCGAGACTCTACCATACATCGCCAGCAACGTCATTTCACTAGCGTTTTTTACTCCTCTTGATAGCCTCAATGCGTGTGCCGGCTCGCCCGAGATAACGCCCTGACAGCAGGGTGCGGGCTTTGGCCTCGCTCGCGGCGAACACCTCATGCAGATGCCCCCCCCCGTCGCCGGGTGGGATGACCCGGAACCACCAGGAGCGGATGTCGCTGGGTTTAGTGGGTGGTTTCCGTGGCATCGCCCTTGAGCAGCAGCAGGAATTGGTTATTGAGATCGGCGACCAGGTCTCCGCGCACCTCCTCGGGGTAGCACGAGAGCAGGACATCGCCGATGAGGTTCGCCATGGCGCCGATGACCTGGGGCGGGCTCAGCTCTTCCTCCTCCGCGCATCGGCGCACCGCGTCGGTGAACCGCATCATCTTGCGGAGATCGTCAGGCTTCAGGCCCAGTTCTTTTGCGGCGACGGCCAGCTCCTGGTCCCCTGGCGTGGTGGATACGAAGACACGTTTAATGCGCTGGTAATCGTCAGCCATAATCTCTCCTAGACAACTTGCAGATGGTCGTGGTCCCCCTCCCGAATCAGCTTGAGTCCGAGTTGGCTCGCTCGCTTGCGGGCCTGCGCCAGTGGGGGCTTCGGGTTGGGATGGTACCCGACGTCGGCCGCGAGCCAGGTCTGGTGGTAGCTGTCCTTGTGTCCGCCGACCGTGGCATTCCGCTCGCTCGAGCGCCCCCAGCTTGTCACGCTGCCGCGAGACCAGGCACAAAAAGCGATGAGACAGGACGCAAAATCAATGGGTGTCATGGGGGGGAGTATACCCCTCGCTCGCTCGCTCGGCTCGCCCGGTAAAGCGCATTAATAAACCGGCGCCGTAGGCCAGCAAAATTGAGGCCAGGGGGCACCGGCCCGAGACCGCCAGGGCCAGAACGGTCAGGACCGGCGCCAGGAATATCGTCATGTGAGGAAGCGCACCCGGACCTCGGCGACGTCGCCCTCGCGGTTGCGTCGGACCTCGACAGGGTAGCACCCGTCGCCGTGACCCGACCGGACGATCACCCCCAGGGGATGCTCTCTCGCTCCCCCAGGCAGCGGGTACCGTCCGTTCTGGTTGTCGCTGTACAGCCAGTCCACGAATGCCTTCCAGCGGGTGGGTCGGGGGGCGGACGACGGGGCGTATGAGTCGTCCGCCAAGAGGCAGGGGTCGCCCACCCAGATCATCCCAGCGTCTACGGTGATCTCGCCGACCTGATGCCAACGTCCGGCCATTAGTTCTCCTCCCATTTGATTACCCCGATATTCTCGGCGAGCTCGAGCAGGGTCCGTTCCAGCCGCGTGTGCGTGTGCCACTCGGCCGGGGCGTCCCAGCAGGGCCGGCGTTCCAGGATCGCGAGGACTTCGGCCCCCAAGTCATGCAGGGCGTCGACCATCGGTGTGCGCTCATCGCCCGACTCGTTCTCGTAGCGCACGAGACGTCGGTAGGGCATTACTCCTCCTCCTTCTCAGGCCAGTAGCAGTCCACAACGCAGTAACAGAGTAGGCCAAATTCCACTACCGCCACGGCAGCGGTCAAGGCCAGGGCTAGTTCGATGCTCATTACTCCTCCTCCTGCCCGTAGGCCTTTTGGATGCCTTTGGTGGCGCGGCGAACGCCCGTGGTCCGCGCCGATCGCATTGCGGGACTGTCGATCCCCTTGTGTGCTGCGAGCGTATTGATTAACTGGTCAATATCCACTCGCTCTTGCGGGGTGAGTTCGTCGTATCGATTGTCGGCCATTACTCCTCCTCTTCAGTTGTCGGATAGTCGGCTCGCTCGTAGCCGTCGTCGTAGTCGCGGTCGGGTTCCTCGTCAAACGTCGAGATGACATGGGCGCCACACTTCGGACAGCCGCCTAGGACCGAGGCTTCGTTATTGCCGGCCCACCAGTCGCAGGTCAGACTTGAGCATTCATGATCCATACACGCCATTAGCGGGTCTCCGTGGTAGACCGCGAGAGCGTATCCAGGATCATGGCGAGGGCGTGTCGGACCTCCCCGCAGGCGGTGTCGGCATCCTTGATCACGTTGAGCATGGTCGTCCCGTCGAACAGGTCTTCCTCCACTTCGCCCGCGATGACGCGCTCGCGGTAGGTCTCTAGGTCGTGCGAGAACAGCTGCTCTGTGGTGGTGGTGGTGGTCTCCAGCTTGGCGATGGCGGCTCGCGCCGTCTCTACCCACCAACTGACCGCCTCGGCTCGCTCGCTCGCTCGCTCGCTGTCCTCTTGATGCCGATCATAGATTCTGGTGCCTTGTGCCATTGGTCCTCCTGTCTCGCTCGCTCGCGGAGCGGCGGGGTGGTCGTCCGTGCGGACGTTCTCCGGGTCATGCCTGACGCTTGGGTTACTCATGGGTGTCTCCCTCACTTGTGTAGTCGTAGCCGCAGTGCCGGCAGCGGACCCAGGTCATGGGTGGGTACGCGCTCAGCAGTACGCCGCCGAGTGTCCCGAGCACGGTGGCCCGCTCGCCCTGACACATGGGGCAGGCTGGCTCGATCGGCTCGCTCGCTCGCTCCGCTGTGGGGCCAGCGCTGGTGGTGGTGGTGGTCGTCGTCGTGGTTGCCATGGTGTCTCCAGTGTCGGCGGTGCCGACGGTAGCACCCCGGACCAAACGTGATCCGGGGTGGCGGGCTCAGTGTTAATCGATGTAGGCGTGACCGTCGGCACCGAAGACGACGCGGGGCGCCGTGTAGACCGGGGTGCCGTCTAGCAGGTGAAAATAGCCGAAGCGATACGGGTTATAGGTCACCCGTCGCAGCCCGACGATAGACGCGGTGTCGGACTGCGCCCAGCGACCATGCACGCGTGCATGTACCGATCGGCAGTGCTTCCGTAGCACGGTTTGCCGCTGCGCTTCGGATACTTTAAACACCGCGTCGTATAACACGGTCTCGCGCAAGTGGTCGATCACCAGGCGTTTGTGTCCGCGTCGCTGGTCCGTGATCGACCAGAGCGTTGTGCGTAGATTGAAGTGTACCGAGGCGTCTAACCACCGTAGGAAGGTTGTCATGCTGTCACCTTCGGGAGACTGTCGGGCTGGAATGCCACCGTAAGCTGTTGGTGCTTACAAATGTTGCACCCGCGTCCCCGGTCGTGGTCGTAGCACTGCACCCCGCTATCCTTGAACTGTGCCGGACACGGAATAACCTGGTGCCCCGCGACCGTGTATGCCTTGCGACCGGGGTGGCGTTCGGCAACGGCGAGTGCAAACGCGG
>Ga0310342_100003542_pt1 | contig 10278 bp, 7 predicted proteins | sample S15DNA20500_MG_FD_206155 | JGI IMG/M metagenome (GOLD analysis project Ga0310342, IMG submission 206155) | Marine microbial communities from station ALOHA, North Pacific Subtropical Gyre - S1503-DNA-20-500_MG | ecosystem: Environmental > Aquatic > Marine > Oceanic | place: Pacific Ocean: North...
GCGAGTTCGGGGTCGTGGTGGTTGGCGAAGTGGTCGACGAAGTAGACGACAGGCTTGGGCCGTGTTTCCGGTCGTGGCCGGAACGACCACCGTCGTGGCAGGTTCCGCAGGAACGACCGGCGGGCCAAGGCCGGCAACCGGCGTTCGCGATGAATGCCCAGCAGTTTCTCGATCATCCATCGAGCGGGTGGCTGAGCCAGCAACCAGTTGGTCACCCTGGGGGTCAGGCCACCCAGGGCACTCAGTTCGTGGATGCGGGCGGCGGCGCGGTCGGCCCGGGATCCTCCATCGATACCAACCCGGGCCGCCTTGGTCTCGACCATCATCTGGGGCACGTTGACGTGGCCCGGGCACTCGATTTGGCACTGCTTGCAGTTGAAGCACAACGAGGCGAGTTGTCCGAGTTCGTCGGATGCGAGGGACTCGGGGTCGAGCGAGTTGTACACAGTCCGGATCGCGTTGGCCTTCGCTCGCGGGCTGGCATGTTCGGACGGGTCGATCCGAAAAAAAGGACACATCCGTTGCAGCGGCGAGACGGTACGGCAGGCTGCACAGCCGTTGCACTCTCCGGCCGCGTCGGCCAACTCTCCGGGTCCCCACGAGAGTCCCAGTGGCACCAGTTCGGGATCGGTCGGGCCGGAAGCTCCCGCAGCCGGTGCGGCCGACGGCTCCACCGGTTCCGTGGTCCGAAACTCGAGCCGACTCAACCGGCGTTCGTCGGAGATGATCTTGCCCGGGTTGAGCCGTCCCTGGGGGTCGAAGAGATCCTTGATGTACTGGAAGACGCGATAAAGCGGTCCGTACTGGTCTTTGACGAACGGCGTCCGCGAGAGCCCGTCACCGTGCTCTCCGCTGATCGTCCCACCCATCCGAAAGACCTCTTCGTAGAGGTCCGTGGCCAGCGTCTCGAGCCGGGCGCCTCCGTCGATGGACGGGGACGGCAGAAACGGTCGGAGATGCAGCTGCCCGGCGGCGGCATGAGCGTACAACGACGCGGTGACCTCGTGCTTCTGGAACACTCTCTGCGCCGCAGTGAGGAACTCGTGGAGCTGTTCGGGCGGAACCGCGATGTCTTCGACGAACGGCAACGGGCGAGTCGTGCCTTTGAGCCGTGCCAGCAACGGTACGACCCGCTGGGGCAACGACCAGAGAAACTCGACGTCGTCGAAGGAATGGGCTTCGAAGGCGACTCGGGTCGACTGGGCGGTGGCTCGTGCCGCCGAGACCACCCGGGCAATGCGTTCCCGTGTCTCTCGTTCACTCATCCCGGCCTGTTCGACGATCAGTGCGGCCTCGCTGCCGACGGGGATCATCGACTCGAACCGGGGATCCGAGTCGCGGCCCAGGCTCAGCACCCGTCGATCCATCAGGTCGCAGGCCGAGGGTTGCAGGGCGGCGATCGCCTGCACGCACCGAGTGGCCTCCTGGAGTGTTCCGAACAGCAGCAGCACGATGCCGCGGTGTTCAGGCAGTGGAGAGGTGTGCAGCGTGGCGCGGGTGAACAGCCCGAGCGTGCCTTCGGAGCCGACCAGGAGCCGAGCCAACTCGAGCCGGTTGTCGGCAAGAACGCCTCGGAGATGATAGCCGCTGCAGTTGCGTTGCAGGCCGGGTTGCCGCTCGCGGATCAACTCGTCGTTCTCTCGCAGGACCCGCTCGAGGCCGTCGCAGAGTCGCTGGTGAGGATCGGTGAGATCGACGATGCCCCCGACGGCTCTCTGCACCAACGGTTCGCTTGCCGCCTCGATCACCGAACCGTCGCCGGTGACCAGTTCCAGCCGTTCGACGTGATCCCGTGTTGAACCGACTCGCACAGACCGCGATCCGGCGGCGTCGACGGCCAGCATGCCGCCGATTGTCGTGACCGGTCCGTTGGAGGGGTCGGGGGGGAAGTAGCGACCCAGCGGTCGGAGACGCCGGTTGAGTTCGTCTCGAACCACACCCGATTCGACGGTCACCGTGTCGGCGTTGATCGCGAGAATGTGGTGGAGGTGTCGGGAGAAGTCGACGACGATGCCCGCTCCCAGGCATCCGCCGGCCACGCCGCTTCCGGCTCCCCGCGGAAACACCCCCAGGTCGGCTTCGGTCGCGTAGTTGACAATGGCGACGACATCGTCCTGCGTCCGCGGGCGGGCGACGGCCAGCGGTTGGATCTCGTAGAGGCTCGCGTCGCTGGCGTAGAGAGCCGTCGAGAGTGGGTCGACGAGCAGTTCGCCGTCGAGCACACTGCCCAGGTCCTCGATCATCCGCTGGCGTTGCTCTTCCACGCGTGAGCGGCTCCGGGGACTCGTCGAAGAAATCGTTGTGGGGCCGAATCGGGTCATCATCCCGATGGACGGGCTCGTTTCCGTCAGGGGTTGGTGTCACCATTCGGGGATGGTGCAGAAGCGGTGGGAGGGTGGCGGAGCGCCTCCTGGCGGTACCGCTCGGCACGCTCGTGGTTGAACCGCTCGTAGCCGTCGGTCGGCCCGTCCAGACGGTGGCGGGACTGGCAACGGTAACAGACCAGTACGTCCTTCATCAGACTATACAACGCCAAATCGACCAGTGCGAACGCCATCAGGATGCCGATCGCCGCACCCGGACGGTACTGGTACCAGGCGACGGTCGAGAGGACGCCGCCGAGCACGACCAGGCCCAGTCCGATGGCGTGTGGGAAGTCCTTCTGTCGCCACAGATCTCCTTCGCCGCACAGCAGGCACTCGGCCAGCCGATCCTCCTCCCACGCCGTGACCGAAATCGAGGCTCCGAAGTCACACGCTGGGCAGTCCAGTCGGCCATCGTCCAGCCCTTCGGAGACCCGGCTGGTCTGCTTGCATTGCGGGCATGTGAAATCAAGCTGCATCGTCGAGCGGGTCTCTGACGGGAGGCGGCGGGGCTGTTTGAGGTGAACGGGGACGGGGGCTTGGTTGCCGTCAGACCGGCAGTGACAGGTCACGAGAGAGCAGGGTGGCGGCCAGTTCACCGGTTACCGTCAGGATCACGCCCGTGTAGAGTACCCCGGTGGCGGCTTGGGTGTTGCGGTACTTGAGGATTCTCCAGACCATCACGACGACGACCAACGGTCCAATCAATCCGACCAGCCACCTGAGTGCCAGCAGTGTCACGTGGTAGTCGGTGCCGGGCAATTTGTCGACCAACGACAGCCCGATCGTCGCCAGGACGATCCGCAGCAGTGTGGCGACTCCAAAGACGACGTTGAGTCGCCACAGGGGGGCCAGCGACATGCCGCTGGCCGTCAGGTACCAGTGTCCCAGCAGCATGCTGACCATCGCCGAGCCCAGCAGCAGGGCGGTCGCGAGTTCGGAGGCGATCACCAGCAGCAGTTGCGGCGAGGAGATCGGGGAGGCGGGCCAGGCCGGACCGATCAGCAGCACCACGGAGAGCCCGGTGACGGCGGCGATGCAGGCGGTGCCCGGACGACGTCGTCCCAGGGCCCAGGCGACGCTGCCGAAATAGGCCACCGCAGCGGTTGCTGTCAACAACCAGGTGTCGGCGGCGGAGCCGAGCAGGACATCGATTCCCGCTGAGGAAGCTCCGCTGGTTTCGCCCGACGGTACGGATCCGAGCAGGGCGGCGAGAACGGCGAGGCCGAGGACGATCAGCATCTGGATCCGGAAGAATCCGTCAGTGATCTGTCGCCGTGGTGCCAGCCACCACGCCAGGCTCATTCCGCAGATCAACCGGATGGCGAATTGGGTGATCACGAGGATCCTCCGACGCGAACGAACCGATCTCAGCGGCGATTGATCAGCGACATGACCTCGGCACGGCTCGACTGGTTGGTCTTGAACAGACCCCGCACCGCGCTGGTGACCGTCAAACTGCCCGGCTTGCGGACACCGCGGATCGTCATGCAGGTGTGAGTGGCCTCGAGCACGACCACGACGCCCTTGGCGTCGAGTTCGGTGTCGAGCAGGTCGGCGATCTGATCGGTCATCCGTTCCTGGACTTGGGGACGGTGCGAGACTTCCTCGACTACCCGTGCCAGCTTGCTCAGGCCGGCGATCCGCCCGTTGGGCAGGTAACCGACATGGGCCACTCCCATGAACGGCAACAGATGGTGTTCGCAGAGACTGTTGAAGCTGATCTCGCGGACCAGCACCAACTCGTCGAACTGCTCCTCGAAACACTTCCGCAGGTGTCTGGCAGGGTCGGAGTGCAGCCCGGCAAACAACTCGGCGTACATTCTCGCCACCCGTTCGGGCGTCTCGAGCAGGCTCGCACGCTCGGGATCCTCGCCGATCGCCTCGAGGATCTCTCGAACGGCATGGGCGATCCGCGGTTGATCGACCGGCGATGTGGGAAGTGAGGTGCCGGCGGCGTCGACTTCGTAGGTGCTACTGGACATCGTTGGCTCGTACGTTGGGACCCGCCGAAAGCTCGATCGGGAGAGGCTCTCACAAGAGATCTGTGGCCGGGTCAGTTCAGGCTGTAGGGGGGCGGAAAGACCGAGGGACGGCCGACACCGGATCCGATGCAGTTCCGGAGCTCGTCGAGCACCAGCAGTGAACGGGCTGCGACGTCGGATTCCTCGAGAATCGATTGTGCCACGTCGGGCTCCAGTGGAAGAGAGTAGGCGATCACGTCACAGAGACCACCCAGCGGAAGATCGGCATCGAGCGAATCGTGGAAGGTGCGGTCGAAGTCGCAACCGGCTGCCACCTGCTGGAATCCGACCAACAGTTCGCGTTGCCGGCGGAGTCGTTCTTCCCGAGACAGTCCCGTCGGCATATCCGGAGACAGTTCGGTCCGAGCGATTCGGTATGCGGCCGACGAATGGTCCTCGTCGAGTATCTCGGCCCGGGTCAGGCCCTCGAGCACGATCTGGTAGCGTCCGTCGGGAAGCAGTTTCGACGAGGCGATACGGCCAATGCAGACCGTCGAGCAGATCGGTGCCGAATTCGTCTCGTAGGTCTCTTCCCAGCCCGGCTCCAGCAGCGCCATCCCGATCAGGCCGTCTCCGGCCAATGCGTCGGTGACCATCTGCCGATAGCGAGGCTCGAAGATCATCAGCGGCAGCAACGCGTTGGGGAACAGCACCGCATCGGGCAAAGGAAACAACGGCACGTGGCCGGTGAAATTCCGCAGCTGCTCAGGATCTGATCCGAATGGAGTCATGAAGTCGGCATCGCGACACGTGGAATGAGAGATTCGTTGATCATCACGTCGGTGGGGTATTCGTTGCCGGCGTCAAGCAGTTCCTGGAAGCAGGCCTGGAGGTCGTTGAGCAGTTTGTCGAGGTCGAGACTCATGTAGGGAGACGGGTAGTCTTCAAGGTAGCCCCTGGACGAGTGATACAGTTTGCGGGCGCCGCCGAGATTTCCGTTTCCGAAATGAAACAGGGACACCGCGACCTGGATCAGACCCTGGTAGAACCTCCGCTCGTCACCGACGACGTCCGACCAGAGTTCCTCCAGGATGTCATGGCATTCGAAGAAATGCTGTTCATTGAACAGGTGCAATCCTTCAAGATACTGCGGCGGATAGGGTGGGGGTGGATCTAGTGGCATCAGACGATTGCGGTCGGGCGATCGCCGCGTATGATCTCTGGAAGTGGTCACGCCGGACCAACGTGGTCCGATCCCGGCCCGGATTTTGTGGGCCTGTTGCTTCGATTCTAAGGAGCCGCCGTCAGCGGTGTCCATCGGGCGCTTCTCTGCGGTCGTGGTTTGATTCATGGTCAGGTCGGGTTGTAGCGTTCCCAACGATGAGACCAAGTCCCGGGCCAGGAAGGTCCTGCGGGGGCTCAAGCGGGCCTACCCCGATGCCGAGTGCGCCCTGCACCACGACGGCCCGTTCCAGCTGTTGGCCGCCACGATTCTCTCGGCACAGTGCACCGACGAACGCGTCAACATGGTGACACCGGTGTTGTTCGAGAAGTTTCCGACGGCCGAGCAGTTGGCCAAGGGGCGGATTCGCGACATCGAGCGGATCGTCAAGTCGACCGGCTTCTTCCGCGCGAAGGCCAAGAGTCTCAAGGGAATGGCCCAGGGTCTTGTCGCCGATCACGGTGATGAGTTTCCCCGGGACGTCGAGGATCTGATCAAGCTGCCCGGTGTCGGACGCAAGACGGCCAACGTCGTGCTGGGAGTCTGCTATGGCATCGCCAGCGGGGTGGTCGTCGACACGCATGTCAAACGGATCAGCAACCTCCTGGGCCTGACCACCGAGGCCAATCCTGAGAAGATCGAGCAGGACCTGATAGGATTGCTCCCCAAGAAGGAGTGGATTGACTACTCGCATCGGATCATCCACCACGGGCGGAAGATCTGCATCGCCCGACGTCCGCAGTGCCGGGAGTGTCCGCTGTTGGGGTGCTGTCAGCGGGTGGGGTTGGCGGCGTTGGAGCCGTGAGTGGTGTGACCGGATCTCGGGGGTCTCGAACGTGGCATCCCGGTTCCTGAGTTCGCGTGAGTTCGACGACGCGTGTCTGGTTGTTGTGTTGGGGCCTGTGATCGGCCAGAGGGTTGTTGCAACTGCGACTGTTTGGGACTAGGTTGTCTCGCGTTGATCGTCGTGGACGAGCTCCGCGGGATTGACTGGGCTTGGGGACACAGGTCGGAAGGGACGCTGCCATGATCCTGACCGGGTCGGAAATCACCACGCAACTGGGCAACAACATCCTGATCGAACCGTTCAATCCGGATTGTCTCAATCCCAACAGCTACAACCTCAGCCTCCACAACGAACTCCTTGTCTATGAGGAGATCGTGTTGGACATGCAGCGTCCCAATCGCTTCCGCCGCTACACGATCCCGCCCGAGGGCTTCGTGCTCAATCCCAACCAGCTGTACCTGGCGCGGACGGTCGAACGGACCGAGACACACAACTTGGTGCCGATGATCGAGGGCCGCAGTTCGGTGGGACGGCTGGGTCTGTTCGTCCATTGCACCAACGGGTTCGGCGATGTCGGCTTTAGCGGGTACTGGACCCTCGAGATGTTCGCCGTGCAGCCGGTACGGGTTTATTCGGGGGTGCCGATCTGCCAGATCTCCTACCACTCCATTTCCGGGGACGTGACCGAGTACAAAAGCGACAAGTACCAGCACAACGAAGACATCCAGCCGAGCCTGCTGTTCAAGGAATTTCAGCAGCAGTTGGATCCGCAGATGCGGTTGAGCTTCGGGCAGGAGATGGCCGAGTAGGTTCCTGCTCGGGAGCGGCGGCCGCTCATTTCTTCGGGGACGGAGTCGCCTCGGGTTCGGGGCCGAACATCTCTGGTTCGACCGGGATCATCTCCATCGGCCCCACGCTGTCGATCAGTTCGAGCGGCTTGTCGGTGATCTGCGAGATGTAGAACTGGGCGAGCGGTCGGAGGTGCGAGTCGGGGACGTCGTTGAGGAGCCGGGTCAACTCGTCACCGGCCTGGTTGACCCGCCCGGCTTCGAGGTGGCACATCGCGACGTTGAACAGGATTTCGCTCTGCATGTTCGGGTGCAGCAGCACGAGGTTCATCGTCGAGTTGAGCTGGTCGAAGGGCCACTGCAGGGGTGGGAGAACCAGCGGCAGCTTCCTGAGAGCGTCTCCGAGCCGTCGTTGTTCGAGCTGGGCCAACTCACCCTGCCACAGTTGGTTGGCCTGTTCGTAGTCGGCATAGGCCAGCCTGCTGATCGCCAGCGTGGTCCGGCTGGCGGCTCGATCCCCCTGCTCACCGAGCTCCTGGAACATCTCGTCAAGAGTCATGGCGGTGGTCTCGTCGCGGAAGATGCCGGCTTCCATCATCCACTGTGCCTTGAGCAACCGGACTTCAGGGCTGGCCGCCAGCTGCGCGTCGTCGTTGACCAGTTTGAGTGCCGTGCCGATGAAGACCCCTCGGCCGGGTTGTTCCTGCGTCAGCAGCATCGCGTGTTCGAGTCGGTTGGGCGTTTCGCCGCCGTCTTCGGGGTTGAATCTCTCGTCGATCTCCTTCTTGATCGCCTCGACTTCGCTGATCAGGTCCTGCAGCGGATCGTCGACTTCGCGTCGGCGCAGTTCGACCTGTTGCTCGCCGGCTCCCTTGGGCAGCGGGGTGAGTTCATCGAATTGTTTCAACGAGTCGAGAGCGAGGTCCCGTCGATTGAGTCGCCGGAGCCGCTGGTAGCGGGTGAACAGCGCCTCGGCGTTATTCCGGTCGAGCTCGATGGCCTGGTTGAGTGCCAAGATCGACTCGTAGTACCGACGCTTGGCCCAGGGCGAACTGAGGTCACCGCCACGGAAAGCCGATTCGATGTCGTCGAGACAGGCGTAGGCGATGCCCAGGACCATGAAACCGTTGGCATCATCGGACACAGCCGCCAGCCCTTCGTTGGCGGAACGGATGGCCATGTGAGCGATTGCGGCGGTCTGGGCCAGGACGGACAGCGCCGCCCGGCTGTTTGGGCCTCCGGTCAGTTCCTGGTTGGCCACCCTCAACCCGACTTCCTGCAGAGCCTGCTGGTATCCGGGGTTGGACTGGCTGCTCTTGAGGATCTGTGCCAGGTGGGAGGCTCGGGCGATCGACGGCACCACGGGGCTGTGCTTCTGAGTGAGGAAGCTGGTGTAAGAGGTGTCACTTCGAGCCAACTCGGGACGAGGTTCGAGCTTGTCGGTGACCGTGCGGAATGCCGACTCGACGAAATCGCTGGAGTGGGAATCCAGGAACGGAACGATCGAACTGTCGGCGTCGGCCCTGCGGTAGAACACGGCGGTGGTGGATCCGATCTTCACCAGTTGCCAGTGGTTGGGGTACTGCAGCAGGTCGAACATCGTGAGATAGTCGGGCGAGGTGGAGCCGTAAAGTCGGGGCAGCACGTGGGTGATTCGGTAAGTCCCGAAGGTCGACCGCCAGAGGCGGGCGTCACCGGTTTGGGGCACGTCGCTGCGGATCGAGGCGGTCGAGGCGTTAGCATCGAGATCGGATCGGTCGAGGCTCTCGCGGGCCTCGGCTCCACCCGGCGGCAGAATCACCTCCAGTGATTCGGGAGTCTCGTTGGCCACCTGCACGCGGACGACTTGCCGGCCCTGGCCGGTGCCGACCACCAGCCTCCGCAGTCGCAGTGCGGCTCGAGTCCGCCGGTGCAAGCTCAGCAGGTCATCGTCACCGCTTCCGGCATACAGTCTCATCCGGCTGTCGACAAACGGTCGATGCCCCACCCAGACCATCAGGTCTCCCTGCTCGGGAACGAAGTTGAAACCGCGGTGCTTGTCGTCCTGGCCCAGATCACGGTAGACCGCCAGTCGGCCGGCCGAGCGGATCACCAGGAAATCGTGGCCGGGTTCGGAGCCACGGATGGTCCAGGTTGAACCGGGGCGGCGGACGGACAGGTTCATCTCTTCGGGGAGACTGATCTTGTTGGTGGTGAATTGCTTGCGGAGCGTGGTGTTCAGGTTGCCCCGATCGAGGTCATCGGCAAGGTCACCGGAGACGGTGAACAGACGTTCGTTGAGATCGGCGGTCATTCCTTCGATGGTTGAGGAGAGTGACGGGTCGAAGCCCAGTCCGAGCTTGCGGCCCCGTTCGGGTGTCAGCCGGCCGCTGATCGCCAGGAAGGCCACGGCGAAAAAGGCCAGTACCGTCACCGATCGGCCACCTCGCGAAAACGCCAGCTCCCGTGGCTCGATGGTGTATTCCTGAGGAAACGAGGCCTTGTACCAGTCCTGGGCGTTGAGACTCGCCAACACCGCTGCGACCACCGCGGCTGGGATCAGTTCTCGGGTCGCCAGGAGCGACAGCACGAACAGTCCCGCCAGTACGGCCACGTGCCCGTAGTCGGCTCGTCGACGGTTCAGGAAGATCGTGACCCCGGCGGCGACCAGCACCAGCAGACCGGCGATCACGTGGTAATTCAGCCAGGACCAGTTTCCCCACTGCCCCCGGTGATAGAGGATCGCCGTCAGGGGGTAGTGTTGCAGCCGGTCGATTGCAGCCGGTTGATCCAGTCCCAGCAGATTGTAGGCCTGTAGAGCCGGGTACTCGGTTCCGTAGAGCACAAACGGGGCCAGCAGTGCGTCGACGTGGAAGGGGTTGACCAGGCAGGCCACTGCCACGCCACCGGTCACCTGCCAGTACAACTTTCGGTGTTCGGGTGAGGCCAGCCCGGGTCGGTTCACCCGGTTTCCCAGGTATTCGCCGAGGCCGTAGAGCAACAGCAACAGCAGGCCGATCCAGGCTCGGGGGTCGAGGTTGACCCACAAAACCTGCACTCCGACCAGCGCCCACAGGTCTCGAGACCGTCCCGAGAGTCCAAAGCGGTGCAGCAGCCACACCTGCACGGCCAGGCCCAGCAACGTCACCGATTCGGGGCCGGCCACGAATTGTGG
>Ga0310342_100003544_pt1 | contig 10275 bp, 3 predicted proteins | sample S15DNA20500_MG_FD_206155 | JGI IMG/M metagenome (GOLD analysis project Ga0310342, IMG submission 206155) | Marine microbial communities from station ALOHA, North Pacific Subtropical Gyre - S1503-DNA-20-500_MG | ecosystem: Environmental > Aquatic > Marine > Oceanic | place: Pacific Ocean: North...
CAACAGCTCTGTAAATCTCGATACCCCGCTGGTAACAGTGGCAGCGGACGCTGCCCTTGCCTTCGATGTCTGGTGGGAAGTAGAAACAGCTGCGGATTGGGACAACTTGAAGGTCCAAGCCTGTCAAGGGACTCCTGGGAGCAACGCAGCATCCTGTCAGAACCTTGCCCAATTAGCGGCTACCCAAGATCTCCCGCCGGGCTATTCGGCTGGCGATATCATACCCTGTAGCGGGATAGGGTATCCTGCCTGTTTCAGCGGTGCGAATAACCTGATAGCGGTTCCGAATGCACTTTCGGGTGGGGCCATGACCTCTGTTTCAATGCCATTACCGGCTACTGTAACAGGGAGCAATTTCTTCCGGTTCAACTTCGATTCAGTTGACCCGTATGGGAACCATTTCACTGGTATTCTGCTCGACAACGTGAAGGTTAGTGGTGCAGGCTCAATGACGCTGGCGTCTGCAACCGTGGACAAGTCAACCGATCCTCCATCGTGGTCACTATTGATGACACCGGAAGAGGGAGAGAATGCGGTTACGATTAACGCGACACATACGGCCTATGCCACAGGATTAACTGCAGAGGCAGACGCGACATTCTTCTTGGACACGCAAGCGCCGACACTTACAATTTCCAATGTCACGAATACTGTAACCAACGATTCAGATCTGACAGTTACAGGGTCATTCATCGAGTCCCAACCGAAGGTGATCGAGATATATAAGACGGTTGGGTCGGGAACCGCGTTGTCTGTTGGGAAAATAACTACCTTCACTGATGGGACAACCACATTCAGTAAGGCAATTGTCCTGTCGGAGGGATCGAACAAGATTGAAGTGAGAATCAAAGATAAAGCTGGTCAGTGTAACACCACCGACAGCGCCGATTGTACGACAACGATCGCAGCGAGTATTACCAAAACCTTGGATACGACAGCACCGGTGATTACGGTTGGGGAAACAGCGTATCCGGTAGGGTTCGTCTCGGCCAGGCAAGGTGACTTGGCTGTCTTCCAAGCGGACTGTGCCGATGCTGCCGGTTTCGGTATCCGACACGTGAAAGCAGCGTCTCCTATGAACCCCTCTAGCTACACCATGGGGTTTAGGACAGATATTCCAGGGGCAGTAAAGGACCAGTGGCTGTCAGGTATCACAGGGGGATCTGATAACGCGAAATCCTTCCTGATGCCGATGACGGTCCCGTCCAGTGTTGCCCCCGGAACAATGTCCTTGAATATCCAATGTACGGATCTCGCGGGAAATGCGGCTACAACGACCGTTTCAGCGAGTATTGTATCGACATTGGAGGGCTTCACTATTAACCTGATGCCTGGTGACAATATTGTTAGCTTACCGATCATCCCGACCATCGCTGCCGAAGCTACCCTTGCATCAAGTATTGACGACCTGGTAGCAGGAGTCCTAAGTCCGGTGGACGGACTGCAGGCGATCGAGAAGATCCTCTATTATGATGCAAACGATACGACCTCTTCTGAGTCGGATCGATGGGCTATTTGGACAGCAGTTTCGGGTGATACCGATAGCTTGACGACCATGGTGCCTGGCAGGGGGTATATCTTCCAAATGCGGAATGCAGCCTTTAAGGCTTCTGCGAGTATCGCAGTGGGCGTCCCTGCCACCCAGGCACCAATAGCGTTGAACTACGCTGGTACGTTCCTGCTGGGAGGGATGACGATTCCTCCGGTTTACAACGTCGAAGGGAAGGACGCAACGAACAACCCAGCTGGCGGCACGTGGAACCTTATTGGACTCCACTCGGAAGACCAGGAATTGGTAAGCAACTACTTCCAGCCGCTGGAGTCTCCGAGCAGGATCTGGGGTTCCGCTCTTGTTTATAACAACAAGATCGACTATCCGATAACCGAAGGGGAAACTCCAACAGTGGTTTTGGGAGCGTTCTCTGGATTGGTCAGTACTGACTATATCCAGCCTGGTCAAGGTATGTGGGTATTCGCCTTGGCAGACGGTTCAATCGTTCCTCGATAGAGTGAATTAGAATATTGGGGCGATCGCGACAGTCTAACTTCGTGATCGCCCTAGGTGCTTTAACTAAGCCGCTCAGATGCGAATTGTGGGTGTAGTCAATTGCTAATTAGATCATCGATCGTGGCACCACGGAGAGGCCTTCTACTCCTTACGGGTATCGGGTCCCTAGTGGCTGCTAGTGTACTGTTTGCCCAGTTGGTCTGGGCTTCATTGCCTCTCGTCCCCATGTTCATTGAAGGGACCGTGACTCTTGGATCCAATCCAGCAGATACAGGGATCGTAGTACAAGGGAAAGTCTCGGAAGCAACGAGCGTTCCTTCCGGGGGATGGCAAATTTGTTCAGTCGGCCGGGCAAGCGACGGTCGATTCGGAGCAGCCCCTGATGACACCACGATCCAATGCCCTGAAACGAGTAAGAAGCACCTCAAAATTACGCGTGATAATGCTGAGACTAGTGCAGTCGATGGTGGGAGAAACGGTGACTCTGTTCAGCTTTTGGTAGGACGGATGGTGAACAAGGGTTCTGGCGCTGTATTTGACGGAATTGTTGGGACATTAGGGACGACAGGTGGTACCCTCACGTACGAAGCTGGAGGGAATCCTGGTACGATCCCAGTATCGGTTGTTAGTTCACAGGTGCTGGTTGCCACAGTGGGTACTCCAACGGTGTCCGGCCTTACTGCGACTGTGAGTGGATCCATCAAAACGGCTGCAGATGTGACTGCTAATGGCGCGACGGCCTATGTTTCTTGGGGGGACGGTTCAGTCAGCACTCTTGTGATGGATAGCACGAGTAATTCCTTTTCAGGCCAGCATACCTACACTGCTGCCGGGACCAAAACCGTTGTAGTTGGTGTGGTGAAATCCGGATACGTCCCAGCTAGTTCAACTAAGAGCATCACAGCGACTGCCCCGGTAACTGCAACTGCAACCCCAACGGCCAGTGCGGGTGCTGCTCTTGGGGCTATTAAAGAAACTGATTTGGATGGTCTTCTAGAAGGACTCGCTGGCGGTTCTGAAAGTGTGTCGGGTGTTATTACCGCTATTATTGAAGGGTTGGCGGGTGGCGGCACGACCGCATCTAAAGTAACGACTGCATTGGAACAAGCGTTGACTACGGGGACGATGGATGCGACCTCTGTGGCCAAAGTCCTTCTAGGTCTCGGTGTTGAATCTGCTGCTAGCATCATCGCGCTCGCTACCACGGCAAACGCAGCAGCTATCCTAGAGGCTGCAGACACGGCTGGAGCAGCCTCCATTATTGAAGCCTTAACCGTTGCAATGGCGACTAACATTGTTGGAGAAATCGCTACCGTCGAAGCGGCAGCGATTTTGGAAACGGTGGTACCGAAGGTAGCTGCATCAATTTTATCGGGGTTGGCTTTGGCAAAACGGACCGATTTGATTCAGCAAATGACAGTAGCTAGCCTAACCGAACGACTTCAACTGGTTACCCCATCAGCATTGTTTGCGGTTGATCCTCTAGTTCTTTTTACTAAATTACCTGATGTCCCAGTAGAGCAGTTGGTGCAGGAGACTGCCCCGATTCCTGATCCTTCATTGCCTGCCCCAGTTGGGACACAGTTAAGTTCTACCTTGACTCGGTATCAAATTTCTGACACGGGTAAACTTGTTTGGGCGAGTTTAGTGGCGAGTCCGGCTCCAATTGATAAGATATTGGCACAGTTTGGGGAACAGACCGATGACCTCAAGGTAGATGTTGAGGATTTGTCTGGACCACCGTCAGGGGCTAAGGCGTTCCCGACCGGTACGGTTGTTAGTGATTATTTCAATGTCATTGTCGGTGATGGCTTGTCTGGTAGCGTTTCTCAAGGGCATATAACGTTCTATGTTCAACAAGCTTGGGTAGAGAGTAACAATCTACACAAATGGTCTGTTTTCCTTTATAGCTACGACGAGAGTACCGGCCAATGGATCGCTCTACCGTCAAAACGGATCAAGGATGATGGGACCCAGATCTATTATTCAACACCAGTTCCTGCGTTTGGGACGTTCGCAGTTGGTGGAAACGTTAACTTACCTGAACCCCGGTTTGCGGTTAGCGATTTGACGATCCCGGATGAGGCCGCTTCCAACAGTGCGTTTACAGTTACTGCGAAGGTGAAAAATCTTACTAACGATACATCGACCTACGTTGCTAACCTCTGGCTGGATCAGTTGGTACGAGCTACCAAATTTTTGGCTGTTGATCCCGGGGTGACGGCAACCCTGACGTTGGAAGCTCTTGCTCCTGCAGGGAGTTACAGTCTTCGTATTGACCGTCTGACTGGGAGTCTGTCAGTGATTCAATCTGGCCCGGTACCTGTAGCAACACCCACCCCTGCCCCATCTCCAACAGCGGTGGCTACGCCAAGACCAAATCCTGCTCCAACTGTTGCCGTCCCGGAAGCGGAGGTCACTGCCACACCTGCCCCAGTTATCGTAGAGCCTCCTGAGCCTTCCCCGACCGCGATAGCTGAACTGGAGGAGCCGATAGATGAACCGTCGCGAGGGATGCCTATGCCGTTGATAATTGGTGTTGTTCTTCTGGTGGTTGCTGGAATTGCAGGAGTAGTTCTTCTTAGAACCCGACGTAGATAATCGGTATTGCTTCCTGATGAATGCGAGTTTGCGGGACTCTCTGCTTCGTGTGGTGTTGTAACCGAATGAATAGAACCCTTTCGCCCATAATTGGACATCCTCTGTTCCGTTTCCTGAGTGTCTTTTTGTTAGTGATGATGTCCCTTATCCCTGCGGCCTTAGTTATGGGTATTGCTCCTTCCAATGAAACAGATTTAGTTTCGGTTGATAAGGTAGTTGTAGATCCGGTGTCGCCTCACGGGGGAGACCCTGTCACTGCGACGGTTTGGATCTCGAATTTAGGGGAAACCCTCGTCGACTATGAAGTGCCGATATTTGTGGATCAACATGTTGAGGCAAGTGTTAAAGGTCAGTTGCCTCCGGGTGGAAGCCAAATTCGTTCAACGGAAATCTCGCGCCGTGATGTTGGGACATATGAGATCTGGGCAGGGGATCAACGAGCAACATTCTCCATCGATCCGGCCGAATTCCAGGTCGAATCTCTTGCCATCTCTCCCGATTTGCTAGGTCCTGGTGGGAGTGTTACTGTCGAGGGGTTGGTCCGCAATATCGGGGGAGTCCCTGGAACGCAAGAAGTGGAACTCCGGGTGGACGGACGCGTCGTAGCGTCGGCCTCGAAGTTCCTGGCGCCAGGTTCATCGGCCCCTCTCCTGTTTGAAGTCGTTGTGGCCGAATCGGGAACAAAGGTGATTTCACTGCAGGAGAAATCACTTTCTCTTATCGTCCAACCAACACTTACGACTATACCTTTTCCGGATAAGTTTCTTCTCTCATCCCAAGGTACGGTGGCAAATACCGCTCATGGTAGGAAATTACCCCTTACTGGGGAGTACATCGAACTACGATATGGGACAGGGGGCGAGTTAATAGCAGAATTCCCGTTTACTTTGATCCGAGGCGAACGACTGGGTGATTTTCACGATTTAGCGACGGGGGCTAAATTTTTGCATGGTGTGCTGACTTTGCCGATTCGCACCTCTGAGCAGACGGAAGGCATCAATTTAGTGGGTGTTATGGAGCCTCCAATCGGACCAGGTCAACCAGTTATCAGTGTGGTAAATAATTTGGAACTTCGGATTGATGAATTACCGGTCGATTTTAGTTTATCTGACCGAGATCTAGGATATACGACCCTTACGATTTATGCAGAATTGTCTTCGGTTCCATTGGGTTCCCAAGGTTCCTTAACGGTCGCCCGTGAAATTTCCCAAACGTTCCGCGATAGGCTCAATGCAACCACTGCAATCGGAAAGAAACAAGTAGGCGAAGTGGCATTTGTTGTTAGTTTGATTGATGTAGCTACGGGTGACTTAATTAATATTAACGACGGAAAATTCCGAGTCTCTATGTCCCCAAATTGGATGGCACGCTATGGGAGCGATATGTCGATACGAGTCGGAATACCGGATGGAGAACTGGGTCAAGTCCTTTCCCCATCAAACATCGATTTCACTCCTGATGGGAAGGCGATGTTTGATGTCAAACTGCAGCGTGCTGAAGCTAGGTTTGCCCTGTTTTCTCTCTCTTCGGGGAACCTAAATCAGGAAGGGATTCAGCTGGAACTTGAAGCGCGATCAAAAGGATCCGTTCCTGGAGAGGTCGTACAACTGTCTGGGGAGATATCGAATGATACAGATGCCCGGGTTATTTTTCCTGTCACTCTTTCTCTTCAGGGGGCTGTCTATGAGACAAAGAATATAGTTGTTGAATCCCGAACAACCGAATCTCTATCGTTCTTCGTTAAATTGAACGAGGCGAAAGACTATTTCTTCGATCTTGAAGGGGAACCGGTAATAGTCAAGGTAGCACCACCGTTGGATCCGTTGGATGTGGAGGTTTCGAATCTAATCGTTGTCCCATCGCAGGTGCTTGGTGAACGCCCGGTCTGGATTTCAATGCAAGTCACAAATCATAGCAAAGACCGCGGTCTGACTAGAGCATTGATTCGGTTTAACGGGGTTGTGACGAAAAGTCTGCCAGTCGTTTTGATTGCTGGAGAATCCAAAACGGTTGGGGTCACGGTAACCCCGTCTTATCCTGGCAACTACATTATCGATGTCGACGACTTATCAGTATCTATGAAGGTCGTGTCTGAACCTGATCCTGTGAGGTTTTCGGTCGATCAAATTGAGATAGATCGCCATATAATCGAACCAGGGATTCCTTTCAATGTCCGAATTATGGTCACTAATCACGGGGACAGTGCTGGGATGTTCGAGGATTCAATTGACCGAGGTTCCGAAGTTCACCAAATCGGACCGATGCTTATACCAGCTAAAACGCAATTGATCATGGAGGCCCCCGTGTCGATATCGACTCCGGGAAACCACACTCTTGAATTGCTGGGGAATTCGGTTGAAGTTCAGGTCAAGCAAGCGGCCACCGCTGTATTCCAAATTACTGAACTCAAGATTATTCCAAATGAAGTGAAGGGAAACGGATCCGTACGAATTTCGGCGGTAGTGTCAAATCCTCTGGACACAGTTGCTATGGGAGAGCTGGTTCTGAAAATCGATGGAATGATACGGGAAGAACAATGGATGCCCCTAGGGTCCTACGCGACAAAAGAGGTTGAATTTGTTTTGGATGCAGGGGCTCGTGGAGTCCATGTGGTGGATTTGAACGGGAAACCGGATAGTTACGTGGTGGTCCGATTTATGCCGATTTGGCTAATTGGCGTACTGATCGTAGGGGGGGGGCTCTTGACTACAGGTATTGGCTATGCAGCGTGGCTCAATCGTAAAGGTAGGCTGCGTTCGTACCTGGATTGGTTGAGGGGTTCGGATTGATCCCGGAGAGGAGTATAGATAGCTTCTACCAGGACGATCAGTGGTCGGGTTTGGTAGGAAACCGGAACAGGATCTTTTTAACATCGGGGGACCAGTCTCTATAGAAGAGGGAAGGGAAGTTCTTCGTGGATGTTGAAATTGGGATCATCTTTATTTCATTGGGTTTAACTTCTGGAATAATCGCAGGCCTAATGGGGATAAGTGGGGCTGTTATCACGATCCCTCTTATCTTATATGTCCTACCACTACTTGGTTATTCAGAATTCGATGTGCAAACCACTGCCGCCATTGCTATCGTTCAAGGGTTCGCTGCTAGTACCTCTGGTTTAGTCGCGTTTGCTAGGCGCAACCAACTGGACCGGCAAGTTGTTTTTTTCGGTGGGGGGGTTGTGGCGATCGGTGCTTTGATTGGGGGAGTCGTATCGGATTCGGTGTCTGAGCTTATGTTACTTATTGTGTTCTCTGCATTCACAGGGGCAACCGCTGGATTGATGGCATTTCCGAGAAAAGAACTCGATGATAATGCTTACCGACCATTTACGGGCGCGCGATCTTGGAGGTTATCAATCTTTTTCCCAGGAGGTATGCTGGCTGGAATGGTGGGTGTAGGTGGTGGCGTCCTAACAGTTCCAATCTTACACCGAATATTGAATATTCCCTTACAGAAAGCTATTGGAAGTTCAATCGGAATGACATGGTTGGCGGTCACTTTTGGCATGATTGGAAAAGCTATCACTGGTCAAATACCAATCGTGATTGCTCTTGTGACCTCCATTGGGGCCGTTATCGGGGCCCAAGTCGGAATTAGAATTTATCAATTTGTCCCTCAACGTTATGTCCGTTTGTTGTTTATTGTCCTGCTTGGATCGGTTGCAGTACGAACTTTGTTTGATATTCTCGAGCGGCTTCAGCTTGTTTAAGGATCAGAATATTGCTGAACAGGTTCAGTTAACGTCTTTGGAGTCCGTCAAGGTGTGCTTCATTAGTGGATGGTCTAGATCCGTGGTTAAAATCGACGGACTAGGGGGGACTTATTGGAAGAGACCGCGTGGTAGTTTGAGGACGTCTTGTATTGGTTTTAGCTGGTATGGAAGGTGTGGTGTTTTAGCTTTGGTTACAACCACATTCAACGTCCCTTCTCGTCTTGAAATAACTCCCTCTATTACGAGTAATGGTTCACGTAGGGCATCCCGGTATTGTGAATAAATCCTTGGCCAGATAATCAATGGTATGAAGCCGGCTTCATCCTGTAAGGTAATGAAGTAGGCTTGGGAAAGAGGATGTTGAAGTGGCCTGGCAACTAAGCCAGCCACTGTTACTTTTTGGCCATTCTTTAGATTCTGGAGTTCTCTGCTTGTCACTACATCCGGCTCTAAATATGGTCGCAAGTTAGTAATGAAATGCCCCGATGGATAGACATTGAGAACCTGATATTCATCCTCCATTTGTTCCCAAGCTGTCAACCGTGTCAGTGGGGGAATATCTTGAACAACAGGAAGATCCAAAGGGATTCGGTTTGTTGCGGGGCGGTATCTGAGGCCTGTTTCCCATAGGAGAGATCGTCTATCGTTGTTGAGAGCGTCAAATGCACCAGATCGGATTAAGCCTTCTATTATTTCTTGCTTCGGACTGGCCCGCTGCATAAAGTCTCCGAGAGATCGGTATGTCCCTGCTCTATCCCGTTCTTTGATTATCTTAATGGCGGAGGTTTTACCAATGTTCCGCACACTCAAGAGCCCTAATCTAATGGAAGCATCCTCAATGACACACAAGGATTCACTTAAATTTATATCTGGGTTCAGGATAGTTATACCATGTGTTTTAGCATCCTCTTTCAGAGTTTCGAGTCCCCAGAAACCCATTGGTTGTTGGTTAAAGAGAGCAGTGATGAACTCATGGGGGTAGTAGAATTTTAGCCATGCGAGTTGATAACTCGTGACACCGAAAGCGATAGCATGAGCTTCTGGAAACATGTAATGACCATTGAATTTTCGGAAGATTGTCCTAGCGATTTTTAAGTTCACTCCTTTCTGTGCTGCCCCTCTTCGGAATCTTTTCCAATAAGCGTGCAACAGTGGTGTAGAGTTCTTTCGGCTAAAAGCTCGGCGCATTTGATCTGCGTCGTATGGACTTAGGTCTCCGACATCAATGGCTAATTGGTTTATTTGATCTTGGTACAGTATGATCCCAAGTGTTCTACTAAGCGCACGTTTTTCAAGGGGATGGTCATAGGTGATGGGCTCAAGGCCGGATCGGCGACGGATAAAATGCCTGACTCCGTCATGTACTCCAACTCCTGGTCGGACGCAGGCTGTCTCATACGCCATGTCTTGTAAATTTCGTGGTTTAAGTCGAGTGATTGTCTGCATCTGTGCAGCGCTTTCAACTTGGAAAATTCCGACAGTATCTCCAGAACAGAGCATGTCATAGATGAGCGAGTCGTCAAAATCAATACGTGATATGTCCACGGAATAACCAGTTCGTTGCTCTATGAGAAGTAAAGCTTCTTGGAGTTGTGAAAGAGCTCCTAGAGATAGGAAATCGATTTTAACCATGGAAGCGGTATTAATATCATCCTTATCCCATTGGATGATGTACCTCCCATTTACAGCACCTTTCTGTACAGGGACAATGTCTGTCAATGGCTGGGAGCTTATTACCATTCCTCCGGGATGTTGGGCAATATAACGTGGGATCCCATCAAGTTTTGGGGTGAGTCGGACTAAATGGTTCCATCCCGGGTGGTTAACCTTGTTACGGAAACCAGGGAGTCTCTCGATCTCGGTCTCAATGTTCTTTGCACTAGTACGGTCGACTTTTTTTGCCAAGATATCCACTTCTTCTTTTGGCAGATCAAGAATCTTCCCCAGATCGCGG
>Ga0310342_100003545_pt1 | contig 10274 bp, 9 predicted proteins | sample S15DNA20500_MG_FD_206155 | JGI IMG/M metagenome (GOLD analysis project Ga0310342, IMG submission 206155) | Marine microbial communities from station ALOHA, North Pacific Subtropical Gyre - S1503-DNA-20-500_MG | ecosystem: Environmental > Aquatic > Marine > Oceanic | place: Pacific Ocean: North...
GTTTATGCATACTCCGTGTGGTGCGATGAAGCTCCCTGGTTTCTCGCTTTCCGGTACGTCGCCCAGCTTGGCCAGGTAGTTGCCCTTGGTATCCATGATTCCGATACGGGGACCGAGACCAGAAGCTTGGTCATTGGGGCCTATGGCCACTCCCAGTTCACCCACATAGACCTTCTGGTCACCGTTGGTGTCGATGAACAGGCCGCATGGGCGAGCCATATCCTTCCACTGGGTCTCGAATTTGCCGGTCTTATCGAAGACCTGAACGCGCTGGTTTTCTCGGTCAGCCACATAAACCCAACCATCTTTGTCGGTGCAGACGTTGTGTGCGATGTTGAACTGACCCTCTCCGGTACCTGATTCTCCCCATGAGAAGAGAAGCGTGCCGTCTGGAGAGTATTTGTGGACCCGAGCATTGCCGTAACCATCTGAAACATAGAACTCGGCCGTTTGCGGGTCTATGGCCACGTGTGTACAGCGATTGAAGGGGTCTCCTCCCATGAACGCTGACGGCTTGCCCGGGATGCCTAAGGTGAAAATCACCGATCCGTCCAAGTTGCACTTGCGAACGGTATGGTCGCCGTCATCAGTGAGGTAGATACTGTTATCCGGGCCCATAGTTACTCCGTGGGCCCGAGGGTAGACGCCTTCGCCCCAGGAGCGGAGGAAGTTTCCGTCCTTATCGAAGACGACCATGGGGTGCTCACCACGGTTAAACACGTAAACGTTATCCTGGGCGTCGACACCAGCCGCAGCGCACTCTTTGAATGACCAACCGTCGGGGAGTTTTCCCCAACCTTCTTCTACTTCGTAAGTGTATGAACCTGAGCCTAAAGTTACCATAGTTACAACCTCAGATTAGTTATTGGATTACCGCTGTATTAAAGATGGTGGCCGCTGACGGGCACTCGGAGATTGTAGCATTGCCAGTAGGGAAATCAACGGTCGGAATCATGGTTGAGCATCGGATGATGCTCTTAATGTAGACGTGCAATTGGAGTGGCTATTATCAAACATATGCAGCGAAGATCAATAATTAAATTGGAGCTAACAGGTTGCGGGTTAGTACTGCTTCTTCGGTATATTGCATTGCCATGAGCCAGTGGGCGTTGCTATGATTATTCCTGGTAGCTCCATTCTCCATATTCAGCTTGCGGGTTCACGATGAATATCGCGAAGCAGGGTTAAATGACAGAAGAGATCAGGCGGGATTTTGTAAAGTATTCATTCTTTAAGGTTGACCCTGAATGGCGACGTCTTTCTGTGAAAGACCGGCAGGATAGCAAATTGCAATTCGCCGAGGTTTTGAACGAGTTCTCAGATAGGGTTTCCATGTCCAGCTATAGTCTAGTCGGCACACGAGGCGACGCTGATTTCATGCTCTGGAAGGTTAGTGAGAAAGTTGAAGCCATTAATGAGTTGATGGCACGGGTTAATCACACTGATTTAGCCTCATATCTGACGATTCCGCATTCCTACCTGGCAATGACCCGACGTTCGCCTTATATAGACGACCATAAGCATGAAGATCAGGAGGGCACTGGTACGTCCACCATGCGGATCGTCGGTCGTAAATATCTGTTCATATATCCGTTCGTAAAGACTCACGAGTGGTACCAATTACCTAAGAAAGAGCGACAGGATTTGATGAACGAACACTTTGTAATAGGGCACAAATATCCTAATGTGAAGATCAGCACTGCCTATTCTTTTGGTTTGGACGATCATGAGTTTGTGCTCGGATTTGAAACTGACGATCCTTCTAATTTCTTAGATCTTGTGATGGACCTTAGGGAGTCTAAGGCCAGACCATACACATTGCTCGATACACCCATATTCTCTTGTCTTAATAAGACTGTTGATGCATGCTTGGACGACCTTGGCTAGAAAGCCATTTGAATTAATCAGCCGCAAAGAAGAAGCCCGTCCCGATTTTATCGGGACGGGCTTCTTCTTTGCTGTGCGGATGGTCCGGAATTGGTTTGGTTTAACCCTCGGCGATGTTTTTCATGTGGTTCATGGCTGAACCGGCTTTGAACCAGTCTATCTGACCAGGGTTCATGGTGTGGCGAAGGTTGATGCGCTCTTCCTCGCCGTCTTCGTGTGTGACCACGCAGACGAGAGGTACGCCTGGCGTGAGACTACTCAGGCCAATGATACTCAGCCGGTCATCAGCGCGGATTCGGTCGTAGTCACCTGGATCCTCAAAGGTAAGAGGTAATACGCCTTGCTTCTTGAGGTTGGCCTCGTGGATCCTGGCAAAGCTGCGGGTGATTACTGCGGCTGCGCCTAACATACGGGGGGACATCGCTGCGTGTTCGCGGCTGCTGCCCTCTCCGTAGTTGTTATCTCCAATGGCAATCCACTGCATGCCCTGTGCCTTGTATTCTCGAGCTATCTCGGGGATGGGTTGTACCTGTTCGCCTGAGAGCTGATTCTTTCCTGTTCCGGGCTCGTCAGTGAATGAGTTGACAGCTCCCAAGAACATGTTATCGCTCAGGTTGTCTAGATGACCTCGAAACTGCAGCCAAGCACCGGCAGGAGAGATATGGTCTGTAGTGCATTTCCCGGTGGCCTTAACCAGAACAGGCATGTTTAAGAAGTCTTTTCCGTCCCAGGCAGGCCATGGGTTTAGGATTTGTAGTCGTGTGCTGGAATCGCTGACATTTACCTCGACATTACTGCCGTCATCAGGTGGCGCTACGTAACTCTCGACGCCTGAGTCGAACCCGGTGGGCGGGACTTCCGGAGCTGGTTTTGGCGCCTCAAGCATGAATTCTTTGCCGTCGGCTCCGGTGAGAGTGTCGGTCATCGGGTTGAAGCTTAGGCTGCCGCCCAAGGCCATTGCCACTGCCAGTTCGGGGCTCGATATGAAGTTCATTGTGCCGGAATTGGCGTCATTACGCTTAGGGAAGTTTCGGTTGTAAGACGTCACGATGGAATTGGGTTCGCCCTCCGGCATATCATCACGCCGCCATTGGCCTATGCACGGGCCGCAGGCATTCGCCAAGACCGTTCCGCCGATTGCTTCGAGAGCAGTTTGTTGACCGTCTCGAGCGATGGTGGCGCGTACTTGTTCTGACCCAGGGGTGATCATGAATTTAGCGACAGAATTTAATCCGTGTGATGAAGCCTGTTGGGCAATGTCAGCACAGCGGCTCATATCTTCGTATGATGAGTTGGTGCAACTGCCAACCAGGGCCGCGGAAACTGTATCCGGGAAACCCTCTTCCTTGGCTTCTTTGGCCATGGCTGAGATGGGACGTGCTCGGTCCGGAGAGTGAGGACCTGTGATGTGCGGCTCCAGTTTGGACAGATCTATCTCCACGATGCGATCGTAGTATTGGGCCGGGTCTTTTTCCACCTCGGGGTCTGCGGTTAGCAGGTGCTTGTACTTCTCAGCCAATTCGGCTAGTTCCGGTCGGCGAGTGGATTTCAAGTACGTGGCCATTCTCTCGTCGAATGGGAACACGTCGCCAGTGGCGCCAAGTTCGGCGCCCATGTTGGTAATGGTGGCCTTGCCGGTGCAGCTGATGGAGTTTACGCCAGGTCCAAAGTATTCAATGATCGTATTGGTACCGCCTGCAACTGTTAAGACACCAGCCAGGTATATGATCACGTCTTTGGGAGCAGTCCAACCACTGAGCTCACCTGTAAGATGAACCCCGATCAGAGTAGGGTATTTCACCTCCCACGGTAGACCTGCCATTACATCGGCTGCGTCAGCTCCACCCACACCAATAGCTAGCGAGCCCAAGCCTCCGGCGTTAGGAGTATGAGAGTCCGTGCCGATCACGAGGCATCCGGGAAAGGCGTAGTTTTCTAGGTTTACCTGGTGGATTATTCCAGATCCAGGCTTCCAGAACCCCATTCCGTACTTGCGGCATGAGGACTCAAGAAACTGATAGACTTCGCTGCTTTCGTTAAGCGCGTCTTGCAGGTCCGATGAAGCTCCAACCCGAGCTTGAACTAGGTGGTCGCAGTGGACAGTCGTTGGCACTGCCACTTCGCTTCGACCTGATTGCATGAATTGTAGGATAGCCATCTGGCCAGTTACGTCTTGGTGCGCGACCCTGTCTGGATTAAGCATGATGTAGCTTTCGCCAGGGTCTAGTTCTGCACCTTGTGCGTCGTCTAGATGGCCTAGAAGTAGTTTTTCGGCTAGCGTCAAAGGTCGATTGAAGCGGGCTCGGACAACCTCTAGGTTACGCTCAATCTTCTTGTAAGCTTCTTCTACGAATTGGGGTGTTGAGTCGACGTTCATTTAGGGGCTCCTATCTTCATCTGCCGGACTTCTACGATGCTGAGATTTAATATTGTGGTCCCGGTTAAAGGTTTAGCCAAATATAGATTCGCCCCGTTTCCGCTACCTGATTTCAGGCTTATCTGATAGTGCCCCACTTGCAAACAGGCTTGTATAAGCGATACCGGTGTAAAGGTAGCGATATCCGTTTGACGATATAAAACCTTTAAAGGGCGCCCCTTTAAAGGTTTTATATCGACCTATCTTAAGTATCCCTTTGAAGCGAGGTAAGGGATACTAAAACGTGAACTGAGTGATCTATTTGCGTTTTAGTTCAGACGGGTCAACGTTCTTGAAGTATTCGTAGTTCTTCTCGATGTACTCAGCCCACTGCGGAGGGACCGCGTCTTCTGCGAAGATTGCAGTGACGGGGCAAACAGGCTCGCAGGCGGCGCAGTCAATGCACTCGTCTGGGCTAATGTAATACATGTCGTCTTGGTCACGGGTGTAGATGCAATCAACTGGGCAGACATCGACACAGGCCGAATCCTTTAATCCAACGCAGGGCTCGGCGATGATGTAAGTCATAGTGGGAGGCTCCTTCGGGTTCAATATTGATTCCAGACCGCTTTAGCAGGATGAGCCTATATGCGGCTGGCTGAAATTGCAACGAAATTATAGCATAGCGCGGGTTCTTTGCAAGGATGTCGTAAAAAACCAGCGCCTAGTCGACGGTGGTTGTAGCTACGAATGGAGCGGTTCTACTTTAGGTCCGTTCTGCAGGACCTAAAGGACCAGCCCGTAGGTCCGCTTCTTGATCGATAGGTTGACGAAGGTCTCGGTGCGCTGTACTCCGTCTATGACGCCGACTTTGTTCCGGAGGAATGCTCCCAGTCCCTCGGCAGATTCTAGACCGGCCCAGATGAAAACGTCATATGCCCCTGTCGTGATTGCTACGTAATGGGCTTCGCTCAAGCTGGCGATTTGTTCGGCTACTGAGTCTGATTTACCAGGTCCAGTTTGAAGGCCGATGAGAGCGGTAGTAGCGTAGCCGAGTTTTTCAAGATTCGGTACAGCTATGATCTTAACCACATCGTCGATAACCAAACGTCGCAAACGACGCCTGACGGTGCCTTCACTGACGCCAACCTCGCGTGCAATCTTGGCGTTTGATGCCCTACCGTCTAGTTGCAGTAGGGCGATTATCTTTCGATCTAATTCATCCATGTGTGTCTTTCTCCGTTGGTTGACGCGCGTTTTAAACTGGCGCGGTTAGTTAGGTTTGAGTTGATTGCCAGTGTCCGAGTGGCTTGGTGACTTGGCATTCGTGCATCGGGTGGCTCAAAATGTTTTTATTGGTAAGCTCCAAGTCACTAATTAATCATATTGCCGGGCGTATAAGGTGTCAATATAGAAATCGTATTACCTGGCAACACAATTGACTGAAATGCTTCAATGTTTTCTGTATCGTGCTGTAAATGTATCATTATGGAGCCTTAATTCGAAATACTGCCCTGCGTTGGGCACAGAGTTGGGTATTGATGGCTTTAGGCACATTTGGTAACATTTAGACGTGCGCGGAAAGATGACAGAGTGGACGAATGTGCGCGACTGCTAATCGCGTGAGCCTGTAAAGGTTCCGAGGGTTCGAATCCCTCTCTTTCCGCCATATCCATTATAACAATCAAGTGAATTTTCTGCTCAATTTAACGATTTCCGTATTAATGGCTGGATAGAATAACGCCTCAGCTTATAGCTCTTTTTCATGAATAATTATTATCTTTGGACTATTGGCTGTCAGATGAATACCGCTGATTCGGAACGGCTAGGAGCCGCCTTAGAGCAGATGGGAATTCAGCCAGTGGAAAAAGCGGCTGAAGCCGACGTGATCGTGCTGAATTCTTGTGTGGTCCGCCAGGGTGCAGAGGATAAAGTCGCCAGCAATTTGGCTTGGATGGCTCCGCTAAAGAAAGACAAACCAGAGCGTATAATTGCCTTAATGGGCTGTATGGTTGGTCCGAAGACTGATGCACTATCGAAACGCTTCCCTTATGTAGATGTCTTCATGCGTCCGCAACAGTTCGACCCTTTACTTGAAATCGTGGGAGAACGGACTGGGGTAGATTGGGAAGGATGTGTCGGGCCCCTTACCCCTGTCCGGCCCGATATAACTTGTCACGTACCTATCATCCATGGCTGTGATCTGATGTGCACGTTCTGTATCATCCCATATCGCCGGGGCCGTCAGGTGAGTCGTTCAATCGCGGAAATAGCTCTGGAAGTGGAAACACTGGTATCTAAGGGTGTAAAGGAAGTGACCCTGCTCGGCCAGACGGTAGATGCATATGGATATGATCTGCCAGATAAACCGAACCTGGCAGACCTGTTTGCAAGATTGGACCAAATCGATGGGATCGAGCGAATTCGTTTTCTAACTTCCCATCCCAAGTTCATGACACAGGAGATAATCCAGGCGGTGGCTGATGTGCCAAAGGTCTGCGAGCATATAAACCTGCCAGTCCAGGCCGGTGATGACGAGATTTTGGATGAGATGCGTCGCCAATATTCTCGACAAGACTATATAGACCTAGTCGGCCGGATCAGAGAGGCGATGCCCGAAGTCGCGTTGAATACAGATATTATCGTCGGTTTTCCTGGGGAGACCGAAGAACAATTTCAACAAACTCTCGATTTGCTCGCGGTACTTAAATTGGATAAAGTCCATTGCGCCGCCTATTCAACCCGACCAGGCACGATAGCGTCTCGGACCATGTCCGACACCGTTCCTGAAGCTGAGAAGACAAAACGCCGGCAGAGGGTTGACCTACAGCAGGAACAGATTCAGACTGAAATAAATGCCAAGTTGGTTGGCCAATATGTGGAAATATTGGTAGAAGGCCGCCAAAGGGGAAAATGGCAGGGGCGTACGCGCTCTCATAAACTGGTTTTCTTTGAGGATGAGGCGTATCATCTAGGAAATCTGGTTCAAGTGAAGATTGACCGCTCCAGCCCATGGTCATTACAGGGAACATTAGCTGTAAGGGCAAAATTGCTGAACCCAATCTCATCTGGGACTAATCGAGGCGAAGATTAATGGCTTTAACTAGCCGCCGGTCTACGGTGCCTATCACAGAGCTTGAGCACTCGGCATTTTGTAAGACCGAAGACAACCTACCTTCGAAACCGCTAGCCGAAGAAATGGCTGTCAATGTTCGGTGGCAGCAAATTCCGGATGAGTATCTGCATTACACTGCGGATGAGCTGGATTATCGTATTGGAGCGGCTCGGAAAAAACTTGGTAAGACCGTTACCATCTTGGGGCATCACTACCAACGGGAGGAGGTGATTAAGTACGCTGACTTCCAAGGCGACTCCTTCCTGCTTTCGCGAGAGGCTGGCACTCGTCCCGAAGCTGACTACATCATATTCTGTGGTGTGCACTTCATGGCTGAGACTGCCTGCATTCTGGCTGCTCCCAACCAGAGAGTGATTCTACCTAATATCACCGCAGGTTGTTCTATGGCTGACATGGCTCCCATGGAAGACGTAGACGACGCCTGGTCAGACTTAGAAGATGTTCTGGGTTCTGGCGGCATAATCCCAATCACATATATGAACTCAATCGCAGGTATAAAGGCTCTCTGTGGCCGGAATGGGGGCGCCGTATGTACCTCATCTAACGCTAAGCCCGTGCTTGAATGGGCCTTTAGCGAAGGAGAGCGTATTCTGTTCCTTCCAGACCAGCACTTAGGCCGAAATACGGCTCTGGAGATGGGTATCGCACTAGATGAGATGGTCGTCTGGAATCCGTTTCGTCAATTGGGTGGTAACACTCCGGAGCAATTGAAGAATGCCAAGATAGTTTTGTGGCAGGGTCATTGTTCGGTTCACACCCGCTTTACGGTTAGCCAGATAGAATCCGCCAGAGCCCTGCATCCGGACATTAACATAGTTGTCCATCCGGAGTGCCCAATGGAAACCGTTCAAGCTGCGGATAAGGTTGGCTCCACCGAGTATATTCGCGAATTGGTCAACTCAGGCTCGCCGGGCAGTAAATGGGGAATTGGGACTGAGGTCAGCCTGGTAAACAGGCTGGCAATCAACAACCCTGACAAGACTGTTTTCTGTCTGGATCCGGTGACTTGCCCGTGCTCTACAATGTATCGTATTCATCCTGCTTACGTTCTCTGGATGTTGGACGGCCTATTAGAGGGTAAGGTCAACAATGAGATCACCGTTTCTGAAGACGTTCGACGGGACTCCAGGATCGCTTTGGATAGGATGTTGTCCCTAAAGTAATATGCCTCATCATTTAGAACTCTTTAGTTCTCTTACTTGACTCCTCTCGGTACGGTTTTTCTCTCTGTCGACAGACTTCCCTATATGGCCCAGTAGTATCAGTTGCGGTACAATTGTGCCTCTTAAACGATCAGGCGTACCCTGATGGCTGAAGTTTTTATTGATAACCATGAAGGAAAACGTACCATGACTGAGTTCCCTCCTGATGTTCACGCGCTTATTGATGCTGCCGTGGCCGAAGATCAAACGTTCAACGATCCCACGACCCAAGCGGTGGTACCTCCTGAGATTCAGGGTACTGGTATGTTGCGGGCTAAGGCCCATGGCGTCCTAGCCGGTGTAGATGTCGCCGTGGCCGTTTTTAATCGTGTAGACCCATCCTTAGAAGTAAGAGCTATCTTGCAAGATGGTTCGACCCTTTCTCCAGGAGATGATATAGCGTTGGTTCGGGGCTCTGCTGCGGGAATACTTAGAGCTGAAAGGGTAGCCCTGAACTTCATGCAAAGAATGAGCGGCATCGCCAGCGACACAAATCGATATGTAGCAGCCGTTCAAGGGCTCGATGTCAGGATCGTAGACACTCGTAAAACCGTTCCGGGTCACCGGTATCTAGACAAATATTCTGTTCGCATGGGCGGCGGGTTCAACCATCGAATGAACCTAGCTGACGGAATATTGATTAAAGACAACCATATACAGGCAAATAGCTTCCGTGAGATGGGCTTGAAAGACGTCATTGAATTGGCCTTGTCTAGCGCTTCGCATACCATCAAGGTGGAAGTGGAAGTCGAGAGTATGGACCAAGTTAAAGCTGCTCTTGAGGCTGGGGCTAACATCATAATGTTGGATAACATGACCGTGGAAGAGATGGCCGCTGCAATGAAGGTTATAGGCGATGATGCAATTGTGGAAGCGTCAGGTGGTATAACTTATGACACTGTTCGTGCTGTAGCTGAGACGGGTGTGGATTTGATTTCTATTGGAGGGTTAACCCACTCGGTGAACGCCCTTGATATAAGCTTGGATCTTGAATTTGACTAGCCAATAAGTTGCATGTCGGAATCGAATAATGTAACTGACAAGGAGATGGTACATGGTCAGCCCAGTTGATCCGGTGTCGTTGGCGATGGAACGGAATTGGGGGATGATTGACGAAGCTTTAGTTGACCTTGATGAGGCTGCGATGATTCGTCAACCTACGGACCAGTGTAACTCTGTGGCCTGGATACTGTGGCATTTGAGTCGGGTGACGGACATGTTTGTTTTCACGCGGTTTCGTGCCCTACCCCAAGCATGGGTCTCTGAAGGATGGCATGAAAAATTTGGCATGCCGCGTGACGAGGAAGACCGTGGTGTTGGTTGGAGCGCGGCTCAGGTAGCCCAATGGTCGCCGCCGCCCAAGACAACGCAGCTATCCTACTATGAAACCATGAAGGATCATACCAGAGATTTCTTAGCTACGGTGACGCCCGAGGAATTGGAACGAAAGATAGTCATCGGCAACATCCCTGAACCTCGGACTATCTCAGCCTGTATGGGTCAAATGGTTTGGGACACCGTTGCTCACGGGGGACAGATAGCATATTTGCGAGGCTATTTTAGAGGTATGGGTTGGTTTAGATAAACCACTGCATTTCCAACTATCATTTGGTCATCTGAGGCTTGGTTGATGAGCAGAGTTCTAAATACATATTTAGAAGGATATGGCGAGCGGTTTGTATGTGACTTGGCG
>Ga0310342_100003546_pt1 | contig 10268 bp, 7 predicted proteins | sample S15DNA20500_MG_FD_206155 | JGI IMG/M metagenome (GOLD analysis project Ga0310342, IMG submission 206155) | Marine microbial communities from station ALOHA, North Pacific Subtropical Gyre - S1503-DNA-20-500_MG | ecosystem: Environmental > Aquatic > Marine > Oceanic | place: Pacific Ocean: North...
GAAAGTCTGGACATATTCTTGTCCAAGTTTTTGAATTTCTTTTTCCTTTTGTTTGATTGTTTTTTTTAACTCTGCACTTGCCTCACGCTTAAGTGAATCAATTCTTTGTTCTAAAGTTTTGATTTTTTGTATTCTACTAACCATTTTTCTAGAGGGGTTTATTTTAATTAATAATGTGGTGCTATTATCATATAACAAAGAAATTTAAATCTTTGAAATTAAACCATATATTAAATTTAAATAAATTAAATAATATTCTTTTGAAATACATAATTAATTAAATTAATAAAGCAGTTATTCTATTTACTTATTTTATCTAAATTATTATTAATATAGTTAAATATCAATATATTTTCCCAAAAAATAATTGTAGAAACTATTCTACTTTTTTATCTTTTTTTTCATTAGTTCCAGTACCACTGCTCCAACAATCTCGAGATTTTCTTTTGCAATTGAATTTAAATCATCTCGAGAAGTGTGCCATTTCCCTTTACTAATGTACCGCGAATCAATAACATCCAATGCCGGAATTCCTGCCGCATTGAGAGGTACATGATCATCAGTTATTGGTGTAGAAGATATGCCAAATAGGGATCTATAACCTAAACTTTGAGCGGCACTATAAAGTTCTGATAGTAACATCGAAGGTGAGTCATATGGTGGATCAATGCGCATCTGCTTATCACCTACAAGATCCAGTACATAAGCAGCTCGTGGTTTCTTATTTATTGGAGCACTCCTCCAAAATTTTGCATAATGACGGCTCCCGTAAAGACCATCAGTTGACGTAAAATCAACTAATGCCTCTTCACCATCAAAGAAAACCAACTCAACTCTCCTTGCTATTTCAGGATCATCAGCAAAGACTCTAGCCAATTCGAGCAATACTCCAGTACTTGATCCCCCATCATTCGCCCCTAAAAATTCGACACCCTTAATTATCTTAGTGTCATAATGAGAGCAAAGTAAAAGAATTTCCTCCCCATCCTTCCAGTCAATACCATTACCAGTTACCATTGAAAACCTAGCCCTAAGATTAATAAATTTCATTGATCCATTTGGGGTGTCATCGTTAAATGACTGACGGACTGTAAACCATCCAAACTCTTGCAATTTTTCTTCTATATATAAGCGTGCGTTTTCTATGGCTTGAGACCCAGGAATGCGAGGACCAAAATTTACCAATTCCTGCACATGCTGATGCGCATTTTCGCCAGAAAATTGACCCTTCTTTGGTTTACATCCCAAAAAAGAAGTAGCTGTTATGCCAAAAAAAACAGCAAAAGAAATAAGAGTATGGAATTTCTTATAACTAATCTGCATCGATCGCACCGATCAGTTCCAGTATGCGTTGAAGATCTTCGTTACTGTAATATTCGATTTCAATCTTACCCTTCTTCGCTCCCTGATGAATTTGCACTTGTGTTGAAAGCCTATTTCTCAATCGTTCCTGAACCTTGGAAAGCGCAGCCGACAACTGACCCTGTGCTTTATTTCTTGAACTTGCTATTTTTTTTGAATCAGGATTCAAATGGTCACTGATAAGCTTTTCAGCTGACCTAACAGTCATTCCGCTCTTAATGATCTGATCTGCAAGCACGGTCTGCTCATTTTTAAGCTTAACACCAAGAATAACCTTAGCATGACCAATGCTTATATGCCCAGCCACCAGATATTTTTGAACCTCACTAGAAAGATCAAGAAGGCGCATGGCATTTGCAATTGTCGCGCGGTTTTTACCAACCCTTGTTGCAATTTCCTCTTGAGTCATTCCAAAGTCTTTAGCCAATCGCGTATAGGCCTGAGCTTCTTCGACAGGATTTAAATCTTCGCGTTGAAGATTTTCAATGAGCGCCATTTCAAGAACATCCCTATCACTCGCCTCGCGGAAAATTACAGGAACCGAATCGACCTCTAATTTCTGACAAGCCCTCCAACGACGTTCACCCGCAATCAGTTCCAGTTTACTTTTAACTTTCCGAACAATTAGAGGCTGAATAACGCCATGCTCCCTAATAGACTCAACAAGCTCATTAAGTGATTCATCACTAAAATGCTTTCTCGGTTGAAATGGACTCGGAACAATGTCCGTGAGAACAGCCGTGACCACTCGATCTCCTGGTCCGGGATCCATGCTGACAGCTCTTGCTTTGGAACTGTCCTTACTGACTTTTCCAATTAATGCACCTAATCCTTTTCCTAAAGCCTGCTTGGCCATGTCATGAGGCTAGGCGAAACTGACAAAACTGGCAAGATAAGCCGTAAGAAAAATTAACCTCAAAAAGCAGGATCAAACCTATAACTTAGCCCAAATTAAAATGTGTAAGGCTTAGCCTAAGCGATAAGTAATACGGGCCTTATCAATATCGTAAGGAGAAACCTCCAACTTAACCCGGTCCCCAACCACCAGCCTAATAAATCTTTTGCGCATTTTGCCTGAAATATGAGCTAATAACTCATGCCCATTTGGCAATTTAACTTTAAACATCGTGCCAGCTAATACAGCAGATATTGTTCCTTCTACTTCTTGCGACTTATTGGCACCTGCTCCTTCACGCCGCCGCCGACTTCCCTCCTCGATAGCTTTTTTGTCTACCCTTCTTGATCGTGCTCTTCGTGCTCTGGTTCGTTTTTCGTTACCCATAAATATTTAATTTGCAAGTTAATGATATTTTAACACATTTTTGACAAGTTTGCACATTTTCGTGAACTTTATTTATATAAAAATAAATGCGCAGTGTACTCATTAACTCCAAAAGCCCTTAAAGTATCATGAGCTTTGATTTTAAATTCTCCGCCTTCGGAGAAAAACTTGAACAGAAAGGAGGGATCGTAGACCTCATGAAGGATCTAGGAAAGGCACTCAATGAGCAAACTAGTATGCGAATGATGGGAGGAGGAAACCCGGCCGCAATACCAGAAGTTCAATCTGTTTGGAGAAAACGAACTGTTGAACTTCTAGCAGAAGAAAACAATTTTAATTCAACCTTGGTTAACTACGATCCACCATCAGGAAATCCTAAATTCTTAAGTGCAGTTGCAAAGGCTCTTAATCATGAATACGGATGGAATTTAGAACAAAAGAACATTGCCATCACCTCCGGCGCCCAAACGGCTTTCTTTTTCTTATTTAATATACTTGCTGGAGAATTCGTAAATGGTCAGAAAAAAAAGATTCTATTACCATTGGCTCCTGAATATATCGGATATGCCAATCAAGGAATCACACAAGATATTTTTACCGCTCAACCTGCAATAATAGAGGAGAAAGGAAGAAACCGATTCAAATACCATGTGGACTTTGAACAACTTAAAATTTGTAATGAAATTGCAGCTATTTGTGTTTCTAGGCCCACTAACCCAAGTGGAAATGTCCTAACCGATCAGGAAATTAACCAACTCTCAGAAATCTCTAGATCCAAAAAGATTCCATTAATCATTGATAATGCTTACGGGAATCCTTTTCCAGGAGTTATCTTTACAGAAGCAACTCCGATATGGGATGAACACATTATTCTAACTCTTAGCTTATCAAAGCTCGGTCTTCCTGGAACGAGAACTGGAATTGTAATCGGTTCTGAAAAAATAATATCGTCCGTGACTGCAGCAAATGCAGTCGTTGGGCTTGCAAATAATAACATAGGTCAGGCGCTTACCTTGCCGCTTATTGAAAGTGGAGAGTTAATCAATCTGAGCAGGAATCTTATCAGGCCATTTTACAAAGAACGTATGTTAAGAGCCCGTTCTTATGTAGAAAACGCTTTCGGAGATACCATTCCCTATAAGTTACATGAAAGCGAAGGCGCCTTCTTTTTATGGTTTTGGTTTCCGGGATTACCTATAACAACAATTGAACTCTACGAAAAACTTAAAAAAAGGAACGTTCTAGTCGTTCCTGGAGAGTATTTCTTCTTTGGATTAGAGGATCAATGGAATCACAGCCATGAATGTATTAGAGTCACCTTTTCGCAATCTGAAAATATCGTAAAAGAAGGAATCAAAATAATTGCCGAAGAAGTATCTAAATCGTATGAGGTTTAATTCATTTACAAGAACCTTCCTATGATCGGTTCAAGTTTTAGCTTTGTCTTCTCTGACCACATTGAAGAGTCTGTCAAAATCGCAGTAGAAAGTGCTGTATGCTCAGGCCAATTCGGCTCCATCGGAATTCGAGGAATTACCGCAGCAATTATTTTCTTTGCTGCCTCAGCATTAGCCTTTAGATGACCAATAACCGTTTCTGCTGTGACTGGGTCTTCTTCGATTTTCCAGCAATCATAATCCGTTACCATTGAAAGGGTAGCTAAAGCCATTTCAGCCTCTCTGGCTAACTTAGCTTCGGGCAAATTGGTCATTCCTATCACATCAAAACCTAATCTCTGGTTGCTTAACGACTCGGCACGAGTCGAGAATGCCGGACCATCCATATTCACATAAGTCCCTCCATCATGAACTTTCCCCTGATGTATCTGATTAGCAGTTTCATGAAGCAAGATTCTCAGCCTTTCACTTATAGGATCCCCGAATGCCACATGTGCACATATCCCTTCTCCAAAAAAGGTGTGCTCTTTTCGATTGCTTGTTCTATCAAAGAATTGATCAGGAAGAACGATATCCCTAGGGGCATACTGTTCCTGTAAGCTACCCACAGCTGTTACTGCTATGATCCAACGAACCCCTAAAGATTTGAGAGCCCAGAAGTTGGCTCTGTGATTTAATTCATGAGGCAAAATAGTATGCCCTTTGCCATGGCGAGGAAGAAAAAAAACCCTCCTCTCCTCAAATCGACACTCAGTAATCTCATCTGAAGGATCACCGTAAGGCGTTTTGATTTTGTAATTATCAATTCTTTCAGTTCCCTCAATGTCATAAATTCCACTGCCTCCAATGATAGCAATCGCAGGTTCTTCATTACCGATATTTTTCATAATCGCAAATTAACTGGATACAAAAAAAGGTCTAGCTGTAATAAATTAAATAAACTAATTATAACACTATTTGCCGGACCCAAAACTCGGTGTATTTTTTAACAGATGTTCCTCTATAAGAACATAATAAAAGTAGCAATTAATTGCCCTTTGTTATTTTGTTTTCCCAGCACCGTGGAAGCGCAGACCTGGGGAAAAGATATCGGATACAGCGCGCTTATTGAAGAACTTTCAGAAACTCCTGAGATAGATTTCACTTCAATTATTTATATACAAACCGAAGAGAACGACTGGCACTATAGGAAAGGAACGAGTGAAGCCTCAGAACCTACCGATCTTTGGAGGACTGCTAATTTTGCTGAAGACAATACTTGGCAGTTAGGTCAAACTCCTATCGGTTATGGTGATAATGACGACAATACCATTCTCAACGATATGCGAGGACCTTCTGCAAATGGACCAGAACCATACACTAGTATTTATCTCAGGAAAATATTCCAAGTTAATACTTCAAACATTCCTTCCCGGTTACTTCTAAAAGCATATGTCGATGATGGTGCCATTATCTGGATCAATGGCATCGAAGTTGCTCGCCTGCACACAAGCGAAGGCACTAAGACGTTTAATTCTACGGCCCAAGTTCATGAAGCTGAATGGGAATCCATTATTATAGGCAAAGCAAATCAATTATTAATTGAAGGTGAAAACATAATTGCCATTCAGGCCTTTAATCAAAATGTCTCAAGCTCAGACTTCTCAATCGACATCAACCTAAGTTCATGCCCTTTCCGAGTTTCTCTAATCGAGGCAACAGGATCGGATAATAATTTCTTACCGGAACCGGCCCCAATTGAAAATCCTCCTCTCGAATATTCCTTTAATGGCTCAGGTCCTTTCGATGGACAATCCTTCCGAATTAAAACAATCGATGAATTGCTTGCCTACAACTCTTCAGGGCATGCATTAGCAGTTGCAAGACGCTTCTTTAGTAATGAATCCATTGTTCCTTGGGTTTCTTTTATCGACATATATTCGGCAAACCAATGGGCTTCTGGAGATTATCTAAGGACAGGGTCCAGCCTCCCTCCAAAGACAGAGGAAAGTTTTGTTCAAAATCATTCGTGGGTCAGTTACGGTTACAATGATGAAATGAGCTCATCAGAAGTTGATAATATAATCGTAATTCATAACGAAGCAGTTAGAAGACTTGACTATGCAATTGAACGGGACCAATTCATTGCCTGCGTTGGCCTGAATAATGGAGACAACACAACAGTCCCATCAATTCTTGCTTCAAGCTATAACGCCATTTCGGTAGGAAATACCAACGGATCTCATAGCAGAGGACAGACCGTTTCTGCAATCGGCATAGGCACTGGCTCCATTGATCATGATGGCCCTGGAAGGATCAAGCCTGACATTGTAGCTAATGACAATTCAACGAGTTCCTGCACTCCGCAAATCAGTTCCGCTGTGACTTTTCTCCTCGGAATAGCCAAAACAAAAAACGAAAAAAATGCACTCTTACCTGAAATGATGAAAGCAATTATTATGGCTGGAGCCAGCAAAAAAGAATTTGATAATTGGTCAAGAAATAAGGAAATGCCAATAGACCCTGTTCTCGGAGCAGGCAAAATAAACGTTCAGAACAGTTATCATATCCTTATTGCGGGAGAACAAGAACCTGGGAGTGTCTCCAAAAATTATGGGTGGGACTTTGGATTCATAGATGAATCAAACGAAGTGTCCTACACTATTAAATTAGAAGAGGATGTGTCTGAGGCTTCATTTTCACTCAATTGGAATCGAACCATACAATCTGCTGAATGGCTGGATGGCAATCCATATAGTGAATCCATCCCTGATATGTCACTCGAAATATATAGGAAAGAAGACAATTCATTAATACTTTATGACACCAGTAATTCAAAAGTTGATAATATCGAGCACCTATATTTTCGAGGGCTCCGGGCAGGAGAATATATGGTTAAGATCTCAAGTAATACGGAAACAGATTATGGTTTAGCCTGGCGAGCTGAAACGGGAAAAGTCTCTGAAACAACCATCGACGCTGATTTAGACAACGAAGAATTTATATTTAATTTTTCTCAGCTCGTGCCTGGTAAAACATTCATCTTGGAAAAATCAACAGACCTAAAAAAATGGACATCTGTTCATACCTTTAAAGCTAAGAAAATTAACGAAAATTTTAGTGACCCTATTAATAAATCCGAGCCACTATTCTTTTACAGATTGAATTGGAATCCTATGGATTAAAGTAATTCCATCTGCCCCTTCTTGCGGATCACTTTTCCCACCTTGTGCTTGGTAATAATATTGCCTTTGGATGCCCTTCCCTTAACTGCAATATCAGCAAAATTAATTTCAATTTCCTTTACTCTCAATCTTGGCGCTGGCTTCAAAACCACATTAACCAAAGGAGTATCTTCTTCCGTATCATGGACTGAAAAGAAAAGGACTCTGGTCCCATTATTTCCCTTAGTTAGATCATACATTTTTTCCCGGGTTACCCCCTGAACCGTGAATCGCTTTATCATAGCCGGTCCATCTTTCCCGTCTCGATAAATCATACAATAATATTTTGGATCTTCCTTCTTAAAGATAGAAACGTGAGCAGGATTCTTTCCGACGTATGTCTTTTCTGCAACTTTAGATACTTGCATGGTTCCTTCCCTTCCAAAAATAATAATATCATCCATTCTTGAACAACGGTCGACTGATACTCCGTCTCTTTTCAATCCCCATCCTGCAAATCCGGTTTTGGCATTCAAGTATATCGTTTCGGTTGCTACAGCCACGTTCTTCGCCACAACCTTTCCAAAGGTGGAAACTACAGTCTTTCTTTCTCGGCCCTTACCGAATTTTTCTTTGAGACCCTTGTAGTAACGAACCGTATATCTTGTTATCTGAGAAATGTTCTTCTCTACTTCTTTGATATTTTCCTCAATGCCTAGAATAAGTTCTTCGGCCTTAAATGAATCGTATTTAGAAATGCGCTTAATCTTAATCTCAGTAAGACGCACCACATCCTCTTCAATAACTTTACGTTTGAGCTTTTTTAAGAATGGCTTGAGACCAGCCCAAATCTCCTCGATGACTGATTCCCAAGTAGTACAATCTTCTATGCGCCGATAAATCCTATTCTCAATAAAGATCCTTTCCAACGAACTGTGGTGCCATTTGTCCTGTAGTTCACCCAACCGAATTTCAAGCTCCCATTTTAGAAGCCCTTTAGTGTGCAAAGCCGATTTTTTTAGTAATTCATCTACTCTTAAAAATTTTGGCTTGTCATCTTCAATAACACAGGAATTAGGAGAAATCGAAATCTCACAATCAGTAAATGCATAAAGAGCTTCAATCGCAGTGCTAGGATCCAATCCTACCGGAAGATGGATATTAATTTCTACTTTTTCTGCGGTAATATCTTCAATTTTAGATATCTTTATTTTTCCCTTCTCGTTAGCCGCAACAATATTATCCATCAATCCACCTGCAGTAGTTCCGAAAGGAATCTCAGTGATTTTTAATAATCTTTTGCTTTTGGTTTTTTCGATACGGGCCCTGACTCTAACCTTTCCTCCTCTCAAACCACCGTTATAGTCCGAAGCATCCATCAGCCCTCCCGTGGGAAAATCAGGAAGAAGCTGAGTTTTCTTTTTGCGGAGTGCAGCGATGCATCCGTCTATTAATTCGTTGAAATTGTGAGGTAAAATCTTGCAGGCCAAACCCACAGCAATTCCTTCGGCACCTTGAGCCAATAGCAATGGAAACTTAACAGGTAAGTTAATGGGCTCTTTGTTGCGACCATCGTATGATAATGCCCATTCGGTCGTCTTTGCATTAAAAGCAATCGTCAATGCAAACTTTGATAAACGTGCCTCAATGTATCTTGAAGCCGCTGCCTTGTCCCCAGTAAAAATGTTCCCCCAATTGCCTTGCGTATCAATTAGGAGAGATTTTTGCCCCATCACCACCAAAGCATCAGCGATTGATGCATCACCATGAGGGTGGTATTGCATCGTATGACCAACTACATTAGCTACCTTATTATAGCGCCCATCATCTTTTTCCTTTAGAGAGTGTAGGATTCGTCTTTGAACAGGTTTCAATCCATCATGAATACTAGGAACGGCTCTCTCTAAAATAACGTAACTAGCATAATCAATGAACCAGTCAGAATACATGTCATCAATATGAATGACTCCTGAATTTTCATTACTCTCGCCCGCTTTTGTTTTCTTAATTGGCGCTTTCTTTGATTTTTTTTTCTTAGTTTCCTGGTCCGTTCCCTTCTTAGAATTCCTTGTTTTAGACTGAACGGGTTTCTTTCTAGGAACCTTTTTTAGAACCTTTCTTTTAACAACTTTCTTAACGACTTTTTTCTTAGCCATGTAAAACCAAAGACTTGATATCCAATTTTAAAATATTTCGGCGTTCTTAACTAAGTACCAAGCTTCAACAACTTATCAAATCAAGTCTCAAACCAATTATTATCCAAAAAATTAGAAACCTTAGAAAGAAAATCAAGAAAATCTCAATTATCGAATGATTGACCACTTCCAATAGATTGTTAATCTCAACTTATATGAAAGCCATGGTAATAAAGAATTTCGGTGAACCCGAAGTGTTTGAAATAACCGAAATCCCAAAGCCTAAGTTACAACCTGGTCACGTATTAATACGTGTCAAGGCAAGTACCGTAAATCCAATCGATTATAAAATCAGGAGTGGTTTACTGAAGTCTCTCGCACCTGAAACCGGAGTCCTTGGATTTGATGTTGCTGGAATAATCGAAGAAGTGGGAGAAGGTGTGAGCCAATTTGTTGCAGGAGAAGAAGTTTTTGGTTGTAGTGGAGCTGTCAAAGAACACTCCGGAGCATTGGCGGAATATCAATTAGTTGATGCAAAATTACTCGCAAAAAAACCAGTTAACCTTTCACTTAATGAATGTGCAGCACTGCCATTGGTATCAATAACAGCCTGGGATGCACTCATAAGAGGTGCTAATATAAAAGAAGGTGAACGTGTTTTAGTTCATGGAGGTACCGGAGGCGTCGGGCATTTAGGAGTTCAACTTGCTAAAATGAAAGGCTCTGAAGTTTTCTCGACTGTGTCCTCCGATAAAAAAGCAGAAATAGTAAAAGGGTACGGAGCTACTCCAATAAATTACCACGATTTAAGTGTTGCCCAATACGTTGACAAACACACTAACCAAAATGGATTCGACGTTGTATTTGATACTGTCGGCGGAGATAACCTAATGCGTAGCCTAGAAGCATCAAGACTCGAAGGAAGGGTCACTTCCGTGAATACGAGAAC
>Ga0310342_100003547_pt1 | contig 10268 bp, 9 predicted proteins | sample S15DNA20500_MG_FD_206155 | JGI IMG/M metagenome (GOLD analysis project Ga0310342, IMG submission 206155) | Marine microbial communities from station ALOHA, North Pacific Subtropical Gyre - S1503-DNA-20-500_MG | ecosystem: Environmental > Aquatic > Marine > Oceanic | place: Pacific Ocean: North...
ACTTGTTTCTTCAACATTTGAGGGTTATAGCGCCTTGTGGCGATTTTGTTTAGATATGGATTTGGTAGATACAATAGAAGCAGCGCATAGGCCAGTGGATGAAGAACTACGCTGGATGCTCGCTGACCCTAGAAGGCTGATAAGTAGTTCAGAAGATAGATCTTGGTTAAGGCTAGTGGACGCGAAGTCTGCTCTCGAAAATAGATCTTTTTCTAGTGAAGGGTCGTTGACACTTCGGATAAAGGACGATTTCTTGCCCTGGAATGATGGAGTCTACACACTCTCGACGGATGGGCATAATAGCGAATGTGTGGTTAGTGAAAAACCCCCTGATATCACGTTATCAACATCTGATGTAGCGGCCGCTTATCTTGGTGGAGTCCGTTTTGATCTCCTCGCTCGGTCAGGAAGAATCAATGAACATACACCAGGTTCAATAGATCTACTCGACAGGTTGTTTGCCACCGACCGTATGCCTTGGTGTATTGACGGATGGTAATTAATTCCTAACTATAGGGAGGATTACATGTGATCCGAACTCGGAGGAATGGTGTATTGTCTGCAGGGCAGAAACAAACTCCAGTTCCGACCCGATTTCTCCTCCGGTGTTTAGGTTCCTATCAAATCGTGGGAAATTGCTGCTCGAGATTTCTATCCTAATTTGATGCCCTCTAAGGAAAACGTTACTAGTGGACCACAGGTCTATGTGATATTCGATTACCTCTCCAGGGATTATGAAAGAGGCGGGATGTCGTGGATTACGAAACCTAGCTCTTATAATCCCGTCGGTTAGATTTCGAGCGAAACCTGAGGCATCGACATCGACAAGTTTTGCCGTGAAATCGGTGTCTGCGGCCGTGGTTGAAGCGTAAAGAGTGACTGAAATCGGTCCTGTCACCTCCAAAGGTTCTTCAAGAGGCGGTGTCGAATAGACTAGGACATCAGATCTTTGTTCAATCGGTCTTTGGTCGAACACGCCGTTTTTCATGAACACATCATCACAGCAAAGTCCTCCTCCAGCAGTCGGAACTGGGAACTGCGGATTGTAGTGGTAAGAGTCTGGGGGCTCATCGGAAGGTGTAACCTGGGATAAAATTCCGTCTCCACGCAAAGAATTTGCTCCACCATTGCTATGCAGATAAAACTTTGTATCAACAGCTCTGGCTAATGGCCATTCCTCTTCATCCCGCCACTCATTTATTCCCATAACGAATATACGGACTGATTTGTCGATAGCTTCTTTCGCGGTGTCACCTTTCAACCATTTGTCAAAAAAAGAGAGCGTTCTCCCGTGGATATTTTCTTTGTCTCTACTTGACGATGTTCCGTAGTTGTAACTTCCTGCTAAGGTTCCTGTATTTCCGTGTACCCAGGGCCCTAGTAGCAACCGTTGTCCATCTCGAGCAGATTGGTTAGCTCCTGAAGATTGCATACCAGTGAAATTTCTGATTGTGCCCCCTAGGAATATGTCATGCCAACCCCCTATGTTCAAGGCGGGTATTTGGATTTTGTCATGGTTATCTTGGATGCATAAGGACTGCCAGTATTCATCATATTCCGGATGACTCAACCAGTCATAATAGTAGGGTGCCAAACCATTTTTCAGAACTTGCATTTCTGAGAGAGGCAAGTGTAGAAATTCAGGCTTTAAGTTATCTTTCGAAGAAATCAGGTTTTCTAATGCCGAGTTTCCTAGTTGAAGCTGATCAGAAAGGTTATTCCAGTTTCCATGAGCGAGAGATCCAACTGACCAAGACAAATTAAAACCAAGTTCAAAGGCGCCACCTTGCCACGCCCATCCTTCATGGTAGTCAGACGCCGTTACTGTGGGGACTATAGCCGCTAAGGAAGGAGCCCCGGATTTGGCTGCTAACCATTGCGTAGCTCCTACGTAGGAGGCTCCGTACATACCCACTTTTCCGGTTGCCCATGACTGTTCAGCCGCCCATTCTATGGAATCAAATCCATCATCGGTTTCATTAACAAATGTGTAGAATTCACCTCCTGATGAATACCTTCCCCGAACGTCCTGTATGACTACCGCGTACCCTTGACTTGCTGCGTTTATTGCATCTAAGGGTCCGGACCGGCTAGCGGCGGATGATTTGTCATAAGGTGTGCGAGTCATTAGAACTGGGTATTTGCCATCGGCTGCAGGTCTGAAAACATCAGCATATGTTTTTGTTCCATCCCGCATCGGTATTTCAAGGTTTTGATCGAATCGTATCGATGTTTTAATTGTCATAAAAATTCCTCCCAACTGCTATATTCATCAGCCACACTTTTCGATGGTGATTTATCTGTGGCCTGGAAGCCTTCGTAAACTTATCACGTCTGCTGTACTATGCGCAGAGCAATCTTGGAGTGCCCCACGAATGATAAGTAATTTCGGAAAAAAAAATTCTCTCGGAAGTTCTGTTAACTATAAATGGTGGGTTCTTTTTGCTGTCTCCGTCGGGTTGTTCACATCGGTATTTGACCACGGTAGCGTCAATGTAGCACTTCCTTCGATTGCTGACCACTTCCGGACTGACTTGCCGACCACTCAATGGATCGTCATTGGATATGGATTGACTATCGCTGCACTGCTATTACCCATGGGGCGCCTTTCTGACATTCTGGGTAGAAAAATAATATATGTTCTTGGATTCATAGTATTTACAACAGGGGGATTCCTTGCAGCAGTATCTCTTAACATTGAATTGCTGATAGGGGCCAAAATACTTCAAGGAATTGGTGCAGCAATGACTCAGGGGACCTCAATGGCAATGGTCATATATGCCTTCGGGGACAAAGATAGAGGAAAGGCTCTTGGCCTAACGATGAGTGTGGTTGGAATAGGGGCGGTGGTTGGACCAGCTATAGGGGGGTTTTTAGTCGATTATTTGGGTTGGGGCTCAGTTTTATACACAACTGCTGGGTTAGGTGTAGTGTCACTAATAGTTGGTGTAGTTGTTTTGGATACTGAACGTAGCGGGGGAGGGGACGGTGCAAATGATCACTTCGACTGGTTAGGGGCCACTTTTTCTGCAGCTACATTGATTTCTCTACTACTGGGAATGACTCTTGGGCCACGTTATGGCTGGGATTCATTGTCTGTGATTACGGCATTCGCCATTTTTTTTGCCTCAACAGGGTTTTTCATTTGGTGGGAATTGTATGTTGAATCCCCGATGTTGGATCTTAGACTGTTTGGTACCGGCCTCTTTGCCACTGGAGTTTTGGCAAGCTGGTTATCATTTTTAGGAACTCAACCCGTAAGGTTCTTAATCCCATTCTATCTACAATTCGTTCTTGGATTTAGCCCGTCTGCGATTGGATGGGTTATAGTTCCGAGCGCATTTTGCATGGTTATAGCAGGGCCCATAAGCGGTCGTCTGTCTGACAAATACGGTTGGCGCATATTTAATGTGGGTGGAATGTTGGTGGCTGCTATTGGGTTACTAATATTGGTTAATCTCGGTGTGAAAGAATCCCTTATGGTTGTTTTAGTGGGAATGGTTGTTCAAACACTTGGTTCAGGAACTTTCTGGCCTTCCAACAATAGTTCTGTGATGAGTGTTGTTTCCCCCGCGAGTTATGGTGTTGTGTCATCATTTATGAATTTAGTCAGAAACTCTGGAAATGTTGTCGGTATCGCGATCTCCACTGCTATTGTTACAGAGACTATGGGTTCGTTGGGCCACCCTCCAACTCTTTCCGCTATAAACGAATCGAGTGGCTTATCTATATTGAATGCTTTTACGATGGGGTTAAAAACTACTTTCTGGGTTTGTGTTGGGTTTACCTTGGTGGGGGCTGTGGCTTCTCTCGTTGTAACAACTAAGAAAAATTAGATCTTTGCGGCGGTATTAAAATATTAGGCAAAAGTGATAGGGGTGAAATATGCATGATTTATTGATATGTAACGGGACTGTAGTCTCTGCTTCAGGAGTTGGTAAATTCGATGTTCTCATTGATGATGGGAAAATAACATCTCTTTCATCCAACTCTGATAACAGGGTCGAAGCTTCCAAAACCATCGATGCAACGGGACGCATAGTTATACCGGGAGGCATAGAACCTCATGCTCATATCGGAGGACCTCGGCAGCCTGAAAGGTCTGGAGCACTGCCTGTATCAAAGGCCGCACTATATGGAGGCACCACAACAGTCATTGATTTTGCCACCCAGATACCAGGACATGACCTGATTCATGCCGTCAGGGAGGCTGAAGACCGATGGGCGGGCAATGCTTTCACTAACTATGCTTATCACCCGATCATCACGCATGGAGCTGATCTAGATTCAATACGCCAAATACCCGACTTGGTTAAAGATGGAATAGCCTCGTTCAAAATTTTTACTACAAGTATTAGACCCCCAAGTCCTCAGATGCAAAATAACCACATCGACTTTGGCAGACTGGGTGAAATTATGAACCAGGTAGAAGAGTCTGGCGCGATTCTCCTTGTTCATTCGGAGGACGATGAGATGGTTCACTATAACTATGACCGTTTGAAGACGACTGACGAATGGGACTGGTGGAACATGCACAGAATACACACAAACCAGTCTGAAGATTTATCCTTCAGGAGAGTTACTAGGCTTGCTGAAAGGACAAATTGTCCCATCTATTTTGTTCATGTAAGTGCCAAAGAAGGTGTTAACGAAATCAAGAGGTGCAGATCTCTTGGACTACCCATATACGGTGAAACGTTACACAATTACGTATGTTTTACTTCCGATAATTATCGTGAAGATAATGGCATGAAATTTCATACCTATCCGTCCTTAAAGGGCGATGCTGACGTTGATTCTCTCTGGGCTGGGTTATTGGATGGCACGATTTCAACTCTGGCAACTGACCTGGTCTCTACCACTTGGGAAGAGAAAATCAAATATAGGACCGTAGCTGATGTCACCGGAGGTCATAATGGGATTGAAACTAGAGTCGGTATTGCCTATACCGAAGGTGTCGTAAACAGAAATATGCCTCTGGAAAGGTTCGTGGATATAACTTCAACTAATGCAGCGAGACTTATGGGTATGTATCCTCAAAAAGGTGTGTTAGCCCCAGGTAGCGATGCCGATATTACTATAATAGATCCCCAAATTGACAAGGTCTTGTCAATGGATGATCTTCACTTAGAAAACTATAGTATCTGGGAAGGGTGGCATATAAAAGGGTGGCCAACGACGACGGTTTTGGGAGGGGAAATGGTGGTTGAAAATGGGACAATGATTACTGATAAACGGTCTGGAAAATTTGTTGAACGATGTATTTCCAGCGAAGTCACCAAATCTCCAGTCTGCTGAATTGTAGGAGTGAGCAGAGTGAGCTCATTTCAATTTATCTTCAAGGCTTTCGTACATATCTTTCACGAGAGAGTCCATATCAAACTCTGGCTTCCATCCCCACTCTTTTCGCGCGGGTGAATCATCTAGTGATGCCGGCCATGAATCTGCAATAGATTGCCTCAAAGGATCAATATTGTAGGTAATGTGAAATTTTGGATTTATTTTTTTAATTGCCTCAGCTAATTCTGAAGGGGTGAAACTCATTGCTTGAACATTGAAGTCTGAGTGGTGAGCAAGGTCAGTTATATTCGCGTCCGATAAGTCTAAAAGTGATTTTATGGCATCTGGCATATACATCATTGGAAGAAGTGTATCTGGACGAAGATAACATTCATATTTGTTATCCTTTATTGCCCCGTAGAACATTGCTACCGCGTAGTCTGTAGTCCCAGCCGTTGGTTCTGTTTTCCAGCTTATTATTCCAGGTAAACGTACTCCTCTTACATCTAGCCCAAACCTTGCATGGAAATAGTTTCCTGTGAGTTCAGTGAATACTTTGGATATTCCGTAAACTGTGGAGGGCCGTTGTATTGTGTCGTTGGGTGTCAATTCCCTCGGTGTGTCTGTCCCAAAAGCTGCGATTGAGCTGGGAATAATGACCTGCTTAACATTTGTCTCAAGGGCTGTATTCAGCACGTTGAATACACCATTAATGTTAACTTGGTGAGCTTTTTGTATGTCCGATTCTGCAAGAGCTGACAGTATAGAACTTAGATGAAAAATTTTTGTTATACCACGGGTCAGTAACGTGGATTTAAGTTGATCAGGTTCTGCAACGTCCACAATTTCAGAAGGACCGGAAGAAGCGATTTCATCCGGCAAGGGAGTTTTATGTCTTCCAGCTAGAACATTTTCTGGGCCGTATCTATGTCGGAGTTCAGCTACGAGCTCAGTTCCTATCTGTCCGGCTGATCCTGTCACTAGTATCATTTTTCACTATTTTCATTTGTTTTATAAGTTGGATTAATTGAATGGCATCTAGAATGCGGAGGATTTCAGATCATTAGATCTCCCCCGTTTATGTCCATAGAGGCTCCAGTTATATAAGCGGCCTTCTCTGAAGCTAGGAACATGACTAGTTCCGCTACTTCTTCTGGGTCTCCAAGTCGTTTAATCGGAAAGCTATCCGCGTATTTCTCTACCGATTCGTCAGATATGGTGTCCCGTACCATTTCCGTGTTTATGAGACCTGGACACAAGGCATTAACAGTTATACCAAACTGTGCCACCTCTTTTGCTGTATGTCGGGTTAAACCCAATATCGCTGCTTTGGCGGCGGTATAGTGAGCACCACCAACGGTGCTAATATTCTTGCCTGCTGTAGAGGAAAAATTAATAATCCTTCCCCAGTTGTTTTTTTTCATAACTGGAATTACTTTCTTAGTGCATAGGAAAGTGGTAGTGAGATTTCCTTTAATGACAAATTCCCATTCAACCAATGGTATGTCCACTAGTTTCGTAGGTCTGAGCACTCCTGCATTATTTACCAATATATCTATCGATCCGTATTCACTTATGGAGTTTTCAACCATATCGTCTACAAAGTCTTCCTCTGAGGCGTCGCCGATTCTAAGTGAACAAGTCCCGCCAGAGTGACGGATTAATTGTTGGGTTTCCTCCGCAAGATCTCTATCGAGATCGTTTATAACTACTGGAATATGCTCCTGAGCCAATTTGAGTGCTATAGCTCTCCCCATGCCTCGTCCAGATCCTGTGACAAGGGCAATTTTTCTGTTCGTGTTTGGCATTTATCTCTATCCTAAAATTCGCTCAGTTAGGCCAGGTTGTTTTGTGGTTTGGATCTATATCAACACGTGCTTATCTGTACAAGCGGGTCTTCCAATTGAGTAAAAGTATCAACATATTCTATTTTCAGTGTGATAACCAAGTCTACTTTCAGATTCGCATTCTTAGAATTTTGCCCCATGTATTTTTTATCCGGTCTCTGAAAAATTTACCCTTTCCCAATAGAGTTCCAATGGAGATCAATAATAAGTAATAAAGCGGAGGAATTATGATTATATATAAAACTCGGTAAGACCATGGACCAGATAGGAATCCTCCTTTAATACCCATTATGTCGGATAGGATTAGAGGAGCGGTTTGGGTAATGAGTATGCCTGTTAATGCGAAGACACACATGATCACAATGATTCCCGAAATACCTTGGCCCTGTAATTGAGTTTTGAAATATTTCTTTAAATCAATCATTGGAAACCTATGGGGACGAACTTGGCGCGGTTCTAACCTGAAACCAAAGGTGATTAACTTACTTGTTGATAATGGTCAGAAATATGGCTGTGGAATGTAGGAATCAAAGTTCCCCACGTCTGAAGATTCTTGTCGCCCCGATTATTGCCGGTGGAATATTGCCACCCAAGGTGGCCCCTTTGATGATACCCGAAAGTTCTGCTATACCAGGCATTCCTCCCATAATGTAAACATCTTTTCCAATTAGCCACCCGAACCCGGCACCTATAAAGGCACCAACTACGCCTGAAACTAGTGTTAAAGCTACCGTTCTTTTTGTAGATGTGAAACTTACCCAGCCTACTCCTGCTCCTAGTCCACAAGTGAAAACGGTAGAAGTCATTGTGACTACAAAAAATAAAGAAGTAGGTGCCATTAAAGCACCCATTAAATAACCAACTCCAGCTCCGACGAAGGCGAAGAACAGTCCTAGCCATAGCCTTATGAATATGGGAAGTATGTAGTTGGTTACCAGGTACATTTTGCCGCCTGGATTAGCTATTCAACAAAACTTTATATCTGTCGAAGCCTTGGGTCGAATCGGTCTCGCAACCAATCCCCTAAAAAGTTGAGCGACATTACGACAAGGGCGATAGCAGTACCGGGTACAACAGGTATCCACCAGTGGCTCCTTAGATAGTCTCTACCTTCTGCAACCATGAGACCCCATGCGGGGGTAGGAGACGGTATACCTGCTCCTAGGAAGCTCAATGTAGCTTCTGTCAGTATAAGTCCGCCAACGTTCAAGGTTGCTATAACAAATACGGTGTTAACCACACCAGGTATTATGTGCTTGATAAGAATTCGGGGTGTAGAGGCCCCGGCGACCCTAGCAAGTTCAACATAATCTCTTGTTTTTAACGTGAGGACTTCCGCTCGTACATTACGAACGAAGGTACTCCACGACACCATCGCTAGAACAAGCATCATCGTAGGAACACTTTGTCCAAACACTATTACAACGACTAGAGCTACGAGAAGGAAAGGCAAAGCAAGCCAAATATCCACAATTCGGGCTATAATTTCGTCAAAAAATCCACCGTACCAACCCGCGATTAGCCCCAGTGTCACTCCAATCAGTATTCCACTGCCGAGAGCTACTAGGGTTACCATGAGTGATATTCTCGCGCCGTGTATGACCCGGCTAAGTACATCTCGACCCACATGGTCTGTTCCAAGGAGGTATTTATTGCTTCCGCCCTCGGCCCATGCAGGAGCCGTAGTCCGGTCCCTGAGAGCTTGATCATAAGGGCTATGCGGAGCAACGATAGGTGCAAACAGTGCTGAAAAGACGAGCAAAGCTAGGATTACCGCTGGGATTACCGGCCATCTTCTAATGAAGTCCCAGGTTCGTTTAGGATATCCAATTATCCCCGGTCTGGGTCCAAAATTTATGCTTTCGTCGGCCATTTATAAACCTTTTATCGTTGGATTAGGAATATCGTATTCTTGGATTAGGAATATCGTATTCTTGGATCAATAAGTGCGTAAAGAACGTCTGCCAAAAAATTCACAGCCAAATAAATAACAGTGAATACAAAAACAGCTCCCATTAGTAGGGGGAAGTCATTGTTATTTACTGCTTCTAATAAAGCCACTCTGCCAAGCCCGGGCCAGGCAAATACCACTTCTGCCACGACAGCTCCGTTAAGCAGTCCGGCCAACAGTAGGAATGAGAATGTAAGTGGTGGAATCATCGCGTTTCTGAAAGCATGCTTCCAGATTACTTGGGTTGCTGTTGCTCCCTTAGCACGTGCCAATTTAACAAATTCTGAATCTAAGACTTCCAGCATTGAAGATCTTGTAATACGCAAGTAGCCTGCGGCCGAAGCCCATGCCACTGTTATGGAGGGCAGCACAAAGTGTTTCCACTGTCCCCAACCTTCACCTTTAAATGCAGCTGGTAACCAGTCGAGATGAACTGCAAATATAAGAATTCCTAAAATACCTACCGCAAATGGAGGCACAGATTGACCAAAAAGAGCAAAACCTCTGCCAATATAATCCCACACCGAGCCTCTCTTAATAGCTGAGAGAACTCCTATAGGGACTCCCACAACAGTGGAGATGACCCAACCAACGAATGCAAGCTGGAACGTATTTCCAATTTTTTCTTGAATGACCCTTGCTACTGGTTGTTCCGCCAGTAGAGTTCTGCCCATATCACCTCTCAGATATTGACCAACCCATCGAACATACTGAACTATGAGAGGTTTGTCAGTACCAAGGTGCTTGCGGAGATTGTCAAGGTACTCTTCTGTCGACCCATAACCTGCTGGCTTGGCGTACAAGAGGACCGGGTCACCTGCTGCCCTGGAAAGGGAGAATACGGTGGCGGTGGCACCTATGAGGGATATGAATACGAAAAGCAGTCTTCTCAGCAGAAAGGGGCCCATTTTTACTCCGCGGTTTTAGTTCTATCAAAACTCGTGACCCGGCCGGCTGTTTCCAGCTGACCGGGCCACTTATTTGTACTTTTCGCTAATTATACAAGGTTGGCCGAATTACTTCAGTTTGATGTGCTCCGGCTGGCCCCAGCTAGCGAACAGTGATGGATCCATGTCCCATGAGGCAATGGAGTTTTTGTTGTAGGTTACGAAGCTCGGTACGTTTACCACACCGAAGTCAATAGCCTCGTCGAAGAGATGGTCGGCCAAAGCGTTGTTCAGCTCGATCCT
>Ga0310342_100003548_pt1 | contig 10268 bp, 7 predicted proteins | sample S15DNA20500_MG_FD_206155 | JGI IMG/M metagenome (GOLD analysis project Ga0310342, IMG submission 206155) | Marine microbial communities from station ALOHA, North Pacific Subtropical Gyre - S1503-DNA-20-500_MG | ecosystem: Environmental > Aquatic > Marine > Oceanic | place: Pacific Ocean: North...
GGTTTTCGTCCGCGACGGGTCGCGTTTCGTGTTCTACACGATGCACGGGGCGGTGCATCGCCATCTTCCCGGCGGCCGAAAGCGGTAGCCATGCAACACGGCGAAGCGGCACGGTCTCTCGAGCAATCTGCCCGGGACGACAGCGGGGGCGATACTCACCGGCGATCGTTTTGGCTGATCGGTGCCGCCATGGTGATCGTGTTTGTCGTCTACCCGCTGAGCTACGGACCGGTGATGTACCAGGTGAGCATGGGCCGGTTGCTGGGGTTGTGGCCGGTCATCGACATGGTTTACGCGCCGATCGAGTGGTTCGCCAATTCCTCGGAATTCGGCCAGGACCTGGTGGACTGGTACCTGGGTGTCTGGGGCGCCTGACCTCTTGACTTACTTTCCGGTCACGAATCTTGCGTTGGCCGTGGTGGAGTCGCCGATGGTCAGGGCCAGCGGGCGGGTTCTGGTTCCACGGTCGACGGCGATGGTCAGGCGGTGTCGGCCCGTGTCCAGGTTGCGGGTTGTGACCTGTTCGAGTGCCAACGGATCGGTACCGATCCAGGCGGTCAGGCCCGTGGTGTCATCGACGGCGATCGCCACCGCGCCGGCGGCGATCACCTCGATCTCGCACCGCACGATGCTCACCTGCCGGTTTTTCACTCTTAACTGCGGCAGGTCTTTCAGCGGCAGCTTCCCACCGACGGTGGTGTAGCCGGGCACCCAGGTGAAGGCGGCATCGTCGGTGGCCGCCTGTCCGTCTTGCGTCCGTCTCAGTCGGAAACGCGCCGGCTCGGTATCGGCCAGCATCCGCCACCGCCGGGCGGTCGGTTGTCGACTGGCCGCGTAGGGGCCGGGCTTGCCCAGCAACGAGAGGAAGCGGACCAGGTCGATCAGCTCGGCCCGGGTCAGGTTCTCGGTCAGCCCCGCCGGCATCAGCGATGTTCCGACCACCTGTTCGTCGATCGATTTCCGCGGGACGGAGATCTCGCGGTCGTTGGCGTCTCTCAACACCAGTTCGCTGTCGGTCTGCCGCAGCTTGATCCCGGTGACCACCTTGCCCTGCTTGGTGACGACGACCAGCGAGTGGTAGTTCTCCTTGACCTTGCTGTTGGGATCCAGCAACGAACTGGCGATATAGTCGACCGGGGCACTGGCCCCCAGGCTGACCAGGTCGGGGCCGACCCGGCCGCCGGCTCCGCCGATGGCATGGCAGGCCAGGCATCCCAGTTTCTTGCGGCGATAGATTGTCTCGCCCCGTTGTGCATTTCCGCGATCACCGACCTCGGCGACCAGGGTTTTCATCTGTTCGGGCGAGAGCCTGGTGGGGCCGGTCTTCAGTCCGCCGGCGGTCCGTGTTGCGGCGACCAGCCCGGGCAGTTTCCGTCCCGAGGCGTCGATTGTTCTCAGGATCAACTTGGCGTGGTCCGGGGCCAGTGTTTTCCCCGCCAGGGATGTTCTCAGCAGACCCGGCCCGTCCTTGCGTGCCAGGAATGCGGCGACAACACCCGCGGGATCGCTCCCGGCCGGAGACTTGGCCAGGACCGAGGGCAGCAGCGTCGCCGCGGCGTCGGGGTCCACGGCGACCAGGGCGGCCAGGGCCTGGAGCCGGGCTGTCGGCGTCGGCAGTCGACCGGCCAATTCGGCCAATTGCCTGCGACTGGCCTCGCCGCCCAGGGCCGACAGGCCCGCCAGTGCCGTGGCCCGCAGGGTTTCGGATGACGCGGTTCCGGCGGCGAGTGCCTGCAGGGCGGGACGGAGTGATTCGAGTTTCCAGAGACCTGCACAACGGACGGCGGCCAGTTGTACCGCCGGGGTGCTGGACGCGAACAGCGTCCGGATGCCTTCGAGTGATCCGGATGGCTTGACCCGCCGCGTGTCGGCGGTCCGGGCCAGCGCGTCGAGCAGGTTGGCCGCCTGCGGGGCGGGGGTCCCGGCGTCCAGGGCCATGTCCAGTGCGATGCGGAGTTGGCCCGGGCCACCCAGGTCGGCCAGCAGCGCCACCGCGCGGTTGCGGTCGGTTTCGGACAACCGGCCGCGGCCCAGCAGGTCGAGCACGGCGGGGACGACCGCCCGGTCCTTGATACTGGAATAAACGAAGAGTCGCCCCGGGTCGTCGAGCCGGTCGTGGAGTTGACGGTTGCCCTGCTTCAGGCGGGCCAGCCAGTTGCCGCGTTGTTCCCATGCGGTCAGCCACAGGGCGTATTGCAGTGGCGTGTCGCGGTCCATGGGCAAGGCGGCCATTGCCAGCGGCAGCACATCGTGGCCACGACGTGCGATGGCACGAACGGCTTCCAGCCGGACCCGTGGATGAGGATCCCGGGCCCTGGCTGCCAGGGTGGTCTCGCCCAGTTCGGTCCAGTAGGCCGCCACGCGGCAGGCGGCAGCCCGCACCCGGGGGTCGGTGGCCGCGAGCAGCCGTTCAAGCAGTTGCGGGGCCGGCGTGTTCAGCGCCTGGTAGGTCCAGAGAATCTCCAGCGCGGTCGATTCGTTGTCCGCGATGTTGGCGGGACCGAGTTCCGCCAGGTGCCTGGCCAGGACCTGGAGGGTCTGTGGCCGGGTGTCCCGCGGCCGTTCCTGCAGGACTCGCCGCGAGTGTCGGCGTATCCAGAGTTCCGGGGCCGAGAGGTTGTTGACCAGTTGGGTGGTCGAGGCTCCCGGCAGGTCCTGCCTCTTGACAAGTGGTCGACCCTTGGCCGTCAGCCGCCAGATCCGGCCGTGAACGTGGTCGCGGCGGGGATCGCGGAAATCGACCTCGCCGTGCTGGATGATCGGGTTGTACCAGTCGGCAATGTAGATCGCTCCGTCGGGACCCATCTTGATGTCGATGGGGCGGAAGGCGACGTGCTTGGTGCGGATCACGTCGGGCATCAGCTTGGACTGGTAGCTCGAACCACTCTCGGTCAGCTTGAATCGGCAGACGCGGTTGGCCCGGAAGTCATTGGTCAGCAGGTCGCCTCGCCAATCCTCGGGCAGGTGCGTACCGCTGAGGATTTCCAGGCCGCAGTACTTGGGGCTTCCCGGGTTGAGTCCCCTCAGGATCCGCGGCACGCCCACGGCCGTGACATAGGCGGCACCCGGGACCAGGTGGTTGATCCCCTCGCCGCCGGCCCCGTCGGTTACGAACGACTGTCCGAAGCGATCATGGTGGTGTCCCCAGCTGTTGACCCATCCACGGGCGAGCACTTCCAGTTGCATCGTCTCGGGATGGAATCGCCAGATGCCGCCGGCGTTCAGCCGCCGGATGCCCCAGGGGGTCTCGATATGACTGTGGATGTAGATGGACTGGTTGAGGTACAGCCGGCCGTCGGGACCCCAGCGGAGCGTATGCAGGATGTGGTGGGTGTCCTCGGTGCCGAATCCCGAGAGAACAACGCGGGAGGTGTCGGCCCGGCCGTTGCCGTCCGAATCGGCCAGGTGCAGCAACTCGGTCGAGTTGGCCACGTAGCAGCCACCGTCCCCGGGAACCACGCCGGTGGGAATCAGCAGCCCGTCGGCGAACACGGTGGTCTTCTCGGCCCGGCCGTCCCCGTCGGTGTCCTCGACCACCAGGATCCGGTCGTTGGCCTTCTGCCCCGGCTTGATCTGCGGGTAGGTCTCGGAACTGGCGATCCACAGCCGCCCGGCGGCGTCGAAGTTCATCTGGATCGGCTTGGCGATCTTGGGGTCCGACGCGTAGAGGTTCACCTCGAATCCCGGAGCCACCTGGAACGACTTCCGTTCAATCTCCGGGTCCGGTGGCGGGATGTTCTTGAGTCCTCGCTGGGCGACCGCCGGCAGGGCGGTGGCCAGAAACAGCGCCAGGGTCAGAACGGGCCGAAGCAGGTGGGTCATGATGAATGCGTTGTCCGGAGAGGTTTACTTGGCCGGCCTGATCGTGATCCGGTGCAGGACCTTCGCCTTCAGGCTGGTGATCTCGGCCTCCTTGGCCGCCACCAGCTTTTCGAACTCGGCCACCTCCTTGGCGTTGTTTCCCTGTTCGTGCTTGCGGAAGCCGAACAGGTAGGTGGTGTTCTGGGGTCGCCAGCGATGAAAATAGAGGCGGTTCTTGGCGATGATCGCCTGGCGGAGTTCGGCGTGGCCGACAGGAGGCCGCGTGAACTGCGGAACAATGCCGGTGGCGAGTTCCCCGGCGGAATGGTCTCCGAAGTCATCCCGGTCGATTTGCAGCGAGTAACGGCCCTTGGGGAGACCGTCGACTCGGAGGACAAACGAGCCGGTCCGGGCCGAGAGCGTGAGCTGCCGTTGCTGGTATTCGGCACCGGGGGTGGCCAGGGGGCCGCTCACCCGTGGAGACTGCCCCGGTTTCACCTCCACCGACAGAGTCGAGGTGGGGAACAACTGGGCCATGATCCCGGCGGTGGCCACCTGGTAACCGGCCGAGTTCAGTGCCCGGCCGTCAACGGTGAACTGGGATTCCAGGAAGTGTTCCCCGAGTTTCCGGAACGGGGCGTTGAGATCGAGGTAAGCGTGGTCGTGCGTGATCGCGAAATGGGCCAGGGCCGCATTGTAGCGATCGATCTGTCGGTTGCGGGCAACGGGAGAGTCGAGGTCCGAGCCGATGAATTTCGACGTGACCGGGACGGAGGTGTTCAGTCGTCGGAGTCCGGGACGTTGTTGCGGTGGGATCGAGAGGATGACGACACGGGACTTGGGGGCACCCCGGGATCTCAGGTCCGAGATCAGCTGCTCGTACTGCTTGAGAAAGGCCTGCAGCCCCTCGCCTCCGGCGAATGACTCGTTGCTGCCGTAGCCGAGTACCAGGACAGTCGGCTTGAGCCGGGCGACGTGGGCGAGCATCCGCTGGTAGCCCTTGGCGGGCGGATCGAAGATTCCCCGCGATTCGGCGCGGACGGTGTCGCCGCTCCAGCCGAGATTGCGAAACGTCACCCGGATGCCGGCCAGGCGGGCGACGAGTGCGGTTTCGAGGTGGCCGTACCGTTGGGCCCGCTCGACCAGGGTGTTTCCGACCAGCACGACCCGGTCATTGTCTCGGAATTGGAAATCAATCGTGGCGGGTGGAGCAGGCGGCGCCGCTTCCAAGGGCAGGGCCAGTAGCAGGGCCACGGTCAGAATGCGGAACGGACGGGTCGTGACGGGGCAGCCTGCGTCAAACATGGCAGCATCGTATCCGGGAGATCATCTGATTGACAGTGCCGAGGAAACAGGGCTATAGTAAGCTCGAATCGACATATCTGCCGATACTCTGGACTAGCGGGGTAGCGGCGCATTGTTTTGCAGATGGTGTCTTCCGGAGAGGGAGTATCTCGCAGGGCAAGAACACAAGGTCGTGTCAAGGAGAGGTCCGATGCTTGGGATTACCGGATATAGCGGGCAAGACTTGTGCGATGGCATTTCTCGTCGTGACATTCTGAAGGTCGGCGGCTCCGCCGCATTCGGCCTGAGCCTTCCCGAGATGCTGAGGTTGCAGGATGTGACGGCGGCCGAAGGGGCCCGCTACGGCGGCCCGGGATTCGGCAAGGCCAAGCACGTGATCATGCTTTACCTGCAGGGTGGCCCGAGTCATCTGGACCTGTGGGATCCGAAGCCGAACGTGCCGGAGAACGTCAAGAGTGTCTTCAAGCCGATCGACACGAAGTTGCCCGGCGTGCAGTTCACCGAGAACATGCCGAAGCTCGCGAAGGTCAATGACAAGTTCACCATGATCCGCTCGATGAGCTACACGCCGATCGGGCTGTTCAACCATACCGCGGCGATCTACATGATGCTGACCGGTTACACGGCCGATAAGGTCTCGCCATCCGGCCAGCTCGAGCCTCCCAGCCCAAAGGACTTTCCCAACTTCGGTTGCAACATCGTCAAGCTGCGTCCGCCGACGGTGCCGATGCTGCCCTACGTGATGATGCCGCGTCCGTTGCAGGAGAGTTCGGTCATCGGCAAGGCCGGGACCGCCGGGTTCCTGGGTCGTGCCTATGATCCCTACTACCTGTATCCCTCCGGCGGCGACATGGACATGGCCAAGATGGACAGGATCAATGTCGATGATCTGAAGCTGCGGAAGGAAGTGCCCCTGGGACGGTTGCAGCGCCGCGCGTCGTTGCGAGACAAGATCAACGCCGGCCTGGGTGACCTGGATGTTGCCGTCCAGAAGTACGCCCTGAACGAGTACTACGAAAAGGCGCTGGGGTTGGTGCTTTCGGGGCGTGCCCGCGATGCGTTCAACCTGGCGGCGGAGAAGAAGGAAGTCCGCGAGCGTTACGGCAAGAACACGTTTGGCCAGAGTTGCCTGCTGGCCCGACGGTTGGTCGAAGCCGGCACACGGGTGGTCGAGGTCAACTGGCCGAAGGTCGCCAATTCGGACAACCACTCGTGGGATGTCCACGTCGGCCTGTCCAAGCGGATGAAGACCCAGAACAGCCCGATGCTCGATTCGGGACTTTCCACCCTGATCGCTGATCTCGACGAGCGTGGCCTGCTGGACGAGACGCTGGTGATCGCCGTGGGTGAGTTCGGTCGCAGTCCCAAGCGTGGTGTCTCCACCTCGGGCAACTCGAACTCCAACGACGGTCGCGACCACTGGCCGTACTGCTACACCGCCGTGATGGCCGGTGCCGGTGTGAAACGTGGCTACGTCCACGGTAAGAGTGACAAGACGGCCTCGGCTCCGATCGAGAACCCGGTGCATCCCAGGGAGGTGCTGGCGACGATCTACCACAGTGTCGGGATCAATCCCCGCACGATCGTCCACAACCATCTCAACCAGCCCCGTGACCTGGTCAAGGCTGAAGCATTGACCGGGATCCTTTCCTAGAGGGCACTTGGCAGAGACACCAGGGGCCGGATACGCCGCGGGCGGGTCCGGCCCCTTTTTCTATTTGCTAGAGCACCTTCCCCGGGTTGAGGATTCCCAGCGGGTCCAGTGCCTGCTTGATCGATCGCATCACCTCCACGCCGGCACCGTGTTCGCGTTCGAGCAGATGTCGCTTGCCCAGGCCGATGCCGTGCTCACCGGTGGTCGTACCACCCAGGTCCAGGGCATGCTCGGCGATCCGGTCACTGATGGCCTGCACCTCTGCCAGTTCGGCGGCATCTCCCGGCCGGATTGGAAACACGACATGGAAATTGCCGTCCCCGACGTGGCCGAAGATTGGGGAGGGAACGCTGCAGCCGATCAATTCGTGGCGAGTCCTGGCAATCGCCTCGGCCAAAGCGGTCACCGGCACGCAGACATCGGTCACGTATCCGGTGCTCCCCTCCCGAAGTCCCAGTGTGGCGTAGTATCCGTCGTGGCGTGCCTGCCACAACCGGTTCCGTTCTGCTTCATCAGTCGCCCAGCGGAAGTCCGTCCCACCGTGCCCGGTGGTGATCCGGCCCACCGCCTCGGACTGTTCGACCACCGCCGAATCGGACCCATGGAATTCGAAGAAGACGGTCGGCTGCAGGGCATTGTCGAGTCCCGAGTAGCGATTGACCGCCTCGATCTGGACCTCGTCGAGCAGTTCCATTCTGGCCAGCGGGATCCCGGCGACCAGGCAGTCGATCACCGCCTCGACCGCGGCTTCGATCGTTTCGAATCCACAGACCGCCGACGAGATGGCCCGGGGCACCGCGGCCAGACGCAGCGTCACCTCGGTGATGACTCCCAGGGTGCCTTCGGAGCCGACCAGCAGTGCGGTCAGGTCATATCCGGCGACTGTCTTGCGGGCCCGGCCGGCGGTGCGGACAACCGACCCGTCGGCCATCACCGCCTCGACCGACAGCACACGGTCTCGCATCGTGCCGTAGCGAACGGCGTTGGTGCCCGAGGCCGACGTGGCGGCCATTCCTCCGAGGCTGGCATCGGCGCCGGGGTCGACCGGGAAGAAGACAGCGGATGAGAGTTCGGCGAGGTGCCGATTGAGTTGTTCGCGGGTGACGCCGGCCTGGACGGTGGCGTCCATGTCGCGGGGATGGACTGCGACGATGCGGTCCATGCGAGAAGTGTCCAGGCACAATCCTCCGGTGACCGCCACCACGCCCCCCTCGACCGCCGTGCCAGTGCCGAAGGGGACCAGGGGTACGCGGTGTTGCCGGCAGGCGTCGACGATCGTCACCACCTCGCGAGTCGTCACCGGCCAGCAGACTGCCTGGGGTGGGCTTGGGCCATGGTGAGAAACATCGGTGGCGTGACGGGTGCGATCGGCGTCGGCCGTCGAGAATCGCTCACCGAACTGTGGAGCCAGCGTCTCGAGCAGGCCACTGAAATCAGGGGCGTCGGGAGTGTCGGTCACGTTTGATGTGTCTCCTCGGTCCCCGGACATCACCGGGGCAGTGATCCAGGTCCGGTTCCATTCTTGCGGATCACCCACACCGCGTCATCTCCGTCTCGCGAGAGGGGGGGGCTGCGTCTTCGTCACAGGTCGATGTTTCCGTCTTGCCAATCGCTACAACCGAACCTTGTTGGGACTCTTCAGGGGTTCTAAGGACTTTGAGGGCTGGTCGCATCTTGCGTTTGGTACCGGACGGACCGGATGATGAAGACACCAGAACTCGGAGCCTCGGGTTGCTCGTGCCCGGCGGTGACACCAGTTGGAGTGACTTGCCCATGACATGTCGTACTATCTCTCGGCTGACGTGCTTTGCCCTGGTTCTTGCAATCCTGTCCCCGATCTCGGTTGCCGACGACGACAAGCCGGCCGCCGCGACCAAGAAGGTCGAGAAAGCCGACGCCAAGCCGTACGACCCGGCTGTCAGACAACGGGTCACCTGTGCCCGTCCGCTCAGGCACTGCTCACGGCCGGGAAGTCCGTCGACGGCGTACATGCTGCGACCTGTGACCTACATGAAGACCGTGGTCGAGACGGTCTACGAGCCGATGCAGGTCAAGGTGCCGCGGACCATCTTCGAGACGGTCTACGAAGACCAGCAGGTGACGTTGTACCGCGTGGTCTGCGTGACCGAGATGCGTGAGCAGGAATACGAGGTCTGCCGGACGGTGGCCGAGACCAGCGAACGGGAGATCACCGAAACGTTTCGGCGTCCGGTCTGGGAGACGGTCGAGAAGGAATGTCAGTACCAGGAGCGTCGACTGGTCCGCGAGACGTCCGAACGCGAGATCCGTCGGAAGGTCTGTAAGCCGGTGACCGAGAAGCGAACGCGAACGGTTCGTGTCCGCAAGGTCGAACCGGTGACCGAGACCCGGACGGTGACCGAGGACCAGGGGCGGTGGGTCCGTCGACCGGTCTACAACCGTGGCCTGATGTTGCCGGGGCTGGGCCCCAAGCCGTGTGGCCAGCTGGGCCTGAGATGGTCGCCGTCGGGGTTCTGTTCGAGCCGACTCGAGTGGTGCCCCAATCCGGTGACCCGCGAGGTGACCTGCACCCGGTACGTGACCCGGTTCAAGACCGAGGAGGTGCCGGTGACGGTGCAGAGGATCGAGATCTCCGAAGAGGTCAAGATGGTGCCGGTGGAGACGTGCCGTTGGGTGGTCGAGACCAAAACGCGGAAGGTGCCGGTGCGACGTTTGCGATACGAGACCAAGACGGTGACGCGGAAGGTGCCGGTGACGATTCACAAGCAGGTGACCGAGACCAGGACGCGGCAGGTCCCGGTGCAGGTGACTCGCCGTGTGCCCTACGAGGTCACCCGTCGCGTGGCACGGCAGGTGGCCCGGGAGATCGAGGTCACCTGCACGAAGATGATGCCGCGTTACATCGAGCGGCAGGTCCCGTGCACGACACAGGAGCTGGTGCCGGTGGTGGTGGAGTAGTCCCCGGCCACGTGCCCTCCCCGCCCGCGTTGACACTCTTTCCGGCTTTCCCCTATCATCCCGCCACAACCGGGGACGAGCTTCGTCGAGCGTAATCCAAGGAGTGGCATCGATGGCAGAGAACATCCTGGAGGTCACCAACGAGAACTTCGAGGCCGAGGTGCTGGGAAACTCGGATCCGGTTCTGCTGGATTTCTGGGCCCCGTGGTGTGGTCCCTGCCGCATGCTGACACCGGTGGTCGAAGAACTGGCGACCGATTTTGAGGGTCGGGCCACCGTGGCCAAGCTGAACGTCGACGAGGCCAGTGACGTGGCCCAGAAATACAACGTCGGCAGCATCCCGACGGTTCTCGTTTTTAAGGGAGGCGAGGTCGTCTGGAGCTATACCGGCGTGGCCGAGAAGGCCAAGTTCGCCGAGGTGCTGGACCAGCATCTCGGCTGAGCCGACTCGCAGTCGCTGGCGACTTGGGAAAGGACTCCCACGATGAGCGATCCGGCCTCAGTGCCCGGACCCGAAGACCAGCCCGCCCGTGCCACACGCGCAGACGGTGCACATGGTCCCGGTCCGCAG
>Ga0310342_100003550_pt1 | contig 10265 bp, 9 predicted proteins | sample S15DNA20500_MG_FD_206155 | JGI IMG/M metagenome (GOLD analysis project Ga0310342, IMG submission 206155) | Marine microbial communities from station ALOHA, North Pacific Subtropical Gyre - S1503-DNA-20-500_MG | ecosystem: Environmental > Aquatic > Marine > Oceanic | place: Pacific Ocean: North...
CGGGCGAGGGCTTGGCCGAATGTCACACGGCGACCGAACCGGCAAAACAGACGCCACCCTTCCCGCCACCGGAGCCCGATTCCGCCGCGACGGTGAACGCTCCCGTCGCGGCGGCTCCGCCACGGATTTCCGCCGATGATGGGGGCCACGCCCCTTCGGTCACACGCATCGAGCGTCTACAGCGCCGGATCACCCTGTCCCTGGAGAAAGCAACCCGTCGCCGCCGTTTCGCCTGGTTGACGCTACGCCGCACGCGATGCACGGCCGGGGCCGTGCTCGTGGGCCTGTGCATCGCGTGGATCATTCAAAACAAACTGGTCAGCAGCAATGACCTGGCCAGCGTGGGCGAAACCGTGACCACCATGGAAACCGTGGACGCCCTATCGAATGAAGCGGTCGTAGCCATCGAAAACCTTCGACAGGGCGAGCAGAAATCAATGCCGTTACGGGTGCCAGTCATCCCCACCCGCTTGACTGACCCGGTGCTGAGACCGATCAGCGGCTGGCGCACGGGCTTGGCGGGCGTCATGCTGATTTTATGCTGCTTCCTGCCCCTTCCGGGCCTTGCCACTAGCAGTTATCTGGCCGCGGCGACCATGATGTTCGCCGACCATTGGGGAATGCCCGAGGTCGGTCCGCTCGGCGCAGACGGCTGGGCGGTGGTGGCGGGTGTCGCGTTGCTCGGCGTAGGTGTTTTTCTCGCCACATTGCAACGTTCCGCCGCGGCCGTCCTGCCCTCGGGAACAGCGCCGTGGCGGGACATGCAGCTTCTCAACGCGCGTGGCCAAGTCGTCCACGATCGCGACCGCCGACACGGCGCCGAGGGGGAAATGGCCATCCGTTATCTCAAGGCAGTTCTGGCCGCAGCGCAACGCGTGCGGGCCTCGGACATTCACTTCTCGCCCGAGTGCACCATTCGCCTGCGGGTAGACGGTTCGATGATCGAAGTGGCCCGGCTTGAACAGGGACTCTTCGCCAGACAGCTCAACCTCGTGAAAATTCTCTGTGATCTCGACATTGCCAAGCCAGGCACCGTGCAGGACGGAAGCTTCCAGGCCACGTTGCATGATCGCCCCATCGACTTTCGCGCCAGCTTCGCCCCAGTGGCGGGCCACCAGAAACTGGTCGTTCGCGTCCTCGACGCCGAGGCCGTACCGCAGTCCCTCGAAGAGCTCCGCATGCCGCCATCCATCGACGACCAGGTACGCGCATTGTGTTCCCGCGACAGCGGCATGCTCCTGGTGTGCGGTCCCACCGGTTCCGGGAAGACGACCACGCTCTACGCAGCGTTGCGCACCGTGGACGTGACAAAGCGCAATGTGATCACCATCGAAGATCCAGTCGAGTACCACCTCGGCGGCATCACCCAGACGTCGGTAAACAAGGGCGCTGGCAACTCCTTCTCCCACCTCCTTCGCTCTTCATTGCGTCAGGATCCCGACGTCATGCTTGTGGGCGAGATCCGTGACGGCGACACGGCGACCACGGCCCTGCGGGCCGCGATGACGGGGCACCTCGTGCTCTCCACCATGCATGCCAACGACGCCGTGAGCACGCTGGTTCGCCTCATGGACCTCGGCGCCGACGCCAACCTGTTGGCGTCGAGCCTTCGTGTCATCGTGGTACAGCGTCTCATTCGCACCCTCTGTCCCCATTGCAAGGTGCGACGCCGACCTGATCCGCCCGTGGTCACGTCCGAAGGAATACCGCTGCCCCACGTCTTCGAACCCCAAAGCTGTCGGCAATGTCTTGGCACGGGCTTCCGGGGGCGAAGGGCACTGTTCGAAATGCTGGTGCTCGACGACGCCATGAAACAGGTCATCCAGCAAACTTCCGCCCTTGGCGACCTGCAGCGGGCGGCCGAAGCGGCGGGCCTGCTGTCCATGTCGCAAACGGCATGGCACATGGTCGCCGAGGGTGTCACCAGCATCAGCGAGATCGATCGGGTGCTTGGCGGCTAGTGCGGCTCCGGCCAACCGTCGAAAACGAATCGTCCGTCCCTACTGATGACTTCACCATCAACGGTGATGGTGCCACCTCGCCGCAGATCGCAGACCATGTCCCAATGCAGGCCCGATTCGTTCTGATTGCCGGTTTCGGGGTATCCCGATCCCACCGCCATGTGGAAGGTGCCACCGATCTTTTCGTCGAAAAGAGTGTTCTTCGAAAATTCCGTGATGTTGTAGTTCGTTCCGATGGCGACCTCGCCGACGAACGCGGCACGCGTGTCCTGCTCGAGCATCTTCCGAAGAAAGTCCTCGTTCTTCGTCGCGGTCGCCTTCACGACACGCCCCTTTTCGAACACCAGTTCGATGTCCTGCACTTCCCGTCCGCCGTGGACCGCGGGGAAATGGTAGCGCACAACACCGTTGACACCGCCGGAAGGGTGGTCGAGGTTGGGGCCGGTAAACACTTCGCCGTCGGGAAAATTCTCGTGCCCGCAACAGTTCATCCAGTTCATGCCGTCGACGTCAACCACGACGTCGGTGCCGTTGTCGGCCTGGAAATGCACCTGCTTCTTACCCGTCAGAAAATCGACGACCTTCTGCTGGCGTGATTCGATCTCCTGCCAGACCGCGATGGGGTCCGCGGCGTCAAGATGGCCGGCCTCGAAGACGAAAGCCTCGTACTGGCGAAGGCTCATCTCAGCGTCCTGGGCGCTGGCTTCGGTGGGAAACAACGTCCCGCACCACTTCAGGTCGCCATCCTTGGCCCGTTGCATGAAAGTGGTCATGATCGGCCGCCGGGCCGCCGAGACCTTCGCCTGGCGCTGCGGATCCACGCGGGATAGTGACTTCGTATTCGTTTCGGCCCACAGTCCGATAGAAACGTCGATCGTTTCTATCTCGTGCATCGCAAGGGGACTGACATAGGCAAGCTGTTCCTCGGTGCCTCCCGCCAACAGCATGTCGGACAGCGTTTCGGGAACGCATCGGACGGTGGGGTGAGCCCCGGCCGCGAGCACCTCCTCGCAAATCGCTTCGATCAACGGGATGGCCACCGGGGCCCCGGTTATCCGGACCAACTGCCCTTTCCGCACGCCCGTCGAATAACGGACCAATACCTGGGCCAGGCGGTCAAGTCTCGCGTCACGCATCGGAACCTCGGATGATTCTGGGGGATGGAATACAGTTTGAAAACGACTTCGCGTGAGCAGATTGTAGGCCAGATCGGGCCCCACCGTCACCATTGATCGGTGGTTGGTTCAACCCCCTCACACCGCTATGATGGAAGGTGCCAGCCCCAGGGTTTTCCCGAACACCTGGGCATGGAACGATCAAAGTTCTTCGTCCGGAGCCGGTCGTCCTGATCACACGTCGCGACAATTCGTAGGATCGATCGATGAGCCGTCGGCCATTGCCCGACACCGTCATCGGGAAACCCGGCGGTGGCTCCGAGGAGTCGACCACCGGGGATCGCCCCGCCGGTTTTTTCGGCGCTGAACTGGAGCCGGTGCTCCGGGATGCGTGCCAGAACCGACTCTCCCCCATTCGCTGGTTTCGCACCGACTGGCAACGCGGGGGCGCCTTGACCGGAAATGCCGCCTGGGACGGGCCGCAGGGGCCCGCCGACGTGGTGGTCAAGTTACCGGTACCCCCGTTGGAACTGGCTTGGCTGCGCCAACTCCAAGACGGCCCCGACCCCATCCTTGCCCCCATCTTGCACGACCACGGCACGACGCTGCGCGGCTATGACATGGCATGGGTTGTGATGGAACGGCTGCCACACGGACCCGTCGGATCGAAGTGGGGCGGCGCGGAGTTCGATCTGCTCACGGAAGCCGCGGTACGCTTCTACGCCGTGTCGGCAACATCGGCCCCAGCATGGGAGGGAGGCACCGAAGCCAACTGGGCAGAGATACTCGACACGGCCCGCCGCTGCCTAAAACCCCATCAGATCCCCAGCAGCCAACGGTGGCAACAGGCCTTGCGGCAAGCGGATCGTCGCCTGAAGAGCTGGCTTGAGGTTTGGTCGACACGCCCTCGACAGGAGTGGTGTCATGGCGACCTGCACTTCGCCAACGTCATGACGCGTCGACCTCCGCCGGAGGGACCCGGCGTCCTGATCGACTTTGCGCGAGCCCGCCCGGGTCACTGGGTCGAAGATGCGGTATACTTTGAACATCTATTCTGGTCTCGTCGCGCGGCCCTCGGGGGCCGTAAGCCGTGCAGCCTTGTGGCCCGCCGGCGTAAGCAGACTGGGCTCCCCGTGGACGAGAACTGGCCCCAACTTGCCTCGATTCGAAGAGCGATGCTGGCGCTGACGACACCGTTGACACTGTCCGTGCACGGGCAGGCTGGCCACATCGAGGCGGCTTTGGAGGTACTCGAAGCGGCACCGGCCTGACCCCTCCCGACCTTCCCGCAGTAGCGCATCGACGACCACGACCCTGCATCCCTCAGAAACACGGGATCCGCACCCTGGAACGGCGTGCGAGCACGAGACCGACATGAACGACATTTTCGATACTGAAAAAACATTCGAAGACCTCGGCCTCTGCAGCAGCGTCCTTCGCGGGGTCAAGGAGGCGGGGTTCGACCAGCCCACCCACATTCAGGCCCAATTGATTCCGGAAATGCTTGCGGGCCGCGATGTCATCGGCCAGGCCCGCACCGGCACCGGCAAGACCGCAGCCTTCGGCCTGCCGATTTTTAACATGGCCGATCCGGAGGTTGCCATGCAGGCGCTGATTCTCGTCCCGACACGGGAATTGGCAGGCCAGGTCGCCAGCGAACTGGAGCAACTCGGCAAACACACGCCCATTCGCTCCACCTGCATGATCGGCGGCGAATCGATGCACCAGCAGATACAGTCGCTCAAGCGTGGCGGCCACATCATCGTCGGTACACCCGGACGGGTGATGGACATGCAGGGACGGCGGATAATCGACTTCAACAACATTCGCACGGCCGTCCTGGACGAAGTCGATCGCATGCTCGACATCGGATTCCGCGACGACATTCGCCAGATCCTCTCCTCGATCAAACGTGATCACCAGACCGTCTTCGTCTCAGCCACGATCGGCGACGACATCGAGCGACTGGCTCGCCAGTTCGTGAAGCGTGATGCAGCTCGCATCACCACGACCTCCGGCGCCCTGACCGTTTCCCTCGTGGACCAGAAGCAATTCGTGGTGGAACCGTGGGACAAGCCGCAACTGCTGCTTCACCTGCTTCGCCAAGAAGAACCAGATACGACCGTCGTGTTCTGTCGTACCAAGGCCACCGTGCACCGTCTCACACGCTACCTGCAAGACCACAAGGTAAACGCGCGAGAAATTCACGGCGACCTGCATCAGCGCAAACGCAACCAGGTCATGCAGTCAATGCGCAGCGGGTCGCTCGACGTGCTGGTGGCGTCCGACCTGGCGGCCCGCGGGCTGGACATCGAGCACATTTCGCACGTGATCAACTATGACCTGCCGGATGACCCGGAGGTTTACGTTCACCGGATCGGACGCACGGCCCGCGTCGGTCGCACCGGCAATGCGTGGTCGTTCGCCAGCGCCCGCGAGGGGCGCCTGCTGACCGAAATCGAGAAACTGACCGGCGTGTTGATCGAGCACATCGACTACACCGACTTCAAGCCCGGCCCGATCCCCCGCGACGTGATCGAACAGCGCAATCGCGAAGCCGAGGAGATGGCCGATCCGGACGCCTCATTGCGGGCCCGCGCCGCCCAGAAGTCCCCGCTGGCCCTGAGCGAAGAAGAGTTGAAGGCACGCTTCCCCGACGGCAACATTCCCCAATCGCAGCCACGTCGCACGCTGGGCTCTCGCATGCGGCGATATTGACAACCGCACCGGCGGCGTCGCACGCTCGCCGGCCTGAGTCGGACCCCGCGACCGCGCCGGCGGTGAAGCCCCCCACACCCCGGAGCCGCGTGGACAAGGCGGCGAGGTTTCAGTATCTTCTCGCCCTATGGCCAAGACCCGGGAAATCAAGCGCCGCATGAAAGCGGTGGGCAACATCGAGCGCATCACCAAGACGATGCAGATGATTGCCACCGCACGGTTCCAGGCCGCCCTGCGGGTCGTGACGCAGTCCCAAGCCTACGCCCAGAAGATCCGCGAGTTGGTTGGCGAACTGGCGGCGGCCCAGGGCGATCATGGAGGCTCGGTGAACCATCCGTTGCTGCGCCAAGCCCAGAATCCCCAGCGTCATCGGCTGCTCGTACTCACCTCTCAGCGCGGTCTGTGCGGGGCCTACAACACCAATGTCCTGCGTACCGCCATGGCGTTTCGCAACCGGCAGGCCGACGGTTCCGTCGATCTGGAGGTCGTCGGCAAAAAGGGGGTCGCCTACTTCAAATTCAATGGCATCGACGTGTCCCGGCACCACGACCAGATCGGCGACAAACCACAATACGCCGACGTGGAACGACTGGCGACCGATCACATCGATGCGTTCACCCGCGGCGAATGCGACGGTATCCACGTGGCATTCATGGGATTCGAGACGGTGGCAAGGCAATCACCACGCATCCAGACGCTACTGCCGCTGGTCGCCCCCGGTGGCGGGGAAGAGACGGCCACCGGCCCGCAGGCAACTGTCGACTACGACTATTCGCCCGAACCGCAGTCCCTGCTGAACGAGTTGCTTCCCGCCACGGTGAAAACCCAACTCTTCCAGTGCTTCAACGAAGCGGTGCTCGGCGAGCACGTCGCCCGCATGGTCGCCATGAAGAATGCCACCGACAGCGCGGGCAAGATGAGTCGCGAACTGAGCCTCCGCTTCAACCGTGCTCGCCAGGCTTCAATTACCACCGAGCTAACGGAAATCATCAGCGGCGCCCAAAGCCTCGAGTAACCACCACGGCGGCAAGCTCAGTCACAGAATTTCTACGATCCCTTCCGGTGGGCGTCCTATTTTCGCCTTGCCCCCACACACGACAATCGGCCGCTCGATCAGGATCGGATGCGCGATCATGGCGGCGATCAGGGCATCGTCATCGTCCAGTTTGGCACCAAGGCCCAGCGTCGTAAATAAAGTTTCGCGGCGACGCAAAAGTCCGGCAGGACGCATTCCCAGCATGCCCAGAAGACGCCGCAGGGTGGGTTCGTCCGGAGGCTCCTTGAGATACTCGATCACCACCGGTGCGACATTCCGTTCACGCAGCAGATCCAGTGTCTTGCGACTCTTCGTACACCGTGGGTTGTGATACAACGTGACGGCAGGTCGATGGGCCATTTCGCCTCCTTTGTGGCTGAACCCCGAGGGTCGATTCTATCGACGCACAAGCCGACGGCAACGCCCCCGGGAAGGGCGGATTCGTGCATGCGCACCACCCAGATATCCCGCAAGGCAGGTTGACACGATGCAAGGCCAGGCCTAGGCTCTGTTCCCCTACTCCCCGGCATCCATCGGGCTTTCACGCTGGCAAACGATTCGCTGGAGGATCCGGTGCGTTCGACCAACGGGTGGCAGGGCGTAGAGACATGCTCTACCCACCGCCCGACTCCCAGGACGGCCCAAGGCCGCAACCGGACGCGAGCACGGGCGACGCACGGCTCAAGAACCTCCGCAAACGATACCTTGGCCGGCACGGGCCCGGCCCCCTTGCGATGGCTGGAGCGGGATTGGAACTGGGGGCGGTGGTGATGGTGCTCACGCTCGGGGGCTGGTGGCTGGACACCAAGCTGCTCACACTTCCGACATTCGTGATCGGTGGGCTGATGATCGGTATGATCGGAGGACTCTACAAGATGTGGAGACGTGGACGGCTATTCTTTTGACGGCAGAACCTTGATTGAGGCAGATTCCTTGGAACACGTTCCCGACCAACGCTCTTTCCCGCTCTGGCAATCGGTGCTGGCATTGAGTGCCACGGCGTGTAGCGTCTTTGCGGGTGCATGGTTGGCAGTCCCAGCATTGTTCGGCAAGGGACCAGACAACACCACCGCGATGGTGGGAGCAGCCGTGGTCGCATGGGCGGCCTCGCTGATGGGCATCATTCCGATGGCGTTGTTCTACAAAAGAGGGTTGCTGCCCACCGTACAGGGGGTTTTCCTGGGCATGGCCGCGAGGGTCATCATCTGCGTGGGGGCCACGGTGGTGGCCCTCTGGTATTGGCGCATTCCCGGGGGGCCATGGGCCACCACGCTTCTATCGATTTACTTGTCGCTGTTGTTTGTCGAGATCCTGATCATCGGACGACTGACTTGGTATTTCCCACAGCCTGATCGCAACGGCACAACGAATTGCTCCCAAGGTCCCGGTGGCCTGACGGATAACCCGGCCGTGGAGGTTCTGGCGTGATGGGTGCGAAACTCCTGTTGGCGGCATCGAATCCGGTCGCCCATGTGACGGACAAGCCCATCTATGGAAGCTGGGTTGTAAGCAATGTCACCGTCATGCTGCTGCTAAGTGGCATCCTGACACTGCTCCTGGTGATTCCCGCCGCCCGCCGCATCGCGACGGGAAAGACCGGGACGCTCGACGACCTTCGAACCCGCGGAACCTTGGCCAACATCGTGGAGGCGATCTGCCTCTACCTTCGCGACGAGGTCTTTCGCCCCGTTCTGCGTGACCAGACCGACAAGTACATTGCCGTCCTCTGGACGTTCTTCTTCTTCATCCTCATCAACAACCTTATGGGATTGGTTCCCCTGCTGGACATCACCGCAGCGCTGGGCTTGAACCCAGACCCGGAAACAAACCTTGCCGTAGGAATCGGCGGGACGGCCACCCAGTCCATCTGGGTGACCGGGACACTGGCCGTCATTGCATTCCTGTGGTTCAACGGCACGGCGATATTGAAGGATCCGATCGGGTACCTCAAGCACCTGACCGCGGGCGCCCCGATCTACATGTGGCCCATCATGATCCCCGTGGAGATCATCGGGACATTCGTGAAACCCTTCGCCCTGGCATTGCGGCTGTTTGCCAACATGACCGGGGGACACATCATCGTGGCGACACTGCTCATGTTCGTGGTTTCCCTTGCGGCAACCGGCATGGGTGGCGTTCCCGGACATGGGCTGGCAATCCTTCCCCTGGCGGGCACCATCGCAATCTACTTTCTTGAGGTCCTCGTGGCCTTCATCCAAGCCTATATATTCACGTTCCTCAGCGGCTTGTTCCTGTCACAGCTGGTCGTGCACGACCACGACGGCGAACATGCCGGGGAGGCCACGGCACACTGACGTCAAGACCAAGGTTATTTTGCCCCCTACCGGTTTCGTGAGGGAACCGGTTGTCCCGCGAGGGTGGGGGTTCACGATGCGACCTCACCGCGTCAACTTGGACATGGAGTTTCGACAATGAAACAGTTTATCTGGATGGGCGCTACAATCCTGCTCTTGTCTCTGGCCACGCCGCTGTTTGCGGCCGATGGTGGCGAACAGCAGCAAGAAATGCTCAAGGAACACACCACGTGGGTCTTTCCGACCGGCAATTCAGCGGCATATCTCGGCGCCGCCCTTGGCGCAGGACTGGTCGTGATGGGGGCGGGCCGCGGCATCGGCAACATTGGCAGTTCCGCCACGGAATCCATCGCACGCCAGCCCGAAGCCGGGGGCCAGGTGTTCACGGCGATGCTGCTGTCGGCGGCTTTGATTGAAGGTGTTGCGCTGTTCGGCGTCGTGGTGACGCTTTTGATTGCGCTGAAGTAACTCCCGTTCGATTGAACATAATGTGGCGACTGGATCCGGGCAGCCTTGCACATGACCCGGTGCGGGGCCAACCGGATCCGGATGCGTGCCCCTGACCTGTTGCCTGTGTTCTTGGCCGCCTCGCCACGGGGATCGGACATGAAAAACCAAATGTTGTGTTGTGGTCTTCTCGCGGGATTGCTCACGCCTCTGCCCGCCTTGGCGGCGGGTGGTGCAAATCCGTTTGCGGGCACGATCTACCAGGCCATTGCGACGGCAGTCGTGTTCCTCGTCGTGCTCGTGGTGCTGAAGAAAACCGCATGGGGCAAGATCCTGCAAGGCCTGCAGGATCGCGAGAACAGGATCCGCCAGGATCTCACGGATGCGGAGAAGGTCGCCGCGCAGGCGGACCAGACCCTCAAGCAGTATCAGGCAAAGCTTGCTGAAGCCCAGGCCGAAGGCGGGCGGATCATCGACCAGAGCCGGTCCGATGCCGAACGTGTTGCCCGGCAACTCCGGGAAGAAGCCGAGTCGCAGATCACGCAGATGCGGCAGCGGGCCACCAACGATATCGCTGCCGCGAAAGAACAGGCGATCCAGGATCTTTACAGTGAAATGGCTTCCCTCTCCACGGCAGTCGCCTCGCGTATCCTCAACCGCGAGATCAAGGTAG
>Ga0310342_100003555_pt1 | contig 10262 bp, 8 predicted proteins | sample S15DNA20500_MG_FD_206155 | JGI IMG/M metagenome (GOLD analysis project Ga0310342, IMG submission 206155) | Marine microbial communities from station ALOHA, North Pacific Subtropical Gyre - S1503-DNA-20-500_MG | ecosystem: Environmental > Aquatic > Marine > Oceanic | place: Pacific Ocean: North...
GATCTCCACGTCACCCTGGATTCTTCGCCCACCCTCCCCCAGACGCAGGACCGCCCCCAGAAAATCCGGGCCCGCTTCCAGGTTCCAGATGCCGGGATGCTCTACCTGTAGTGCTTCACGGGCGGATGTATGAAGGGTCGCCGGTCGAAGTTCCGGATCAAACCAGATGCATTGCACATGGCGCTCGGTTCCGTCGAAGCGTACCCTGCCTCGCCTGCCTTTCGACGGCATTGCGAGCCCGGGCTCCTGGACCCGGTCCGGCGGCGGCTGCAGCGTCTGGTACGCCGCCGAGCGGGCGAACTGCCGGCGCAACATCTCCGAAAAAGCATAAGAAATAGTGGATTTCATTCAGTCAGAAAGGTGGCGGCTCCTTCCGCCCCGCTTGACTACCATTGAGCCCCCCGCATAATACCGGTTTCGATCTGCCACTCAAACTTTGATTCGGAAATTCGGCTGGGGTAGGGTCTCGCGGCCCGTTTGGAATGGACATAATAGATGTTAAAAACCTGACCAAGCGCTATCCGGGGCGCACTGCGGTCAGCGATATTTCATTTCGGGTTGCGCCCGGCGAAATTGTCGGTTTTCTTGGCCCGAATGGGGCTGGAAAGACGACAACAATGCGAATCCTGTCAGGATTTCTGCCCGCGACCGGCGGAGATGTGAACATCGGGGGCCGCGACGTCTCGAAGCAGTCCCTGGAAATCCGTCGTCACATCGGATATCTGCCCGAAAGCTGTCCGCTGTACCCTGAGATGCGCGTGTCGGAATATCTGGGGTATCGCGCCCGGCTGAAGGGACTGCCCCGGAGTCGACGAAAAGAGCGGATTCGCACCGTGCTGGAGATGTGCGGGCTCGTCGATGTAAGGCGCCGTGTGATCGGGCACCTTTCAAAAGGGTACCGGCAACGCGTCGGGTTAGCGGACGCGCTGGTACATGATCCCGAGCTATTGATTCTCGACGAACCGACGATCGGACTCGACCCGAATCAGATCCGGGAAATCCGCAACTTGATCCGGGATCTGTCCGGCAAGCACACGATCCTGCTTTCCACGCATATCCTCCCGGAGGTCGAAGCGATTTGCGAGCGGGTGCTGATCCTTGACAAGGGGAAAATCGTAGCCTCGGACACGCCCGAAAACCTTGCCGGAATCGTTTCGGGCAGTATCCGGGTGGTGGCGGAGATCAAGGGGCTGCAGTCGGAGATCGTCAACACGGTGAAGGCGCTGCCGGGTGTGAACAATGTATCGGACCGGCTGGAAGGCGCGTGGGTCAAACTGGAAGTATCCGGGAAACTGGGTACCGATCTTCGCCAGAACATTTTCCAAACGGTAGTGGAGAACAAGTGGACGCTGCGGGAATTGCGGACGATTTCCACGACCCTGGAAGATGTATTCGGCGCGCTTACGTCCGGCCATAATCGGAGCAGGGGCTGATGTTCGTGCAGTTGACCCTGTGGCGGAGGGAAATGGCCGCCTACTTCCTGTCTCCCATCGCGTATGTTTCCTCGATTTTCTTTCTTCTGATCACCGGATTCAATTTCTACCTGGTGGTAGGGCTCTTTTATTCGAAGGAGTACACGATCCCGGACGTCATGGAGCAGCTTCTGAGTTCACCGTTGTTCTTTTGGCCGACGTTCCTGCTGATTGTTCCGGTACTGACGATGCGGACGTTCGCGGAAGAGAAGCACTCCGGAACCATTGAGACGCTGATGACCGCGCCGGTGACCGAGCGCGCGGTGGTGCTGTCCAAATTCATGGCTGCTCTCGCAATGTTCTTGTGCATGTGGCTGCCGACATCCGCCTATCCTTTCCTGCTGGAGGTCTTCAGCGAGGAGGTTGCGCCTTTGGATCTCTGGCCGGTGGCCTCGGGATATCTCGGGGTTCTCCTGCTGGGAATGTTCTACTTGAGCGTCGGCGTGCTCTGCTCCGCGCTGACCGGGAGCCAGGTGGTGGCGGCAATCGCGACCTATGCGATGATGGGGCTTCTTTTCTTTGGGGGGCTGGTTCATACTTATGTCGCCGCGGATCTGATTCGTGAAATCAGTCTCTACATCTCCTCCTTTGAACATCAACAGAAGTTTGTACGCGGCATCGTCGACAGCCGGCCGGTCGTGTTTTACGCAAGTGGAACGGTGCTGGTTCTCTTCGCGACAATTCGCCTGCTGGAAGGGCGCCGGGGCTAGCCCGCACATGCCACAACCATCCAAAGATGCGAAGAAAAGCATTCGGCGGAAGCGGGGCCGCCGTTTCGTTTTTCGCATGAATTCCCTGGTAGCCGGCCTGCTTGCAGTGCTCCTGCTGGCCATGTTGAACTACCTTTCCTTTCGGCACTACAAGAGGGTGGATGTCAACCGGTCGACCTTTTACCAGCTCGCGGATCAAACACAGAAGCTGCTGGGTTCGGTAAGCAATGACGTCAATGTGCTGATGGTATTCTCCGTTACCAACTTGCTGTTTCAGGATGTCGACCGGTTGCTCGAAGAGTATGAGTATGTAAGCGACAAAATTCAGATTGAACATGTGCAGCCGAATGTTGACCTTGCGCGCGCCCGGGAACTGAAGGCGCAGTATTCCCTGCAGACGGAAAGTTCCGTGATTTTCGAAAGTGAGGGACGGTTCGAAGTGGTGACGCAAGCCGACCTGGTCGATGCGGAGTACGATACGATTCAAGTTCCCATGGTGCCGTCGGCCACTTTTTTCAAGGGAGAATTGATGTTTTCCTCGGCGATCAAGTCGGTTGTGCACGGGACAAAGCCCGTCGTGTATGTCTTGCAGGGGCACGATGAGGCAAACTTCGACGACTACGATGAGGTTCGCGGCTATTCGGAAATCGCGCGGGCAATCCAACGAGAGAACATAGATTTGCGTACCCTTGTGCTGGGGGAGCGCAAGTCGGTTCCCGACGACGCGGACGGGCTGATTGTTGCCGGACCTCTGAAGAAGATCTCGCAACCCGAGCTCGATATTTTGCGGCGATATCTGGACGAGAGCGGCCGGATGCTGGTGATGCTTGAGCCAATGAACGACGCGGGTCTCAAGCCGCTGCTGGAAGACTGGGGCGTGCAGGTGGTAAACGATCTGGTCGTGGATCCGCAACGGATGCTGGAGGATCGGCCGGAGATGATGCTGGTGCGCGATTACGAACCCCATGCCATCACGGATCCGCTTCGGGACGTCGTGACCATGTTCTTTCTGCCTCGCTCCGTGCAGCCGGTCGCCGATGTTCCGGATGCGGCCGGCGCGGCGGATCGCCCGCGTGTGGTTTCTCTCGTCAAGTCGTCGGATGTAGGTTGGGCGGATACGGACCGGCAGCACAAAGAAATCCGCTTCGATCCCGAGAGCGATCAGCCCGGCCCGATTTCGATTGCGGTGGCCGTGGAAAAAGGTCCGGGGCCGGGGATCGACGTTGAGATTCAGTCCACGCGCATGGTTGTCATCGGGGATTCGGATTTTGTGATGAATCATTACATCTCCGGCGGGAACAAGGACCTGATGCTCGGTGGGTTGAACTGGCTGCTGGAGCGCGATGACTTGATGGGGATTTCCCCGAAAGCGTACGAAAGTTACCGGCTCGTCGTGAGCCGTGAGCAGTTCTGGTGTCTCTTTGGCATTGTGGTCGGCGGTATTCCGGGCGCCGTTGCGCTGCTGGGGCTGCTGGTTTGGGCATGGCGCAGAGCATAGGCATGAAGTGGAAATCGACATTGGTTCTTCTGGTTCTCGTTGCCGGCCTCGGCGCATTTATCTGGTTGGTGGAGCGAGATCAAGCCGGCACCAAAATTCACCGCGACCGGGCGCGCCGCGCGCTGGATGTAGATCCGGATTCCGTCACTTATCTGGAAATCACCCAGTCCAACCTGGTTATTTCGGCATCGTTGATCAATCACAACTGGCGTCTCGAGAAACCCATCCAGGGATACGCCGACAACGGCGAGATCAGAAGAATTCTGCAGGGGCTGGAGGCGCTTGAAAAAGGAGACGTCATTTCCGCGGCGCAGAGAGGCCGTAGCGGCCTTACGCTGAATGACTATGGGCTGGCGATTCCGAAGGCTCGCATTACATTGCATCACCGGGGGCAGCCGATGAGTATCCTTGTTGGAGATCGTGCTCCCCTGGGGCCGTCCCTCTATGTCATGCAGACCAATCGGCAGGACATCGTAGCCACCAGCACCAACATTCTCGCCTTCCTGCCCGGCGATGTGGAGCAGCTTCGGTCGCGTTCGCTATTGCACGGGATCCCGCTGCGTGCGGAGCGCTTTGAAGTGAAACGGTCTGCAGGACTGCTGCAGATCAGCCGGCGAGACGACGGGCGGTGGCTGTTGCAGCAGCCGGTGGAGGGCCGCGCGGACAACGCATTCGTGCACGATCTTGTTCAGAAGTTTCAAGCCGCGCGCATCGAGACGTTTGTGGAAGATGAGGTCGTCGATTTCGGCCCCTACGGGCTTGATGAGTCCCCGATAGAAGTTCACATCTGGCCGGAAGGCGAGGCAGGGGCCCGGAACGTGCTTTTCGGCAATGCGGTCGAGGGCGATCCCGATCTGGTGTATGCGCGCGCGGACGAATGGGCCTCAGTTTTCGCCGTTTCACGGAAGCTGGTGGTCGACGCAGAGTTGAATGCTGATATTTTTCGCGACCGCCGCCTGTACAACCTCCGGACCGCGGCGGTTAGATACATTGAGATCAGTTCGGGAGAGGAGACGATTGAACTCCAGAAAGATGATGCGGGAAGCTGGTATCTCACCAAGCCGGCCCAACGAAACGCAGATGATGAACTGGTGTGGGCGTTGCTGAGCGAGTGGGGAAAAGCGCGCGTCGATTCCTTCGTATCCTGGCCGGGCCCGAATGAGACATCGCAAACCGCCGCGGACGCAGCTTTTACCCTGGTGCTGGCGATCGGGGATCCTTCCGCCGATCCCGACAACCAGCCCGTAGCTCTAGATGGCAGGGGCGCGGTGACTTTTCTCGTTCATCCCAATCCGGGAGGTCCGGACTCCTATCTGATTCACAATCCACGCGAGCCCCACGCCGTTGTGGTGGACCGAAAGGTGCCGGACCATTGGTCGATGAACCCGCTTGATTACTATGACCGGTTGGCGCTTCATCTTGTGCCCGAAGATATACGAAGCATCGAATTGACCCGGGGCGAGGATCGGCAGGCAGTGGAAATCGACGATGCCGGGGAGTTCCAGGCGGCGGGTGACGCGGGCCTGGTCGATGAGGTTACGGTCACGAATATTCTGAACGCGGTCATGCGGCTGCGTGTCAATCGATACGTGCAAGAGGATCCATCCGATGTCGAAACGTATGGTCTTGCAGAACCGTCCGCGATCCTCACGCTGGGGCTTACCGGAGAAGCGGGGATCAGCAAAAGCATCCTTCTGGGAGGGGAGGCTCCGCAGGACGGGATATTCGCCATGATTCGGGGACAGAGTACGGTTTTCGTGCTGCCTCGAAGCGTCGGTGACGAGATCCTGGGCAGAAACCTTGTTGAGCCCGAGCCCGCGGTAGAGAATGTCGAGGGGCCCGATGCACAGCTCGACGCTGAGACCGTTCCCTAGCGAATGATGGAGCGGGCTCTACCCATTCTCTCCTTCATGACCTTTCCTTGCACTGCTCGGGCTTGGAAGCTCAAGCTACGTACCAGCCCAATGTCGCGTAAGAAATGCACACGGTAAAACAGAAACGCGGCGGGAAACGATTTTGGTGCGGATGCCGCCGGATCCTGTTCCGCATCCTCGTCTGCCTTCTTTTGATTGGGACGGTTGTTGTCGCCTATCTCCACTATGTCGGCATCCCACGCGTCATCAAGACCTGGTGGATCGAAGCGCTGGAGGAACAGGAGCACTATGCGTCGGTAGGTCGGATCACGTTCAATGTTTTCGAAGGCGCATTGGCTCACGATTTCGCATACTTCGATCACAGCGCGAGGGTCAAACCGCTCCTGGAGGCGGGAACGGTTTTCCTCGATATCGACGTGCGGGAATGGTTTCGAAAGCGTCCGGGCCTCAGGGGGCTTTCGATTGTCGATGGGACTGCCCGTCTCAGCACGATGCATCCTCTGCATGAGATCCCTCCGAATCAAGTTCTCGTGATCCGCGACCTGGATGCCACTCTTCTTTTGAAGGAAGACAAGATCGAGATCCAGGCTTTACAGGCGAAGGTTCTGGAAATGAATGTGGTGGGAGGGGGCGACATCCTGTGGAAAGAAGCCATGCGGCGCGACCGCAATCATCGGATCATTCCGTCGGGCTCCGGGGTGTCACGATACTTTCAGAGCCAGGAATCGCAGCGAATTCCGGAACTGCTCGAGGAGTTGAACGACATCAAGTTCGAAACGCCGCCGAATATCAACCTCACCTTCCTCCTTCATCCTGCATCCTTGGAGTCCTGCGAATTCCGGCTTTCCTGTCAAGGCGGTGAGACCACGATTCATGGGGTTACGTTTGACGCGTGGCAGCTGGCGGGCGCCTACATGGAGGAGCGGTTGAAAGTTCATGCCTTGAAGCTGTCTGCCGGCGGACGAGACCTGACTGGAGGAGGAGAGGTCGATTTTGCCGCGCGCACGTTTGAAGCACGTCTCGATTCGAATCTGCCGCCCACGCATTGGATCAGTCTTCTTCCGGTCGGGTGGAGGGATCAACTGGCCGACCTGGGACTGCATCTTGGCGGCGCGTTTCATGCGGCACTGGATGTCGGGCGCGCACCATTAAATGCCTTTTGGAGAAATCTGTCCGGGTCGGTTAAGATGGAAGCGGTAACCTACAAAGGCATTTCGGTTCGGGAAGGTTCGCTGAATTTCGTATGTGAAGAACCGTGGATCCACATCAAAGACGCCCAATTCGAGATCGGTCCGGAGGAGGATGCCGGCTCCGTCGAGGGTTCTCTCTCCTGGAATTTTGCCGATCATACCTATGTCGCTTCAATGAAGACACATGTGGACTATCTTCTCATCGCTCCGGTATTGCCGGCGGGCCAGGTTCGGCTGGCCCGCCACCTTCAGTTTACGGATTCGCCTTTGAAGATTCGCATGGATATGAAGGGGAAGAAGGGGTTTCCGAAGAAGTTCAGTATGGAAGGATACGTCCAAGGAACGAATTTTTACTACAAGGGAACCTACGCGAACTATTTTTCGAGCCCGCTGTCGCTGACCAACCGCCTGCTCACGATGAACCCCATTCACGGGTCGCGCGATGAAGGCGACATGGATGGAACAATCCGCATCGACTACGAGGATAAAAGAATTGATCTGGACCTCGTGAGCTCGGCCGATCCCAAAGCTGCCGCTCGCGTCGGCCATAAGGTGGTTGAGCAAATTCTGGCCCCCTTTACCTTTAATGGTCCTACGCGCACGGAAGTCGTCGGAAGCGTATTCGTCGGGACGAACGGTGTATCAGAGGTGCGAGTGAGTTCTGTAGCAGAGCGTATGAGCGTCTATTCCTTCGAGGCCGATGAATTATCGTTTGAAGTTGTATGGTCCAATCAAAGCGTAAACATATCGAACATAGAAGGCCGGCTCTACGGCGGGGACGTCTCCGGGTACTACAATGTGTATCCCGATGAGGAGAGGCCGAAAGACCGGCGCTATGCGTTCGACCTGGAGGCGAAGGGCGTGAACTTCGAAGATGCCATTCGAACTTTCCTTCACCGGGAAGGTGATCCGTACCAGGGGTTCATGGATCTTCGGTTGCAGTTGTCGGGGTTGATGGGAGCTAACCGTGGACAGCCCGCGGCGGGGCGCGGATCCATTGCCGTGAGGGAAGGGCGGATTCTGCAGATCCCCGTGTTCGGCGGGTTGTCGAAGATGTTGGCCAAAATTTACCCCGGACTTGGATTCACTCGTCAAACCGAACTGAAAGCCGACTTCGATGTGGAGGGGCACACGTTAAGAAGCGAGAAAGTCACGGTGGAAGGAAACGTGTTTACCATCGTGGGGGAAGGAAACTACGGGCTCGTATCGAAGGATCTCGACTTCGAAGTTGAATTCAAGCTGCTGGGAGACGGCGCGGTGGGCGCCGTGGTCCAATTTGTTACTACGCCAATCACCAAGCTGCTCAAATTCGACCTGGAGGGAACCATTAGCGATCCCCGATGGCGACCGAAGAATCTGCCGAAAGAACTGTTTATCGATAGCGAGCGATGACCGTGGAATCCAAGTATGAAGCGCCGATTCACGCGCTACGGATTACCGTGCCGAATCGGGACGCGGAGACGCTGGTGATATGGATTCGTGAGGCGCTCCTGCGGGAGTCCGTTGCCGTGCAAGAACCGGACGGATTGGAAACGCGGTTGGAACTCTATTTTGAGGACCCATCGGAAGCTCTACTGGCCAGGTCCGTGTTGATGGCCAGGTCCGGCGTCGTTTCGGCCGAATACCTCTGCCTGGAGTCCCAGGCCTGGGAAATGGTCTACCGGGAGAACTTTCACCGGCATCCGGTTGGGACGCAGCTTGAAATCTGCCCGGTTTGGGAAGCGGATGCGCCGGAGGGAACGCGCACTCGGATTCTCATCGATCCCGGCCTGAGCTTTGGCACAGGAGAGCACTTTACCACCACTTTTTGTCTGGAAATGATCGATCAGATATGGCTTAACTCTCCGCCCGCCTCGTTTCTCGATGTAGGTACCGGTAGCGGACTGCTATCTATCGTAGCGTCGAAATTGGGGTGCCCGCGGGTCGTGGCGATGGAGGTGGATGCGGATGTTCTCCCGTACACGCGGCGGAATGCCGCACTGAATGGAGTTGAAGATAGGGTGAATATGATCTGTCAGGACATACGTGATGAGATGACTGCCGGCCCGTTTGATATGGTCTGCGCCAACCTCTATGGCGGGTTGATCCTCGAGTGCGCGGAATCGCTTTTGCGAACAAGCGCCGGCCGGCTGATTTTGAGCGGAATTCGGACTGACGAGTCTGGCCCTGTCGAACAGAGGTTCAGGGATCTTGGGGGTGACATCGTTACCCGAAAGGACGACGGCGAGTGGTGCGGGCTGATGGTTCGTAGCGCACCGCGATTGCAGGGAGTAGCGGAATGAGCGAGTTGGCGATGCTGACCTGTGCGCTGGGTGGAATAAAGATTGCCGGGTGCCTTGGTTCGCTGTGCGCGCCTGACCAGGCTCGTCGAGCGTTGACCGGGTTTTCCCGCCACGAGGCGAGTGGCTGGTTTCTCACCGCCGTTGACCTGTTCTGGGCTGGTTGGCTGGTTCTCCACACCCCGCCTTTTTCCGCGATGACGAAGATCCAGCCCCTGGTATATCTTGGGGCTCCACTTGCGTTTTTTCTCCTCGTAATTTTCATGGATGAAATGCTGGCGCCGCGCGCGCTGGGCGGACTGCTACTACTGATTGCCGCGCCGGTGCTGGAGTCGGCTCGATGTCACGAATCGGAATGGAGCCTGGTCATGAAGCTGATCGCGTACGCGTGGGTCATCGCAGGCATGTTCCTTGTCGTCAGTCCGTACCGTTACCGCCAGTACGTATCACTCGTTACTGGGGACAGGAGCCGCTTCCGCGGCAGCAGTGTCGTCGGCCTGATTGTTGGAGTTCTGCTGGTTACTCTCGGCCTCACTGTATACTGAGTCCGTATATCCATGCGAAAGCTCTCAATAGGGCCGCGTGTTCAACGTGGCGCTACGAAAGCGGTCGCCAGTACCCGTTTCGTTTTGGGGATCTGGCTACTTCTGGGTGTTGTCGGCCCCTATTTCAAACGGTTCATGGAGGACGACTATGATAACTATAAGATTTTCAAAAATTCATTTTTTAACCTGCTGAACGAAGAGACGCTTTATGGGCTCCACCCGGATACGGGATTGGACTTCTTCCTGTACGGGCCGTTTTCGTGCGTTTTGATAGCCCCCTTTGCCTTGCTTCCGGATCACATTGGCTGCCTGTTGTTTTTGCTGGCGTCCGCTTTACTGCTTTTTTTGCCATCCAGGCGCTTCCTCTCAGCCGATTTTCAAAAAACGGGGCCTGTTTACTCTGCCTGGTAGAATTCGGAAACAACCAGCAGAACTTTCAGACCCATGCAATAATTGCGGGGTTAATTATTCTTTCCCTGGTGGCGTTTTGCCGCCGCCGGGAGGCGGTTGCGCAATGAGTATTCCCGTGGGGTGTTTACGAAGCTGTATGGGCTCATCGCACTTCCCTTCGCCCTTTTTGCCGAACGGAAGGCAAGAGTTGTCGCCTGGCTGTTTCTCTTTTTTGCCGTGGCCTTCGTGGCGCCCATGTTGTTTTCCTCCAGCGAGTTTGTGGTGCAGAGTTATGAGGAGTGGC
>Ga0310342_100003556_pt1 | contig 10260 bp, 7 predicted proteins | sample S15DNA20500_MG_FD_206155 | JGI IMG/M metagenome (GOLD analysis project Ga0310342, IMG submission 206155) | Marine microbial communities from station ALOHA, North Pacific Subtropical Gyre - S1503-DNA-20-500_MG | ecosystem: Environmental > Aquatic > Marine > Oceanic | place: Pacific Ocean: North...
ACAGGATCGTCAGGCCATCGAGATTAAGCCTTCCCTTACACTTGGCGAGTGCCTTGGCTACTTCCACCGATAGGGTCGTCAGGCCATCGAGATGAAGAGTGCCCTTACACATGGCGAGTGCCAGGGCCACTTCAACCGACAGGTCCGTCAGGCCGTTGAGGCTAAGCGTACCCTTACACTTGGCAAGAGCCTGGGCTGCTTCTACCGACAGCGTCATCAGGCCATCGAGGTAGAGGCCCTCATGTTTGCCTTCACGTTTGTTAATTTCCGCGATCGTGCTGTATTCCATCTCGTCAAGTTCATGGTCGCGATGGGCTTCGGCCGTCATGTAGGCGACTTCGTTCTGAGCTTCGTTAAGGTCGTCCCCTGTCAAACCTACGGTGAGTTGATCAATACGGTCGCAAATGGTGGTGAGGCTGGTGGGACCAACCGTTCCCTGGGCGGCAAGTGCCTGGGCCACCTCCACCGACAAGCTTGTCAGGCCCCTGAGATCGAGATGAAGAATGCGAGACGTGGCAAATGCCTGGGCCGCTGCTACCGTAATCATCTTGTAGCCTCTGAGCGGGGGCAAGAAAGGATCTTTCGTGAGCGCCTCCTCCACGACCTGTTTGGTTAGTAGTTTTCCTGGGGCGCAGCGAACCAACGGAGGCAACTTCGCCAATACCGACGGGGCCAGCCTGTCCAGGATTATGGCGTATTCCATGCGGAGATCGATGATCTGATTCGATATCTTGTCACGCAAGGCAATCACTTGCTCGTGCTTTGGATTTAGTTCCAGGTATTCACACGTTTTCACCAATATTTGCGCAACAACTTCTCGATCACGATTGCCCGGCTTATTGTATTTCGCCACCAGAGTGGACAACTCCTTTCTCTTCTGAGCGATTTGTTCCAGTCGATCTTTCAATTCGATGTCTGCGTCGCGCAAATCCTTGGTTTTTACGCCTTGCACTTGTGCAAGTGCTGCCTTGACATCGCCTTGCTCCAGTAGTTTTTCTGCTTCTGAATACGCTTCATCTCGTTGACGAAGCAGCTTTTCTTCTCGCGCTATCAATACTGATTTTAATTCGTGAAGATCAGCACGATCGCCCAGTAACTCGGTAGCGCGATTCAACAGTTCATCGATACCATTCATATTGCGACGCTTAATTCGGTCCTTAATGGTTTGCAGTAACTGATCGGACTCCTGCTGATCTGCCTGCAGTTGCTTAAGGTACCTTGCCAATTCAGTTTCAAAAAACAGACTATCATCTGCGAGAACAACCGATGGCCATCCGTCGTTGCCCAGCACCATTTCCGTGAGGGATGTCGGGTTCCGCATGACTTCGGGAATCGCCTCCATGGCTTGAATCGCTGACTTGTAATCGAATGCCTTACGATGCTCCTGGGCCTCCAGATACGCTTTATCTCGTTGTCGAATCAGCTTTTCTTTTCGTTCTACTAGTTTGTTAAGATCAGCACGATCGCCCAGCAACTCGATAGCTCGATTCAACAGTTCATCGATACCATAGATATTGCCACGCTTTATTCGTTCCTCGATCGTTTGCAATAACTGCTGGGACTCCTGCTGATCTGCCTGCAGTTGCTTAAGGTACCCTGACAAGTCAGTGGTCCGCATTATTTCGGGAATCGCCTCCATGGCTTGAATCGCCGACTTGTAATCGAATGCCTTGCGATGCTCCTGGGCCTCCAGGTGCTGTTTGGCTGCCTTCTCCTGCTGTCGCTTCTTCTCCACCTCTATCGATTCAATAAATTTCCCGGACCATTCCTTGAGGTGCTGCAAGCGGATGTCTTCAATGGCAGCGATCTCTCCGGCAATCCGAGTTGATTCCTCGAACGCCAACTCCTTAAGGAGTGATTCTGCCTGCACACGTTGAGCATCGATCTCCTCCCGTCGGCCTGTCGCAAGTTCGGGTTGTTTGCCGCCACACTCGGGACAGACCTTGTCCCAGACCGGGATCTCTTCTTCGCAGGCCAGGCAGGCCACCCGCAGCGGCGCAGCACACTCGCGGCAGAATTTCCGGCTGGCCTCATTCCTGGTATGACACCCGGCACACTCGCCTGCCCCCAGGTCAACGGCCACTGCCGAAGCAGGATCGCTAGTTGTTGTCAGGCTGCCTTTCAAGGCATCCCGGAATTCCTGGGCCGTTTGGTAGCGGTCGGCCTGCTTCGATTTCAGTGCTCTCGAAAGCGCCAAACGCAATTGTCGCGGCACATCATCCAGGTCGATCACGCGTGGCACTTCGCCCGTAATCATCTGGTAAAGCGTCGCTGCCAGGCTCCAGAGATCGCTGCGAGCATCGGTGGCCGTGGCATCAAGCCGCTGCTCAGGAGGCATGAAGTCGATCGTCCCCAGCACCGCACCGGCCTGCGTCTGGCCATGGTCGACCGTCTCTTGCCGAGCCAGGCCAAAGTCGGTCAGTTTTGGTTCGCCACGTTTGGTAAGTAAGATGTTAGCCGGCTTGATGTCGCGATGGACAATTCCCTGTTCGTGGGCAATCGCCAGTCCGTCACACACTTGGCACGTAATTTCGACCGCCTCTTCGATTTCCAGTTTGCCAGTTTTGAGTTTTTCCTGCAGGCTTTCCCCTTCCACCAGTTCCATAATGATGAAGGGACCTTCGGCATCGCGGCCATAATCATGGATCTGAACAATGTTGAAATGGTTTAGGGCCGCAATCGATTGGGCTTCCGTGAGAAAACGCGAGAGGGCTTTCTTGCTGCGCGTCATCTCACCCAGGACACGCTTGATCGCCACGGGACGTTTGAGCCGTCTATCAAGAGCTCGCAGCACTTCTCCCATGCCACCCTTGCCGATGCTCTCCTGGATCTCATATCTTTCCGTCAGGTCCACGATAGGCATTTCATCGCCCAGGTCGTCGGTCAGGTCAGAAAGATCCGACAGCGACGAGAGGGCGTCACCGCTGGTTGCCTGGTCGCCCAGGCTCAGTTCTTGCTCAGCGCGCGAGACATCGGCACCGGTCGCCTGGTCACCGAGGCTTTTTTCGAGCTTGTCAGGTTGTTGCGAATCGTCGGTCATAGTTCTTAGCTTAACACCTCACTCGGGCGGTGCAAGATTTGGGGGAACCAGTCGTTACGAACGCTATTCTTTACCCGAATCAGCCTATCTTTTTGCGATGCTGATGAGTGGTGAACGTCTAGTGCACAGGTTATGATGTGAAGGTTGCAGAAACGACAACTGGGCTGGCTCATGATCAGCACACTTCATTCAACTTTTCTACTGTCTTTATTCAACAGGTGCTTTATGTTTCATCGTTACCTCATGTTGGCCCTGGTCTTGTGCGTTTTTACCGGGTGTCAAAAGGAATCGTTAACGGAGGACCAAAAGAAGGTCCGGGAAGAGTTAATCGACCTGGGAATCAAGATCCATGGTACGGACGTACTGGACATTGACCTGAAAGGCAGTGACAAGATCACGCCTGACTTATTGAAAAAAATTGTTTCCTTTGGCAAGATCTCCTACCTCAACCTCTCCGATACAAACGTTACCGATGAGTGTCTGGAAGCGCTTCAAGATGCCGACGCCGTGGAAACTATTTTCCTCACTGGCACCGAGATTACCGACAAAGGACTCGAGCACCTGGCGCATCTGGACGGTTTGATCATCCTGCATTTGCCGTCAACGATTACAGATGCGGGCTTCGAGTCAATTGGCGAAATCACGTCACTCAGAACGCTTGTGGCAGATGACTGCAAGATCACCGATACGGGCATGGCCTCGCTAGAAAATCTCTCCGAGTTGCGCTGGTTGAAAATAAATTACACCAACATCGGTGACAAAGGGCTCAGTTCAATCCAAGATCTAACCAACCTTCACACCCTGGAGATCAGTAACACCAAGATCACCGATCGTGGGTTGCTCGTTTTGTCTGGCCTCAGCAAACTGAACGTCATTGAGTTGAGCGGTTGCGACGTCTCGGAGGAAGCAGTAGAAGCCTTGCGAAAGGAACTGCCAGAAACTGAAATCCTTAGTGGAGTGACGTTGGAAGGGTCAGGCGGAGGCTTCTAATCGGACCTGGGAACCTTATCCCAAATAAGTCTTCAGCCACTGGTAAATACGACGTTCGGATTCAGGTGGCACGCTGTGTCCCTGGCGATGATTGTAGAGTCCTAGTCGCGGCCTGCCCGGATAGAGCCGATAGACGGGCAATGTTTTCTCGATAAATGGCCAACTGCGGTTTCCATCCGCCGAATCACCACCGATCAAGAGAAATGCTCGCGGTGCAACCAAGGCCAGCACTTCATGGTGTTCATAGGGAAAACTGGTCTTAATTTCGGGTCCCAGGTACCAGGGTGCATCCCAGTTGGAATAACGCGTTCCAATCCCCCCTTCGCTGCTGACGGTCGCTTTCACACGTTCATCAAAGGCGGCCAAGTACAGTACTTCCTTGGCCCCCAGGCTATGACCGACTGCGCCCAATCGCTGAGAATCCACCTCTTTTTGACTGGCCAAAAGATCGATAGCGATCTGTGCATCGAGTAACATCCGGGCCATCCCCTGGTGTTCTGGATGCCGTTCATGGAAATTATCGGCTTCTGCCTGGGCAGCGATTTTGTGATTGGTGGGCCAGAGGTAATTACGCGGGCAGATGGTCACCATCCCCTCTTGAGCTAACTTCAAACCAAATGCTTTTTCAGGTTTCCCTTCAACTCCCGCTGGCTGACGAATCGAGTGGTTCACCGTGGAGTGAAAGACAGCAACCCCTGGAACCGGGGAAGTCACGCGAGCTGGCTTCAACAGATACGCTTCCACCGGCTGATTTGATTCCACCTGGTAGCGAATCAGTTGCCGACGAACACCACCCACCCGATCCTCACTGAGAACTTTCACTTCCGGTAGTTTCCTAGAGCCAGCGGAGAGTGGCTTGAGATAGTTAAGCCAGCGGGTTCGGTAACGTTCCCGCTGCAAGAGCCATTGTTTGAGCGTCGTGATATTCTGCCCGCCAGCATCTTTGAGCAGCGAACTAAGTTTGGGCACATCTGCCGGTACTTGACCGGTCAATTGTTGTACCTCGGAAAGCCAGGGTACGTCTTTCCTGGCTGCCAGTGACTGGCCAAAACAGCAACAACTGGCGGTTAACCAGGTCCCGCTGGTCAATAAGAAATCTCGTCTACGCAGATCATTTGGCTGGTATCGTCCGTTCATTAACCGCACTCCCTTTGGTTACCTGTTTCTCTCTGCCAGCGCAATGCCTGCTGTTCGCTGGCAGGACTGCAACGTATTATAAGACGCCTGGCGAATCAATCCATTGAAACCATTGTGTCACGGAAAGAGACTCATGCCTGGTTCACAATTTGCTTCCAGCCTTTCCACGGAATCTGACTGGAAAAATGCAACTACCGAGGTTTGCCAGCAAATCGGTGAGCAACTGACCAGTCCTGCCAACCTGGCCTTTGTCTTCATTTCTCAGCAGCATGCTGAAAATGCCGCCGGCATTGCCCAGAAAATAAAAACGGCAACTTCATGCCACGCCCTGATCGGCTGTACGGGCGAATCAATTATTGGCCGCAGCCAGGAAGTGGAACAGGAGCCCGCTATCTCGCTATGGACTGCTTGCCTGCCAGAAGTTGAATCCATACCAATGCATCTGACTTACGACAAGACGGCGGACGGCGGCAGTATCCTGGGTTGGCCGGATGCAACAATGGAACCCTGGCCAGCTGGATCTATGTTCTTTTTACTGGCCGATCCATTCAGTTTTCCGACCGATGCTCTCATCAGCCAGCTCAACAGTAAAGAAACCGGTATCCCGATCGTGGGCGGAAACGCCAGCGGTGGCCAGGCCCCGGAAGAAAATCAACTGCTGACGGGTGATCAAGTGGCTAACGAGGGCGCAGCGGCTATCTTGTTGCGCGGTGATACCGGGATTCGGACACTGGTTTCACAAGGCTGTCGCCCCGTCGGAGATCATTTCGTGATCACCCGCTCCGAGGACAATGTGATCTACGAATTGGGCGGAAAACCGGCCCTGTTACAGCTGAAACAGATCTTCGATACCCTGCCAACCCACGAACAATCGCTGATCCAACACGGACTCCACGTGGGTCGTGTAGTCAGTGAATACCAGGAACGATTTGAGCAGGGAGATTTCCTGGTTCGCAACGTACTTGGAATCGATCCAGATGAAGGGTCGATTGCGGTGGCAGACTTCTTGCGACCGGGACAAACCATTCAGTTTCACATTCGTGACCAGCATACCGCGGATGCGGAACTGAACCAGTTACTGCAAAAACTGCAAGGTGACGAGAATTTCACTGCCGGGGGTGGGCTGCTATTTAGCTGTAATGGACGGGGAACACGACTTTTCTCCGAGCCACATCACGATGCCTCGGCTGTCGACCAGGCACTGGGACCGATCCCGCTGGCAGGTTTCTTTGCCGCCGGAGAAATCGGCCCGGTCGGTAAAGAGAACTTCGTGCACGGGTTTACCGCCAGCATGGCCCTCTTTCCTGCCTAGGGCGTTTCCCACTGGCCGCTATCGGCGCTGCGAACAATCGCCTCGATCACTTTCATGTTCCCCACAGCATCACTGATCGGTGTCGGTACTGGACTGTCGTTACGAATTGCCTGGGAGAACAGGTCCCCTTGGATGCCGTACTGGTCACAAACCTCGAACTCGATCTCGTTAATCTCTCCACTCTCAACCTGATGCCACAATTTGCAGGGAGAATCGTTCGGAGCGTTGAAGGGAATCTCGATCTCCACACGACCCTGGTCCCCCACGATATGGACCCGTTGATAAGGAGCCAGTTGAGTGGAACAGGTGAACGAAGAGGTCCCGTTGCCAAAATCCAACACGGCAGAAGCAGTCCGGTCTGTCTTGAAATTGGGATCCCGTTCCACGATGCCCACAACCCGATCCGGTTCCGCATCGAAAATAAACCGCGACAATGATATCGGGTAACAGCCAATATCCATTAAGCCACCACCACCGATATCAGCCATGTTACGAATATTTCCCGGATCCACATTGTGATAGGAAAAAAGTGATTGAATCGTCTTGAGAGTGCCAATCTGGCCGTCCCGCACCAGTTGTCGAGCCTTTTGCCATTGCGGATGGTGACGGTACATGAACGCTTCCATGACCTTTAACTCCGGATGTTGTGCCGCTGCATCGACCAGTTGCTGGCCTTCAGCCGCCGTCAATCCGATCGGCTTCTCGCACAAAACATGCTTGCCTGCCTCCAGCGCCTGGATCGAAACGGGCACGTGGAGATGATTGGGGAGTGGATTGTAGACCGCTTCAATGTCCGGATCGGCCAGTAACTCTTCGTAGGAGCCATACGCCTGGGGAATTCCCAGGGCAGCCGCAGCTTGCTCGGCCTTACCCAATTCTCGAGAGGCAATTGCCCGGATGTCACAACAACTGCCACCCTGCATGCCAGGAATGACCTTCTCAGTTCCGATTAATGCCGTACTAATGACTCCCCAACGAACTTTATTGCTATCTGCTGTCATCTTTTCCTAACCTTCCCCCTCGTTTCATTCTTCCCAGACAAACGGGACAAAACGTCTAAGCTTGTTAACTTTCTGACCGCCCATGCGGGTCTTCCTGCTGCCGAAGAATACCATAGCCAGCGACCCCGCAACAATCAGTGACAATATTTCTTTGCCCCATCCCTTGATCCTGTAGCTCACAGACTAAAAATAGGAAGGACTGATAAACACTTCCCACCGGTAAAACGATTCCCATGCCAACGACCAGCTCCAAACCAAACCAAGCAATCGATGTGAAGCGTTCGCCGTCCCGTTTTCGCTGGCGACGGATTCTGCTCGTCGGGTTACTGGTCGTTGTAGCAATTGTGGGAGTGCGGACTGCTCGCAAACTCAAGGAAGCTAAAGAACGAGTCAAGCAGGCCGAACTCGAGAGTTCCGCGGACAGCGACGTGAAGGCAAAAAAACCTGACCGCGATCCGGAAAAACCGTCTCATCCGCTGGACCCCGCCTTAGAAATCGCTTATCGAGCCTTGGAGCGGATTCAGAGTAGCGTCACCGACTACACGGCCACGATCGAGAGCCGCGAACTGGTACTGGGAAAACTGGGAGCAACTCAAGCCATGCAGGTGCGAATTCGCAACCGCAGGATGCGGGGCGAGGAAAGGGTAACACCGTTTAGTGTTTACCTGAAGTTTGTGCAACCGCGGAAACTCAATGGACGGGAAGTGATCTGGGTCGAATGTCACCACGATGGCAAGATGATTGCCCACGAACCCGGCTTCAAAAACTTCTTTCGTGTCAAGCTAAAGCCTACCAGTTTGCTGGCCATGATCGGCAGTCGTTATCCAATCACGGAAATTGGCCTCGAGAAGATGGTCGCCAAGTTAATTCAAAAAGGTGAACGCGATCGGCAGCACGGTGACTGCGAAGTGGAGATCGACAAGGATACCGAAGTCGACGGGGTGCGTTGTACACGGATTCGGGTCAAGCATCCTGTCAAAGAAGACCACTTTGACTTTCATATCGCCGAAATTTATCTCGACGAAGAGCGCCTTGTACCGCTGCGATATTCCGCGTACGACTGGCCAGCAAAGCAGGGGGAGTCGCCACCCTTGATGGAAGAATATATCTACCGGGACTTAAAATTGAACGTCGGACTCCAGGAAAAAGACTTTGACCCGGACAACGAGGAATACGACTTTCCCTAGCAGAGATCACCCATAATCGACGCTACAAGGAGATGAAAATGGAATGTACACAATACTACGTTTTGATTTGCAAGGATGGGGTTTATAGCCTTGTTGGAGGATTTGACACTTTTGAGGAAATGGATGAATGGCAAGAGGCAGCGATTGACGCTGGCAACGACAGTGGGTGGGGCTTGTCTCCACTGGAAATTGAAATGTTAAAGCGGTAACGCACAGGGTCAAACAACCCGGTGCAACAACTCCTTCCCTGCCAGCCCGGCCCAAAGATTCTCCACGGAGATTTCGGCCATCCGCTGCCGTGTCTGTTCTGTGGCACTTCCCAGGTGAGGCGCAATCGTAACGTTCTCCAGTTTCAAGAGTGGATGATCCCGCGGCAATGGTTCTGGATCTGTGACATCAAGTCCCGCGGCATAGATCTCACCCTCTCGCAGCGCTGCGGTCAAAGCATCCGTATCAACCACGCCACCGCGGGCCACGTTGACCAGGATAGCCGTCGACTTCATCTGGCGCAACTCCTGCTCCCCAATCAACTTTTCAGTTTCTGCCGAGAGTGGCAGGCTCAAGACCACGTAGTCTGATTCTGTTAGCAGGGTATCGAAATCGACATAGGTAACATCCACATCGGCAGGTAAATCCTGACGCGGATTGCGATTGTGGTAGAGGACACGCATGTCAAAACCAAGAGCACGGCGAGCAATTTGCCAGCCAATTCTGCCCAGTCCAATGATTCCCACCACCGTGCTGTGGGCTTCCTGCCCGAGCATGTAACCCGGGTCATAGTGAGTGAACTGCGGACTGCGGGCAAAGCGATCTCCCTCCATCAGCCGGCGGGCCGCAGCCAGCAGCAAGGTCATCGCCATATCGGCCGTGGCTCCGTTAAGCACGTCAGGCGTGTTACCAACGGGAATTCCCCGCTCTTGGGCATCTGCCAAATTGATGTGGTCGACCCCCACTCCATAGTTGCTAATGACTTTCAACCCGGGAAGCGCGTCCATCATGGCACCGTTCACCTGCTCGTGTCCGTAAGTGTAAATGCCATCAACCGGTGTTTCGCTCCCTTCGATGCCAACTTCCCAGGGCAACAACTCAACACGATCTCCCATCAGTTGCAGAATTGCATCGGCCAGGGGTCCGTCAGCAACAACACGTGGTTTTCCCGATGTCATTTCACTCATCGTTTTCCTCTTTCTTCTCAGTCAGTCTCTAGACGTGGTCAATTCCCCGTATATAAGCAGAGTCCTGGATAATCGCGGCCGACAGGCTCAACCTGGTATCCAAGCGTTTGAACATGGTAATCTCCTGAGGTCGTAACTCAAAATCGATACCGTCCAGCGGTTCTTCCAGCCGTGGTAACCAGCCAACAATCGAGGTGACTCCCTGCCCAAATGCGGTGCACCTGATAGCAGCAATCATGGCAACCTGGTCACTCTGGTTACCCGTCGACAGACCCCAATCCTGAATCAACCAGCAATCATCATGGCTGTGCACTCGGACGTAACCCTGTTCTTGTTGCTGCCCGTCGACCAGCAGAAAAAACTGGTCGGTGGCAGACTTGGCTAACATGTACTGCCAGTAATCATCATCTCGAACCAC
>Ga0310342_100003558_pt1 | contig 10257 bp, 10 predicted proteins | sample S15DNA20500_MG_FD_206155 | JGI IMG/M metagenome (GOLD analysis project Ga0310342, IMG submission 206155) | Marine microbial communities from station ALOHA, North Pacific Subtropical Gyre - S1503-DNA-20-500_MG | ecosystem: Environmental > Aquatic > Marine > Oceanic | place: Pacific Ocean: North...
GACCTCGTTGCGCGTCGTCGCCCAGGGATGCTGACACGACTGGTTCTCAGGACCAGTCGCCTCCTGCGGCTCACGACCGACATGGGCCGGGTGCGTCTTCTCTCCCGACTTTGGATGCCGATTGGTCGCCGCGTCGTAGTCGTCCATGGCGATCTCGTTGGTACCGAAATTGCACATTTTCTCGCCGATCGGGGACGCATCGTCCATGTACTCGAGCCGGGCACCCAGCCTGCCACCGCTATGGCCCATCCTCGCCGCTGGCGGACGCTGCATGAGTCGCGGCTTGCTGGCGTCACGTTTCACACCGAAGCCGAAGCAACGTCTATTTCGCCGACGCAGGTCGAATATCGGCAGGCCGACATGACCCTCCACCTCGACGCCGACACAGTGATTTTCGCCGGAGCAGTTCACGCTGACCGCTCGCTAGCTGACGCCCTCTTAGCTGACGGCCACGAGGTGCACATCGTCGGTGACGCCGACGAAGAGTGGTACATCGAGGGAGCGGTGCGCAGCGGCCATCGGGTTGGGGTCGCACTCTGAACCCAGTGCCGCGCCGGGCGCCCTCAATTTTGAAAAGTAGGGTGGGGGGATGGCAGGGAATCATTGGAAGCGGGCAAGTCTTGAGTTGCGGGCGGCCGGGTTTGAGCCCGAGACCATCGCGGCGAAGAACACAATCGTTACGGTGGCGGGGGCCTACACAAACGCCCATCGCTGCAACAACCGGGTCGAGCGCATATCGGACCTGCTGTCGGAGTCGATCGCTTCGCGTGGCGGACAAGGGTTGGTCGTTGGTGCGCCGGCGGTCTCCGATGCTCTCACCCAGGGTTCACCCAATGCCAGCTACAGCCTCGTGTCACGAGACATCATCGCCGACTCGTTCGAGATCGGGCATCGGGCCCATCACGGCGAGGCGATGGTTGTCATCTCGGGCTGCGATAAGACGGGCGCAGCCGCGATGATGCCCCTGGCTCGCACCAACGACGTTGGACTCGTGATCTACCCGGGGACTAGCTCGCCGGGCTGCGTGGACTTTGAGCCATGGGCGTCGAAGGGTAACAACCTGACGATTCTTGACTGGGCCGAGGCACGAGCGGCGATGCGAGCCGATCGGATCAGCCAAGAGGAATTCGAAGAGGTCGAACGGAACGTGATGCCCGGCAGTGGCACCTGCGGGGCGATGTTTACAGCGAACACCATGAGCACCATTACCGAGGCGATGGGGATGATGTTGCCCCGGGGCGCCTCGCATCCGGCCGACTACGACGCCGCGAGCGATATTCACGACGACGTGAAGGCTCAGGTGGAGGCGACTGCCGAAGCTCTCTACACCCTGATCGAAGCTGACATTCGGCCCCGGGACATCATGAACATGAAGGGCTTCGAGAACGCCATCACCACCGCCTACGCGATGGGGGGCTCGACCAACATGTACCTGCATTTGCTGGCGATCGCTCGCGATGCAGAGGTGGCCCTCACCATCGATCGCATCCAGGAGATCGGCGAGCGGGTGCCGCTTATTGCGAATCTTCAGCCGCACGGTCCGTATTCGATGGTCGCCCTACACGAACTCGGCGGAGTACCGGTCGTGATGAAGGAGCTCCTCGATAACGGTTTCCTACATAGCGACGCCATGACGGTCACCGGAAAGACTCTCGCTGAGAACCTGGCTGACGTGGCCTCGCTGGGTGATCTGGGTGACCAGGACTTGGTGCAACCGGTGTCAGCCCCGGCAGCCCAACCGAACAACCACATCACGGTCCTACACGGAAATCTGGCTCCGGAGAGTTGTGTCCTGAAACTGGGAGGCAAGACTCTCAAGACGGGCGACTTCCGCGGAATCGCCAAGGTGTTCGAAAACGAACCGGACGCCATGACGGCGATTCAGTCCGGAGTCATCGTGCCCGGCGACGTGCTCGTGGTGCGCAACGTCGGCCCCAAGGGCGGCCCGGGTATGCCCGAGATGGTGATGCTCACTGTCGAGTTACAAGGACGCGGTTTGGGCAAGGACGTCGCGCTCATCACTGATGGCCGGTTCAGCGGTGTCTCGCACGGAATCCTCATCGGACATATTTGCCCCGAGGCGGCCGACGGCGGTCCGCTCGCTGCGGTGCAGAACGGCGACACAATCATCATCGATCCGGTTAATCGGACTCTTGACGTAGCGATCGACGACAGCGAGTTACAGCGACGGGTGGCGACAATCGGGCCGAGGGACTTGCCGAGCACGATTCCGCAGGGTTCGGTGTTGCGCCGGTACGCCCGACACGTGTCATCGGCTCACTATGGATGTGTGCAGTAGTGGGCAAGGTGAGAGCCAACCATGATTTGCCGGACCGCTTGGACTTGCTGAACCAAACACGAACCCACACCGATAGCCAGTATTTATGTGGTTAGGGGGGCTCGGCACATACCCCATTCAAGAAACAAGATCATTTCTCTGGGGCCCCTGTGGGACCCCTGCACAGTTCACCAACCACAGCCCCCTGAAACTTGACTTCGCAAAGGCGGAGTCTGTGGGGTTTTGTTTGTGGAGCTGATCGGACTCGAACCGACGACCCCCTGCTTGCAAAGCAGGTGCTCTAGCCAACTGAGCTACAGCCCCAAGGTTCCCCGAGGGTACCGAAGCAAACCCTTGACCACGACTTAAGCAGAGCATCCGATTAACGGGCATGATCATGGGGTCAGATCTCACCGAAACGAAGAATCTCTATTAGGAGGCGCCACTAATGAATATGCCTGCAATTTCACTCGCTGCTGTACAGGGCCGCCGTCAACAAACACTCGACATTGCTGCAGAAATTGAGCGTCGCGGATTTAGTGGCATTTACTGCCCGTCGATGGGCGACTGTGTCGCTTTATGTCAAGGCATTGCTTCCGCAACTAACGAGATCGTTTTTGGGACTTCGGTCCAACCGATCTATTTCCGAAACCCTGAAGACCTGGCAGCAACAGCTGCCTTTATCCACGAAATAAGCAATGGACGATTCCGGCTCGGGATAGGTGTGACCCACGGCCCAGTACATCAACGTTTGGGGATTACGCCCGGTAAACCTTTAACTGATATCCGGGAGTACGTGTCAGCAATGCAAAAGGCATCTGAACACCATGGGGAGCTACCTCCGATTGTTCTTGCCACTTTGCGGCGAAAGATGGTTGAACTGTCGGTTGAGATCGGGGCGGGAGCTGTGTGGGCCAATGCCAGTCGCAACGACTTCAACAACTCGGTTGCAGACATTCCTCAAGATGTCCAGACCAGCGACTTCCTTATCGGGAACATGATCCCTACCGTTATTGACGCTGATCGTGAGGCTGGTGCGGCCCGTAACCGCAAAACCTTGCAGGGCTACGTTTCTCTCCCCAACTACCGCAACTACTGGAAGCAAGCCGGGTACGTCGAAGAAATGGAAGGTATCGAAGCAGCTATCGCTGACGGTGACCGTGACCGTGTGGCCACATGCATGACCGACGAATGGTTGTCGAATGCAACGCTCTACGGTTCCGCCGACCAAGTAAGAGACGGCGTCGAAGAATGGTTCGACCAAGGATGCAAGACACCTATTTTGGTGCCGTCCAGCACAAGCGGTGGGCAGATGCACGCCATCCAAGAGATATTCGACTGCTTCGCATAGTTCGCCAAAGTTGAGGTGTCAGTGCCAACCGAAATCGACCTTGACGCAGCAACTGCAAGGCTGGCAGGTGTAGCGCGACGAACACCTGTCCTTCGTTCACGTTTATTGGACGAAGCCTTAGGGGCAGAAATCCATCTAAAAGCCGAACATTTGCAACACACCGGCGCGTTCAAGTTCCGAGGAGCTTTCAACGCCATCGCAGCACTCGAGAGCAACATTCGGGCGCGAGGAATTATCACCTATTCCTCCGGCAATCATGCCCAAGCCGTCGCCAGAGCCGCACAAATATTTCGTGTTCCTGCCACTGTCGTGATGCCTAACGACGCCCCAAGCTCTAAACGCCAAGCGACTGAAAGTTACGGTGCAACAATCGTCACCTACGACCGCTTTAGGGAACGTAGGGAAGACATTGCTGAGGCCATCCTCGCCGAACAACACTTCACACTGATTCCTCCTTTCGATCACCCTGATGTGATTGCAGGCCAATCAACGTGTGCGCGAGAACTTTTCGAAGACTCAGGGCCACTTGACCAACTGATTGTTTCTGTTGGCGGTGGCGGACTCATATCAGGCAGCGCGTTGGTAGCCCATGAAGCCAACCCGAAGTGTCGCATCGTTGGCGTTGAACCTGAAGCCGGAAACGACGTCCAATTGTCGCTCCAGCAAGGCCGAATCGTTGAAATCGATGTCCCCGACACCATCGCCGACGGGCAACAAACCACATCACCGGGAAAACACACCTTCGCTGTCATGCAACAACATGTTGACGAAATCGTGACTGTCACCGATGAGCAGATACTTGATGGAGTCGATTATTTGTTCCGATTCCAAAAACAAGTCGCCGAACCAAGCGGGGCGTGCGCCTTCGCAGCAATTTTAGCCAACAAGATCAACGTCGACGGAAGTCGGGTTGGTGTCATCATCTCGGGCGGCAACATCTCACCCGAAAGATTCTTTGAACTTATGGAACCAAGGTGGAAAAAATGAGTGAGCATCTGCCATTCACGATCGCCGTTGAAGACGAGGCAATCGACGACCTTAAAATTCGATTAAGGAGTAGCCGATTTTCTCAACAAATTGCCCACGAACCATGGACCCTGGGAACTGACCGTGAAACGTTGATGAGTGTTTGCCGCTATTGGGAAAGCACTTTTGATTGGCGTTCCGCAGAGATGCGTCTCAACGAATGGCCACAGTTTGTTTGCGAGATCGAAGGCGAAAAACTTCACTACGCGCACATCAGGTCACCTCACGACAACGCCATCCCTTTAGTGATGACTCACGGATGGCCTGGTTCCATCGCCGAGTTTGTTGACGTAGTCGGTCCACTCACTAACCCTCTCGCTCACGGGGGTCACGAAAACGACGCGTTTCACGTTGTCCTACCGTCTTTGCCTGGTTTCGGATTTTCTGGACCTACTCAAAAAATGGGTAACTCCCCAACCCAGATGGCCAGCATGATCAAGCGCCTCATGGCAGATCTTGGGTACGGCTCCTACCTAGCTCAGGGGGGAGATTGGGGATCGATTATTACGACTGAACTTGGACGCCTTGACGCAGATCATTTGCTTGGCATACACATCACGATGCCAATCGCTGGGCCGACACAACAAGCCCGAGACAACCCCCAACCAGAAGACTTACTTGCATTCCAAAAATTGGAATTTCGAAAAACCGTTGACGGTGGATACGCCGAAATTCAGGGCACGATGCCCCAAACAATTGGCTATGCCCTTGATGATTCACCCGCAGGTCTCGCAGCGTGGATTCTGGAAAAGTTTCGCACTTGGTCTGACTGCGAAGGTGACCTTTTACGGAGCTATACGTGGGATCAGCTACTTACCAATATCTCGATTTATTGGTTTACTCAGACTGCATCAAGTTCAGCCCGCATCTATTACGAGATGCGTCAATCCCAGATAAATTTCGACCGAGTCGAAATTCCCGTGGCTATCGCCCGCTTCCCTGGCGAGATTTTCTTACCACCACGGGCATGGTGCGAACAGGTGTACAACATCAAACGATGGACAGAGTTCGGACATGGTGGGCATTTTGCCGCTATGGAGGTCCCCCAATTGCTGGTCGGCGATTTGCGTGCATGGCTCACACATCTGAAAGATGACTGATTAGCTCACAACGTCAGGTAGTTACCCCAATTTAGGGCGCTCATTTCGGCGTGAATTAGGTCAGCTAGCTCGGGTAAGGGCATCAGAACGTCCGAGGTAACGAACTTCTTCCTCTATCCCAACTTCTGGATCTACGACCCACGTTTCCAGCAATGACCGCCACCGCCGAGACCAGGTGTGTTCAGCGGTCACGCGAGACCAGGCCGCCTCCCCAACTTTTTTTAGTTCAGCGACGTCAGCTAAAAGCACCGGCAACAACTGATGCAGATCATTGAGTGACTTATAAGTGATGATTTCAGTGTTGGGGCTAAATACTTGTGACACCGCGGGTCGTTCCTGGACAACAGAAGGAGTCCCCACAACTGCAGCCTCGTACGTCGCCGACGAAAGCCCAAGTTCATATGGCGACCGACCGACCGCAGATTGGTGCATCAACGGAGGCGGTAATTCCACTACAAAAGAAGCACCCGCAAACAAAGTGCCTCTGTCTGGTAGGGGAAGCGGATCAACAACCGAGACGTTTAGGGGAAGTTCAGCCCATCCCCTTCCCATCACAACAATGTCGTCGAGATGGTCTAAGCCCGTTACTACATCAACGTTTTCTGGATCTGCATCTCCGACAACCATGAATCCTTTTCGATCCGAAGACACCGCCTCCAAAACCGCGGGGGGGTGGACAGCTGGTTCCATCAGAGAAAGACGAAATGTTCCTAACACCGCATAGTCATCAAGAGTTTGCCGGTCAGGAACAGTTACGAGGTCGTACTCGCGTATGTCATCAGCTAGTTCTCCGAGATCCGTCGGGACACCTATGAGGGATGGCCCAGTGTGCAGGCAAAGGGCAACGGTCCCCGATTCTGCCGTTAACGAACGAACTTTGGATCGATCAGGAACCCCAGCAGAAGGAACAACCACAAGAATTTCAGGTGAGTATCGGTCAAGACCCCACCGAATCGCCGCTTCTGTCGGGGCCACTGCGACTACCTCGTGACCTAAGAATCTTAAGGGGTCTGCTACTTGGGATCGCAGTGGCGAGTCCGTGGCGTCAACTCCGTAACCAGTTATTAGTATCCGCATGGTTGGGGGCGTCCCTACTGATCGATCTAATCGGTCCCCGCAGGGTCCTCCCAATTCAGTGTGGAACAGTTCGCGTCAAATTTCGATGACCATCGGAAGGTTCATTTCGAAGACCGAACCAAATACAGACCAGGGCAACAACACCAACCACCAGCGACGTCCAGACGTTTATTCTCACACCAAGTACTTCAGTCGCTTCATCAGATCGAAGTAGTTCAATCCACAAACGTCCGCTGGTGTACCCGGCTACGTACACAGCCCAGCTGTAACCCTTTTTCAAATTTGGCAAAAGTTTCGGCAAGAGGAAAGCGATGAATGCAGCCACCCCAAGATTCCATAGGGCTTCATATAGAAACGTTGGGTGAAATGTTGACGATTCTGGGTACAACCTCGGTCTGTGTTCCGGGTCGATTTTGAGTCCCCACGCCAAAGTTGTCGGGCGTCCAAATAGTTCCTGGTTGAACCAGTTACCTAATCTGCCCACTGCTTGAGCTACAGGAATACCGATAGCGGTTGCCTCCAACATCGCAGGGACGTCTCCTCCATCACGACGCACGATCCACCAGCCCACAAGTGTGGCCGCAGCAACGGCACCCCAAATCCCAAGTCCTCCTTTCCATAGCTTTGGAATTTCAGACCAGTTATTTTGAAAGCGACTGAAGTCAGTGGCCACGTGATAGAGACGTGCCCCGACGATGCCAGCAGGTATGGACCAAGTCGCCATTCGATGCACAACAAGCAAGTCGCCACCAGCGGCCACATAACGGCGCCCAGTGATCCATACAGCCAACATTGCTCCTGCAGCGATCATCAAACCGTAGGCCTTTAGTTCAAAGACCCAGATCTGGATGAAGTTCGTTGACGGGCTAGGGATAGCGGCAATCATCACCTTCTCCAGTCAAGTCGACAATAAAAAGCCGAAGAATTTGTCATGTTCGGGGCAGAGTGCCGTCTTTGCCTCGAGGCTTCGCCTTGCTTGGTCACTAGTTTGTCGAAATTCCCTCGTATACCGCGGCTTTGATACCTCGCTCTTCGAGTTCTAGGAGCCACGGCACAGGGTCATCCAACATCCCTAGGCTCCACGATCCTGAAGGCAAAGCCCCCAGGAGCGACCACTCCGCTGCGATTGCGGCGATAGCCCCAGCAACAGCGGATGGATGGTCAATGGCACCAATTACGTCGGTTGCTTGGATGCCATCGCGCATCCCTCGGATTTCTATTCGGATAGCTCCGGGACCACCGTCATTATGGGGAGCTCGAAGCATCGGTAACCACGCACTGAAACGATCTCTTCGAGTTGCGGCAACCTTTGTAGTGATGCGATCAGCGTCCGGAAAGTTACCAGATAGCAACAGCGCGTCGGGAAGCGCAGCCCTGTAACAATCTCTGGCCCCTAACGGATCAGGGAACCAAACCAGTTCGCGACCCGTGCCCCCTGGGTGTTTACGCCAATTGCCGTCGCGCCAATCAATAGCTTCTTTCGTTCTTGCCCGATGCAGTTGACGTTGACACGCGGGGCCGCCAGTCCCCATCCGTGCGACATGAACTTCCTCAACTCGTTCGAATCTTGAGCCGGCGTGGCGGGCGAGTAAGCAACTCAGGCCTGGGGAAAAAGATGCACCGATGATTATTGACCGATCCGCTTTAGTCGCTGCAGCATCAAGATCTAATAACGCCTCGACATCTTTAATTGAGTCAGAAACCGAAACAACATGGGAGCCATTTCCAAGAGCTTCGTCTGCTAATTCCGCGTGGCCTCCAGTCGGTTGAGCCAATACGGTCACGTCAACTGAAGGGAGCGGCCCTGGCGCAATGACCTCTACGTCAACCCCGATGAGCTGACGGACGAACCCACGCAGCCGCTCAGGGCGTCGCGACCCAAGAATCAGTCGGTCAACCACTCCCGAAGCTGCCAATTGTCGGGCAACACCTCGGCCAACGACACCGGCACCTATTACGGCAACTGTGGTCACGTCAGCGAAAATCCGGTCCGCTGAGTTGGCGCCAGCTTCCTTGTCGGGGAGGGACGCCACCGGAGCCTCTCAACCTCAAAACGGCGGCAACTGCTGCCCCCACACTTGCTGCTAGTAAAGCTCGGCGTAGTACGCGCATAACTACCTCGGCCATAAGGATCCGCCCTATTGAAGTTTCCTAGAACGGATTGTTCGGAACGTGGGGCTAGCTGGAGTCGAACCAGCGACCTCACCCTTATCAGGGGTGCGCTCTAACCAACTGAGCTATAGCCCCGAACGAATTGCTGATGGTAGCGGCGGGGAGGTTAAGTAGCCAACGTTAGTTTCCTTGCAAGGGAGGTTGGTCTTCTTCCAAAAGGGTGACGCGGACTCCGCCTACGAGGTCACTAATCAGGTTAAACACGATGGTCAAAAGAACATTTAGTGCGATCCCGGCAACAAATAACACTGCTCCAATGACCGTCGCTCTTCGAAAAATTTCCTCTCCATTGATTTCCCAAATTTCATATGAACCGACCTCAGCTACAAAAGATTCGATATTGGAAATTACGCCAGATTGGACAGCCGCCGTCCACAAAAGGTAGCCAGCCAAAACTGTGGCTCCGTAGAGGCAAGCGTAAAGCACCACTGAAACTTTCAGCACTGACCACGGGTCGACGTGTCGAATTGTGCGGCGGGTTCTTCGAACGCGCGCCCGCCGGCGCCTCAACCAACCAAGGTCGCCTTCGTCAGTCACTACTGGCTCGTCTACCACTGGGGAAGAACTAGGAAGAATCGGACGATAAGCCGTGGGTTGGTCTGTTGGGGCACCAACCGATTCAACCGGCAGTTCCGGCGCGTCAACTAGCGGCACAACCCCGGTGGTATCAGCTAGTTCTGAGTCTTCATTGGCTGCATCACGTTTTCGTTGACGTGCTGGGGGTCGCCGAACCACAGTACGTTCTTGACGCTCCGCCGGATCCTGGGTCTCTGTGCCATCGTCACGGAATTTTTTCTTTTTCCTTAACCCCCTCCTGCCTTCGTTGTCACTTGTTAAGCCAATAGCTCGAGCGAAAGTTTCGTCGTCAACACCATCAACAGGCGCATTTTTTCGATCTGGTTTATCAGACTCGGCCACGCGTCGAAGTGTACGGGAGGCTCATGCGTCCCTGGTCGCGACTCAACTCACCGCGCCAAATTCCACTTTTTCTTCCACTTCATCTTCAATGGTGACCGGCGCCAACGCAGCCACAGTTTCCTCGTCACCAACGTTCATCACTTTTACTCCAGTGGCATCGCGTCGTTGTTCAGCAATCTCTGACACAGAAGTTCGTATAAGTACACCACCAGAAGAAACCAGGATCACTTCGTCTTCGAGGTCAACCATGCGGGCACCGACCACAGCAGCACCGCGTGCTTCGGTGAGTTTGATCCCTTTTACCCCCATGGTGCCGCGCCCCTTGCGAGGGTAGG
>Ga0310342_100003561_pt1 | contig 10253 bp, 5 predicted proteins | sample S15DNA20500_MG_FD_206155 | JGI IMG/M metagenome (GOLD analysis project Ga0310342, IMG submission 206155) | Marine microbial communities from station ALOHA, North Pacific Subtropical Gyre - S1503-DNA-20-500_MG | ecosystem: Environmental > Aquatic > Marine > Oceanic | place: Pacific Ocean: North...
TAGATTACCCCCTGCTGCCAGAGTGTGCCGTGCTCGGGTTTTATCACCAAGACTTCCAAAGACTTCCGCAGCTTCAGTGAAATTTCCTTGAGCTCTTAGCATCCATGCGAGTAGTTCCGCATCTACTTGGGTCTTATCAACAAGTTTACGCTGCTTTTCAATCGCGGCTTTAATCTGATTTCTTTGCAATAAGAATGCGACATAATTGCGTATGCCAGTTTGATCTAGCGCCGCAACTTCTAGAAGATTTTTCGCCTGTTGATAGTTTCCTTTAATTATATGTGACGGAACTTCTTCGGAGATATTTCGACTGACTATTTGGGCAACCATTTTGCGAATGCCGGGGTCTCGTTCACGTTTAACAAGTTGTATTAATAATTCGGTTTCCCCCATTTGAGCGAGTTCAACAATGGCCATTTCTCTTTCAGCGCCGTTTCCTTTTCGAAACTGATTTACAAGTTTCACAATGTTCTTTGGCGTTTCCGGGTATAAACCCAAATCAAATTCATCTAAAATTTTGCTACCACGATAGCGCATTTCTGCATTGCCGTTCATGATGGCTTCTCTTAGGAAAGGTTCTGCTGCACGTCCCATTTGCCATACTGACTCCATTGCCTTTTCCCTTAATTTAAAGTCATCAGAGCTGAGCTGTTCTATTGCTTTTAGTATCTGCTCACGATTCGGTGCGTTTTCTATTCCAGATTCTTTGGCCAAATGATCCGGAGGGAGCATTAAGATTACGCTTGCAAGTAATGCAGAGAAAAGCGTTCGCTTTCTAGTAAGTGCCATATGGTCAATGATAGTTGCTTGTGTGGTTTGATAAAAACCTGAAATTGTTAATTATTCGACTAATGTGTGATGATTGCTCATTAAGTTAATGAGGGCCAAGCCTTGGGATTCAGTGGCATTTGTATGTTTCGGTTTTGACTCCTGTTGTGTGCGGGGTAATCTTAGGGCAAATATGAAAAAAATATTCTATTATTTTATTCTTTTCGCTTTGTCATCTTTGTTCACGTTTCCTGCAATTTCTCAGGAAATGAAAGTAGGTATCGTTGATATGAACAGGGTTTTTGGTGAATACCATAAAACCAAAGAAATTGAAAAAGAGATACAGAAAAAGCGAGACACTGCGCGTAAGGATGTTTCAGAGCGTGATAATGAGCTCAAAGAAAAAATAAATGGGCTTAAAGTGTTGCAGCGAGAAATTGCAGATCCCGTAAGTAGCAGAGAGGTTCGGGCGGCTAGTCAAAAGCGTGCTCAACAAGTTGCTGATGAAGCTCGAGTTATGCGAGACGGAGTCCTTGATTTTGCAAGGAAGCGCGAAATGCAATTAATGGAAATGTCTAAACGTAAGAGGAACGTAATCTTAGAAGAAATTCAGCTTGCAGTTAGCAAGCATTCCAAGAAAGAAGGATATGATTTAGTATTTAATAAGTCAGCCCGTAGCACTAAGGGCATAAGTTTTCTTTTGTATTCTAAAGATGCCCGTGATTTTAGCACGAAGATGATTTCGGAGTTGAATGGTGGATGACCAAATTTCTGAATCTTTAATTTTTTATTTATTCCTGCCCGAAGACTATTGGTTGTGGCACTTTTGATATTAGATACATTCTGAATTCACAAAGGTAATGCCGAAAATGAAACTTAATCAAATTGTAGAGGCAATGCTGTTTGCCTCTAAGGAGCCGATTACAACTAAGTTAATCGCAAAAATTATACGTAAAGTTTCTAAGAAGGAAGTGCCTGACGACAAATTATGTTCGGTCAATGCTAAGGAAATTGGAAAAGTTCTCGACGCACTTAACCGATTCTATGAAAAGAAAAATTCTCCTTATGTAATTGAAGAGCGTTCGAGCGGCTGGAGTTTATTCACCAGGATTGAATATGGGGTTTATTTGCGAGAGCTGTTTCCCGATTTAAAGCCGACCCGATTAAGTGTTCCGGCGTTGGAAACGTTAGCAATTGTGGCATACAGACAGCCCATTTCCAAAGCGGCTATAGAAGCAGTTCGTGGAGTGAATGTTGATGGCGTTTTACAATCATTAGTAGAAAAAGGTTTAGTCGGAATCGGGGGGCGTGCTGACTTACCTGGGAAGCCATTCTTATATGAAACATCAACAAACTTTTTGGAGCATTTTGGGATAAAAAATGTTGAGGATTTGCCTAATGCTTCTGAACTGAGGCAGGTAGAACTGCCTCAACCCGAAGCCAAAATAGTTGATGGAGAACAGTTACCGCTAGCTGGTGTAAATTCAACAGATGACGGTGATTTGGATGAAGAGGATAATGATTCTTTTGAAGGATCTAAAGAAAATGAGGATCCAAATCCCCCCTTGGAGGAATAACTAGCTACTGACTTGCGGGATCAATGAGTCCCAATTAGAATAATCTATTTATCACTGATATGTCTCTTGATTCCATTAGGGAACAGATAGATGCCCTCGATACCGAGTTGCTAAAACTTCTTAATGAGCGAGCTGATTTAGTGCATCAGGTCGGAGAGATCAAAAAGAAGGATGGGATTGAAATATATGCACCGGAGCGAGAAGAGAGTCTATTAAAGAGATTGGCCGAAAAAAGTGAAGGGCGATTAACTGAAGATTCGATACGTGCTATTTATAGGGAAATAATGTCAGCTGCTTTGTCTCTTGAAGAAGACCTCAAAATTGCATATCTTGGACCTCAGGGCACATGGACTCATCAGGCTGCTATAAGTAAATTTGGGCACAGTGTTAGTTATTCTGCGCAGGAAAGCTTGTCTGCAGTATTCGATCAAGTGGCAAGAAAAAAGGCAGACTATGGTGTAGTACCTATTGAAAATTCAACGGAAGGTGCAGTCAATCATACTTTGGATATGTTTGCAGATTCACCTCTGAGGATTTGCTCTCAAATATTGTTACCAATCGAAAACGCATTAATGGCAAGGATTTCGCGCGAAGATATAAAGAAGCTATATTCCCATCCTCAAGTCTTTGGTCAGTGCAGAGAATGGATACAAGAAAATTTTCCTAACGCTGATTTGATTGAAGTTTCAAGCACTACTCGTGCAGCGGCTATAGTCGTTAACGAGCCAGAGGCAGCGGCGTTGGGAGGTAAGCTTGCGGCTGAGTTGAACGGTTTGGAGTTATTGGAAGAGAGTATCCAAGATCGTGCAACAAATACTACAAGGTTCTTAGTATTGAGTCATAACATGTGTCCACCTACAGGTAGCGATAGGACATCTGTGATGTTTTCTGTGCGTGATAAACCCGGTTCATTGTTTGACGCTTTACAACCGTTCAATGCATTTAAAATCAACATGTCTAAAATTGAGAGCAGGCCATCAAAACAGCGCGATTGGGAATATTATTTCTTTGTCGATATTGTCGGGCATTGTAAGGATCCGGACCTTGCTCAAGCACTCGGTGAACTTGAGGAACACTGTAGTTTTATAAAGATTTTGGGCAGTTATCCCGATTCTGCAGCAATTTAGGCATGTTTTTTGCTTAAAAGTCGCCAAAAAATAAAGAAAATTGTCTAATACTCTAATTATTAGCGTATTCTACATCCCTAATAATTAAGTCTTTTGCTTTCTACTTGGTTTTTATCAGTAGCTGGTTAGATTAAGCGCCCTTTTTTCAGGTTATCTTGGAAAGGTTAAAATCCCGCTACAACAGAATGCTTACGGTTAGTCGGAAGCAGATTTGCACATTCATACCTACATTGCAAAAAATCATGTCTCTAAAGACATTTCCCAACAAACATGGCCTGTATGACCCTTCTTATGAGAAGGATAGCTGCGGTGTTGGTTTTGTGGCGAATATGAAAGGTGAACCAAGTCACCAAATTGTGCTTGATGCTTTGGAGATGTTGGTAAGAATGGAGCATCGGGGTGGTTGTGGATGTGAACCCAATACAGGTGATGGAGCAGGTATACTGGTAGGTCTTCCTGAGGGTTATTTACGCAAAGTGGCTAGGGAAGATTTAGAAATTGAACTGCCGCCAAGGGGACATTTTGGTGCGGGATTGGTTTTCTTGCCGAAAAGAGAGAGTGAGAGAAAGAGGTGCATTGAAGTGGTGGAATCAATAATTGTTGAGCAGGGTCAGGTTTGTTTGGGTTGGCGTGATGTTCCTGTTCAGACTGATGAAGCTAATGTCGGTCCAGCAGCGCGTGCGGCTGAACCTTATATAATGCAGCTTTTTATTGGAGCCTCTGACGGTTTGGGGGGCGATGATTTTGAGCGACAATTATATATAATTAGAAAACGCGCCAGTCATCAATTGCGTTTTGATAAGGATTTAGAGGAACGGCTTCTATTTTATATTTGCAGTCTGTCGACAAAGGTAATGATTTATAAAGGAATGCTTAATACTGCACAGGTCATTGAATATTTCAGTGACTTGGCGGATCCTGACTTCGAGACACATCTCGCGATGATTCATTCCCGATTCTCAACGAATACATTTCCAAGTTGGGACCGTGCACAGCCTTTCCGTTTCATGAGTCATAATGGGGAAATAAACACCCTGCGTGGCAATATTAATGCGATGAGTTCAAGGGAGGGGACGCTCAGTAGCGATATGCTGGGTGATGACCTTAAGAAACTGTATCCAATAATGGAAAAAGAGTGCTCTGATTCAGGTAACTTTGATAATGCTCTTGAATTTCTTTTGATGTCTGGAAGGACACTCCAGGAAGCTGTGCTCCTCATGGTTCCTGAGGCATGGCAGAAGCACAAGCAGATGGATCAAAAGAAGCGTGACTTTTATGAATATAATTCATGTATAATGGAACCCTGGGATGGTCCAGCCTCTATCGTTTTCACTGATGGTAAATATATTGGGGCTGTACTTGATCGCAATGGTCTCCGCCCAAGCCGTTATTATTTAACGGAAGACAATCGTGTCATCATGGCCAGTGAAGTTGGAGTAGTTCCGGTAGATCCTTCCAAGATTATTGCCAAGGGACGACTACAACCAGGCAAGCTGTTCCTTGTTGACTTTGAAAAGGGTAAAATGATACCCGATGAAGAAATAAAGTCTGAGTTTGCTGCTAATAGGCCTTATGGGGAATGGCTCAAGAATCAGCGGATTAATCTTTCTGACATTGAATCCAGAGGTGATGTTCCCGGGCTTCAGGATGAAAGTGTCCTGCAAAGGATGCAGGCATTTGGATTTACCACTGAGACGATGCAATTCATGCTGCTCCCTCTGGTTAATGAGAAGCGTGACCCGCTCGGCTCAATGGGTAATGACGCAGCCCTTGCATGCTTAAGTGATAAGCCAAGAATGCCGTATGATTATTTCCGGCAACTTTTTGCCCAAGTAACTAATCCGGCAATTGATTCGATTCGGGAGGAAGTCATAATGTCTCTCGAATGTTATATTGGGCCTGAGAAAAATCTCCTTGAAACGACTGAAGGTCATGCTCAAAGACTGCGCATGCCTCATCCCATTCTCAGTAACGACCAGTTGCAGGCTTTAAAGGAGATGGATCATCGTGGGTGGAAATCTAAAATAATTGACATTACGTTTCCAAGATCTGATGGCATTGACGGTGTTCGAAAAACACTTGGGAGGATCTGCAGTGAAGCTGAGCAAGCGATTACTGAAGGTTATAGCTTGGCTATACTGAGCGACAGATTCATCTCTGAGGATCGTGTTCCACTAAGCACTTTGCTGGCATGTGGTGCAGTTCATCAATACTTGGTCAGAAATGCCTTGAGAACACAGATTGGTTTGGTGCTTGAGACTGGAGAGGCGCGGGAAGTTCATCATCACTGCTTACTTGTAGGATACGGAGCAGATGCTATTAATCCTTATCTTGCTTTTGAGGCGTTATGGAAATCTCGTCGAGAGGGATTGACGGATCCCGAAGAGTTTCATGACGACGAGTCTTTGGTTAATGCTTATTTGAAGGGAGTGGCGAAGGGAATGCTAAAGGTGATGGCAAAGATGGGAATCTCGACGTTGCATTCATATAAAGGGGCACAAATCTTTGAAGCGATAGGCCTTAAAGATGATGTCATTGACTTGTGCTTCGTTGGAACGGCTAGTCGCGTTCAAGGACTTAACTTGGATGAATTAGCTGAGGAAATGCTCAGAAGGCATTCCTTAGGTTATCCGCCCCGAGATGAGAACAGGACGCCAGCGCTTCCGAATCCAGGGGAATTTCACTGGCGGGCTGACGGGGAGAAGCACGCGTGGAACCCTGAGTCGATTTCATCTTTACAGTTAGCAGCCAGGACTAACAATTTTGAATCGTATCAACAATTTTCTCAGCATATTAACAGCAATAACAAAGCATTGTGCACACTTCGTGGTCTGATGGAGTTTAAGAAGGAGGCGAACGGGTCTACTATTTCCATAGATGAGGTTGAGCCAGCTAGTGAGATAGTAAAACGGTTCTGTACCGGAGCAATGAGTTTTGGTTCCATATCTGCTGAGGCGCATGAAGGTTTGGCGATTGCCATGAATCGATTAGGAGGTAAAAGCAATACGGGCGAGGGGGGGGAGGATCCTAGTCGGTTTAATCCTCTTCCGAATGGCGATTCTAAACGTTCTGCTATCAAGCAGATTGCCTCGGGCCGATTTGGTGTGACAATATGGTATCTGACAAATGCTGATGAATTGCAGATAAAGATTGCTCAAGGAGCAAAGCCAGGAGAAGGGGGCGAACTTCCTGGTAAAAAAGTTGATGATTATATTGCGCGGATTCGTCACAGTACTCCTGGTGTCGGGCTGATCAGCCCGCCGCCACACCATGATATTTATTCTATCGAAGACCTGGCTCAACTGATATATGACCTTAAAAATGCAAACCGTGCTTCTCGTGTAAGTGTTAAGCTAGTTTCTGAGGTAGGCGTTGGTACGATCGCATCAGGAGTAACAAAGGCAAAGGCAGACCATATTTTGATTTCAGGAGAAACTGGAGGAACCGGCGCTTCTCCTCTAACAAGTATTAAGCACGCGGGTCTTCCCTGGGAGTTAGGTATCGCTGAGACTCATCAAACACTAGTGCTTAATGATTTAAGGAGCAGGGTCGTTCTTCAGACTGACGGTGGTCTTAAAACCGGACGTGATGTTGTCATTGCGGCGTTATTGGGTGCTGAGGAGATGGGTTTTTCTACTGCACCTTTAATCACGATGGGTTGTATAATGATGCGCAAGTGCCATTTAAATACTTGCCCTGTCGGTATTGCTACGCAGAACAAAGAATTACGCAAGAAATTCAACGGATCGCCTGAGTATGTTGTCAATTATCTATTCATGGTTGCTGAAGAGGCTAGGCAAATCATGGCAGATCTAGGTTTTCGCACAATGAATGAAATGGTCGGGCGGGTTGATGCACTGAAAATGCAGAAAGTCATTGATCATTGGAAAGCGGACGGGATAGACCTAAGCACTATACTTACTCCCGCAGAAAAACCTCATCCAGATGCCGGAACATACTGTACGGAATCTCAAGATCATGACCTCGAAGAGGTGCTTGATATGAAACTTCTTGAGTTAGCAATGCCAGCACTTGAAGATGGTAAACCGGTCAATATCGAATTGCCTATCATTAATACTGATCGAACCGTAGGTGCAATACTCAGTAACGAGGTTGCCAAGGCGCATGGAGAAGATTTACTCCCCGAGGACACAGTCAAAATAAAATTTACAGGATCAGCGGGACAGAGTCTCGGTGCCTTTTTGGCCAAAGGGATTAGTATTGAATTAGAAGGTGATGCTAATGATTACGTCGGTAAGGGTTTATCAGGTGGTAAGCTTGCAATTTATCCATCTAAATCATCTACGTTTGTTCCAGAAGAGAACATTATTGCAGGTAATGTTTGTTTGTACGGAGCGACTGGGGGAAAGGCATTTTTCCGGGGACACGCCGCTGAGCGTTTCTGTGTTCGTAACAGTGGGGCCTATTCAGTTATCGAAGGCGTTGGTGATCATGGCTGCGAATACATGACCGGAGGCCGTACTGTAATTCTTGGGCCGACTGGCCGTAACTTTGCTGCTGGCATGTCAGGAGGTATTGCATACATCTGGGATCCAAAAAATGAATTTGCTCCAAAGTGTAATATGGAAATGGTTGAGTTGGAGGAAGTCGTAGATCCTGATGATATTGCTGAGTTGAAGGAACTAATTACCGAGCATTCACAAATCACTGATTCTACAGTCGCCAAAGCGATTCTTGATAACTGGAGTAAATCACTGCAAGAATTTGTAAAGGTCATGCCGACTGACTACAAAAGGGTTCTTCAGGAACGGAAACAATCTACCAAAGAGTTGGTCGCTTAATTACATTTTTTAATATAATTTATCATGGGGAAACTAACAGGATTTATGGAGTTTGAGCGTGAGGCAGTGCCTTATCGTGATCCACTTGAGCGCCTGGAGGATTATGATGAAATTAATACCAGCCCTGAGGAAAAACATCTCCAGACACAGGGGGCGCGTTGTATGGATTGCGGGGTCCCTTTTTGTCAATCAAGTAATGGATGTCCGATAGATAACCTTATTCCAGAATGGAATCATCTTGTATATCAGAATCGCTGGAAAGAGGCAATTGAACGCCTTCATAAAACCAATAATTTTCCTGAATTCACTGGTCGTGTTTGTCCCGCACCTTGCGAAGGATCGTGTGTGTTAGGCATCACAAATCCTCCTGTAACTATCAAAAACATTGAGAATACCATTATTAATCGTGCCTTTGAGGAAGGTTGGGTTAATTCGAATCAACCAAAAGAGCGTACCGGAAAGAAAATTGCCATCGTAGGTTCGGGTCCGGCCGGATTGGCTGCTGCTGACCAACTGAACAAGGTTGGTCATGAAGTTACCGTTTATGAGCGCGCTGACCGGATTGGTGGATTGCTGATGTATGGAATTCCAAACATGAAGTTGGATAAGGGCGTTGTTGAAAGGCGAATTGCTTTGATGAGGGAGTCAGGTGTTAAATTTGTAAACTGTGCTCATGTTGGAACGAAGGAAAACTTTGAATCTGGTCATATGACACAGGTCATGGAGGAGAATGATTGTGAGGTTCAATACATTGATCCAAATGATCTCTTAAAAGATAACGATGCTCTTCTTATAGCTACCGGAGCCACTAAACCATTTGATCCCACGGCAAAGAATTCAGGCCGTGACTTACAAGGAATTCAATTTGCTATGGATTTCTTGACTCGTAATACCAAGAGTTTATTGGATTCTGAGTTAAAAAATGGCTGTTATACATCTGCTAGTGATAAGCATGTCATTGTTATCGGTGGAGGTGATACTGGCGCAGATTGCATAGGGACTTCCTTACGGCATGGATGTAAGGACGTCGTTAATTTCGAACTATTAGACAAGCCTCCGGTTGAGCGTGCAGCAAACAATCCTTGGCCACAGTGGCCAAGAATCTATAGGCTCGATTATTCGCATGCAGAGAATAAAGCGAAAAACGGTGATGATCCTCGTGCATATCACATCCTTGCAAAGGAATTTGTTGATGATGGTAATGGCAAAGTTAAGGGGGTTAAAACGGTTGAAGTTGACTGGTCAAATCCAGTTGAAGGAGGCCCTCCATTTAGTGAAATCGTAGGTACGGAAAAAGAATGGCCTGCTGACTTGGTTTTGCTTGCCACTGGGTTCGTAGGGCCAGAGCTTAAACTGGGAGAGATGTTAGGTGTGGAGACTCAAAATCCAAGAGGGAACTGGCAAACCTTCATTGGTGAGCATGGTGAATTTACTACAAATGTTGAGGGCATATTTACTGCCGGAGACTGTCGTCGAGGCCAGTCCTTAGTGGTCTGGGCAATAAATGAGGGTCGTGGCGCTGCTAGGGCAATTGATATTTACTTAATGGGTAATAGTCTTTTGCCTGCTCCTGGGATTACTCAAGGAGGCATAGTCGCTGCCAAGTAGCTGGCAGTATTTTTGTTTTGAACTATTTTGGCTCAGAATAGCTGATGCTATCTTGAAAGATATTAATTCAGATTTATTTTAAATATGCCGTCATATGTAAATGAGGTTTGCCCTTTGTTGCCGTCTATTGAGAAACCTGTTAGCGCTAAAGATTCCAGAGCCATTGGGCAAGAAAGGGGAGAGTCTTTTTACAGAATGTGTCTCGAATATGCGCAAACAAAATGGATTAAGGGATTGCCAGCTCAGGCCCTTTTGCAATTGAACCGAGCGATGTCTACTGATCTTTCGGGTGACGAAGAATATTTGCAGCAGTATGCGATTCCCTATGCTTCCGTTAAATGGATTTTGATGGACCGTCCTGATAAGAGGGG
>Ga0310342_100003565_pt1 | contig 10251 bp, 8 predicted proteins | sample S15DNA20500_MG_FD_206155 | JGI IMG/M metagenome (GOLD analysis project Ga0310342, IMG submission 206155) | Marine microbial communities from station ALOHA, North Pacific Subtropical Gyre - S1503-DNA-20-500_MG | ecosystem: Environmental > Aquatic > Marine > Oceanic | place: Pacific Ocean: North...
TTCGATGTGGAGACCGATGAAAACTATGGCAAGTTGAGTAATCGCTCCAGCAAGGACCAGCAGGGAGCCGGTGGCGAGGCGGTCCAGCGCAAGCGGTCGCCCGCCGATTTTGCCGTATGGAAATCCGCCAGGCCGGACGAACCCAGCTGGGAGAGTCCCTGGGGGCCAGGCCGACCGGGCTGGCATATTGAATGCTCCGCCATGAGTCACCATTGCCTGGGAGAGACCTTCGATATTCACGGCGGGGGACTCGACCTGGTCTTCCCACACCATGAAAACGAGATTGCCCAAAGCGAATGTTGCCATGGCAAGCCGATGGCCCGTTACTGGATGCATAATGGCCTGATGCGAGCCGACTCGGCCGGCAAGGTGGGAGGACGTGGGGGACAAGACTCAGACGACGAGACGACGACGGATACGGAATCGAAGATCAGCCGGTCCCGTGGAGCCGGCGGGCTGGCCGAACTGATCGCCCGCCAGGGAGGGGAACGAATCCGTTTCTTCCTGCTCCGAACCCACTACCGAAGCACGATTGTCTTTAGCGAGAAGGGGATCGAAGAAGCAGGGGTCGCCCTGGACTCCTTTTACCGGTTCTTCGAACGCTTCCAAAGGACCACCGGAGAGGACTTCTACCAGCTGCAGGCGGCAGGCAGCCGGGCAGACGGTGATTTCGACCGGGCCGATGACGTGCTGCTTGCTGAAACTGGCCAATGCCGGGACCGTTTTCTGGAATGGATGGATGATGACTTTAACACGGCCGGAGCCATCAGCGAGCTGTTTGAACTGCTGCGTTCCTTGAACCGCTTCATTGATGAGAACCAGTTGGAAGACGCCCAGTCTGGCGAGCCAGCTCACGTCACGTCACTCACCAGCGCCACCACCACGCTACGTGAACTCGGCCATGTCCTAGGACTTTTCCTGGAAAAACCGTCCTCTTCAAGGGGAGAGGACGATTGGGTCGATAAGCTGGTACAGTTACTGATCCGCTTGCGTGCTGCCTGTCGCGAAAACGGTGATTACGCCATGGCAGACAAGATTCGAGATGAACTTGCCGAACAGGGTATCAGCCTGGAAGATCGCACCGGCGATACCGACTGGCGATTTGATTAACCCCCCGTAGTGAGGAAGCAGGTAGATGGAGAACGCCAGCGGACCACAGGCGGAGTCGGTGATCCTGGGCGTCGATCCGGGACTGAATATCACCGGTTATGGATTGATCCAGGCCGGACAGGAGAATCCCCAATTACTTGAAGCGGGCGTGGTCCGTGGAGGACGCCGCACGCTTCTGGAGCAGCGGCTGAAGAACATCCACGACGGGGTCAGCGAGGTCATCCGCCAGCACCGACCGATAGCCATTGCCGTGGAGGAACTCTATTCCCATTATCGCATGCCACGCACCGCGATCATGATGGGACATGCCCGCGGAGTCATTTGCCTGGCAGCGGCTCAGCACGAGATCCCGGTCTACCACTATGCCGCCACCCAGATCAAGAAGATCCTGACGGGGAACGGGAGAGCAACAAAGCAGCAGATGCAAAATGCCATCTGCCGTGAATTTGGGCTGACAACAACGCCGGAGCCGGCGGATGTCGCTGATGCCTTGGCCATCGCACTCTGCCACCATTACCTGGGCCGAAACAGCCAGCTCGGAAACGCCTGCTAGGGAGTCCGCACACGTGATCACGAACATTACCGGTATCCTGCTCCATGTCCAGGAAGGGACAGCCACGCTCGACGTCGGCTCCTTTCAATACACGCTCCTAATTCCGGAGTTTTCCCGCCGCAATCTGCAGGGATGTGTGGGTGAGGAAATCAGCCTGCACACGATCCAGTACCTGGAAGGCAATCCGCAGGGACGAATGATGCCCAGGATGGTGGGATTCGAGAGCGGCATCGAACGAGAGTTTTTTGAATTATTCTGCAGCGTGGACGGGGTGGGAGCAAAAAAGGCACTCCGAGCGATGGTCAAACCGGTCAGCGAGGTAGCAACCCTGATCGAGGAACAGGACATCAAGGGACTCTCGGCCCTGCCCGGCATCGGGCCGGCAACGAGTGAGAGAATTGTTGCCAAGCTACGTCGCAAGATGCCAAAATTTGCACTGCTTGTGACAACCGGCATGGATGCAGGCGACGAACGACCCCAGGATGTCATCGAGCAGACCTTCCAGGTGCTCTGCCAGCTCGGCCATGGCGCGGCAGACGCCCGCCGACAACTTGATTCGGCAATCGAGTCAGGAGTGGAGGTGAAGGACGTTGAGCAGTTGCTCCAGGTGGTATACCAGCGAAACCGGTCGGCCCCTTGAACCGGGATGAGCATCTGTGATAGTCGAAACTTCGCCTTCTCTGGTATAGTGGGCGTCGGTCCTTTTACCGCACGGATGTAGGGTACCCATTCGCATGGCTCATGAAAAAATACTGGGCCCCGAGGCAAGGGATGAAGAGGAAAACCGCTCACTGCGCCCAGGCCGCATGAGCGAGATGGTCGGACAGCAGGAAGTCTACGAGCGAATCCGTATCGCCGTGGAAGCCGCCCAGAAACGGAATGAGCCACTTGGGCATATCCTCTTTGATGGTCCCCCTGGACTGGGAAAGACAACGTTTGCGATCTGCATTCCCCATGAACTCAATGTGCCGCTGGATATTACCAGTGGAGCCAGCCTGAAAGCTCCCAAGGACCTGCTTCCCTTTCTCACCAACCTGCAGGAGGGACAGATCCTGTTTATTGACGAGATCCATCGTCTCCCCGCCGCCGTGGAAGAATACCTCTACACGGCGATGGAAGATTTTCGTGCCGATTTCGTCCTTGGGGAGGGAATCAACGCGCGAACCATCAACATGACGCTCAAACCATTTACCTTGATTGGTGCGACCACGCGTGCCGGCATGCTCTCCAGCCCCCTGCGGGATCGATTCCAGATGCGAGAGCACCTGGACTTTTATTCCGTGGAGGAACTGACCGAGATTGTTCGCCGGAATGCGGAGAAACTCTCTATCGAGATCGAGGAGGAATCCTGCCAGGAGATTGCCGAGCGGAGCCGGAGTACTCCACGAATCGCCAATAATCGGCTGCGGTGTGTGAGGGATTATGCGGTCAGCCGGGCCGATGGAGTGATCTCGCTGCAGGTGGCTCGAGATGCCCTGGCCATGTGGGACATTGATACGCTTGGACTGGACAAGCAGGACCGCCGCTACCTGGAAACCCTGCTCCGTGTCTTTGCCGGTGGCCCGGCCGGGATCGAAGCCATTGCCCATACCATGAATATCTCTTCCGATACGCTGGTTGACGAAGTGGAGCCGTTCCTGTTGAGAACCGAGCTGGTTATACGCACCCCTCGTGGCCGGATGGCAACAAGTTTGGCAGCCGACCACATCGGAATTCCGATCGAGAGTGGGGACGAAGACGATCCCCAGGGAGAACTCTTCGACGGAGAAGAGGAAACGGGTTAGTTTTTCCCTCGTTGACAGCTTCCAGGGCTACTTTTAGGATAAGTGACTTGCGTTGCCCAGGCTGTTCGTCAGGCTATCCTGTGACGCTCTGAGGAGTTGATAATGGCTGTCCCAAAGAGAAAACACTCAAACTCGAGATCCGGTAAACGTCGATCTCACGATGGGCTTCGTGCGCCGCAACTGTCGGACTGCCAGAATCCGCTTTGCAATGCACGTATCCCCACCCATACGATTTGCCCAGACTGCGGTTGCTATCCGGATGCGGTCAACGCACAGCGGCAGTTTGTCGACATGGACTCCGACGAGTAGTCCGGCACTTTCTTCTTCCGGGATGATGGGGATGCTCCCTTACTTCCCTCACCAGCAGCTGACAAGGAATGACGTTGAGTAATACTGCTTTCCTTTTTCCCGGACAAGGTTCCCAGATTGTTGGCATGGGCAAGGAACTCGCCCAGCAGCTTCCAGCGGTGCGCGAGATCTATGACCAGGCAGCGGAGATCCTGGATTACGATCTGGCCTCGATCTGCTTTGATGGCCCCGAGGAACAACTCAACTCCACAGAACACAGCCAACCGGCCCTGTTCGTCACCAGCCTGGCGGCCCTGGAGTCATTGAAACAGTCGGATCCGGAACTGGTGGCCGGATGTGGAGCGACTGCCGGCCTGAGCCTGGGAGAATACACCTCGCTTGTCTTTGCCGGGGTGATGACCTTTGCCGATGGCCTCAAGGTGGTACGGCAGCGCGGACTCGCCATGCAGGCTGCTGCGGACGCTGAGCCGAGTGGAATGGTAAGCATCCTTGGGCTTCCGCAAGAGGATGTGGAACGCCTTTGCACCAGCTGCCAGCAGGATGGAGAGATCATCCAGCCGGCGAACTTCCTCTGTCCGGGAAATCTCGTCGTTTCCGGACACATTGAAGCATGCAAGCGTATTGCCCAGATGGCTGCCGAGGCAGGTGCGATCCGGGCGATTCCGTTGACCGTGGCGGGAGCATTTCACACCCCGCTAATGGAAGAAGCCGTAGGAAAACTGGCAGAGGCGCTGGCCAGTGTGGACCTGCAGCAGCCAAGGCTCCCGGTCATCTCCAACGTCGATGCCCAACAGCATGATGACCCGGAAGAAATCCGGGACCTGCTTATCCAACAGGTTGTTTCGCCGGTACAGTGGGAAGCAAGCATGCGACAATTGCTCACCGATGGCTTTGACCAATACTATGAGATCGGGCCAGGACGCACCATGCGAGGATTGCTTCGTCGAATCGACAAGAAAATCAAATGCGAAAACGTGACCTGCTAGAATGAATCTGACCAATCGCATCCCGCTGGACAATGATTGCATGACAATGGGAGCTCCCAATGAATGAGACAACCTCCACCTTCTCGATCGACCTTTCCGGAAAGGTTGCCCTGGTGACCGGGGCCTCCCGGGGGATCGGGCGATCCGTGGCCGTCGAACTCGGACGGAATGGCGCGCTTGTCGGATGTGTGGCCCGTAATGCCGAGAAGCTTGCCGAAACCGTACAACTCGTCAGTGACGCCGGAGGCCAGGCCGAGGCATTCAGCTGTGACGTCACCGATGCAGAAAGTGTTGAAGCGGTTTTCGAGTCCGTGTGTGAAAAGTGGGACAAGCTGGACATCCTGGTAAATAATGCCGGGATCACGCGCGACACCCTGATGCCACGCATGACCGACGAGGAATTCGATGATGTTATCGCGACGAACCTGAAGGGAGCATTCCTGTTTTCCCGAGCTGCTTCCATGCGAATGATGCGGGCGCGATATGGCCGGATCATCAACATGTCGAGTGTTTCGGGGATCGTTGGAAATGCCGGCCAGACCAACTACTCGGCATCCAAGGCGGGATTGATCGGAATGACACGGAGCCTTGCCAGGGAATTGGCAAAAAGAAATGTCACCGTCAATGCCGTTGCACCGGGGTTTATCCAGAGCGATATGACCAGGGCCCTTGGAGAAATTGTCATCGAGGCGGTGACAGAACAGATCCCCATGCGTCGCATGGGAGATCCACTGGATATCGCTGCAATGGTACTCTTTTTGGCCAGCGACGCAGCCTCCTATATCACTGGACAGACAATGGTCGTCGATGGTGGGATGACTGCCTGAGTGGAAGTTTCCCAGGAGTCCTTGCATCATTCCCCCATCCCGTTTACCCTTGTTTTTCGATGCATCGAACCTGATACCACGATGAGGGAAAATCGATAGCAGCACGGTGAGTCGTTTGACCCAGCAACATGAGGAGTAGACTGTTGGCATCTGTTGAAGAACGCGTTTTTGATCTTGTCGCCCAAAACCTGGGCGCAGAACGAAGTGAAATCGCCCGTGGGCAAACCTTTATTGGTGACCTCAGTGCCGACTCACTCGATATCGTCGAACTGATAATGGACCTCGAAGAGGAATTCGATCTCGACATCCCCGAAGATGAAGCGGAGAAGATCGAGACCGTTGGCCAGGCTATCGAGTACATCGAATCCACTACCGCTTAAAAGACCCGAATAACTGTGCACCATGAAACGCCGCGTCGTTGTTACGGGACTTGGTGTCGTCACATCCCTGAGCCAAGAAGTGGATGCTCTCTGGGATCAGGTCTTGGCTGGTGAAAGCGGAATTCACTTACTGGAAGTTGTTGACCGGTCCCGGTTCAAGGTCCAGTTCGGTGGGGATGTCCATGATTGGGATCCTACTTTCTATCTGACGGAAAAAGAAGCGAAGCGGGTTGACCGCTTCAGCCAGTTTGCCATTGCTGCTGGAAGCGATGCGGTCGAACATGCCGGGATCGATTTCGACGCCATGGATCCTTTCCGTTCCGGCGTCATCCTTGGGTCTGGGATCGGGGGTCTCAACGAGTTCGAATCCCAGCACACACGGTTGGTCATGAAAGGGCCCCAGCGTGTCTCGCCACTGACGATCCCGAAGCTGATGCTCAATGCCGGTGGTTGCAATCTCTCCATCCGCTTCGGCCTGCGAGGAGTGAACTATAGTGTTGCCAGTGCCTGCGCCAGTGCGACCAATGCCATGGGGGATGCCTTTCACATGATCCAGCACGGCGGCGCCGAGGTCATCGTGACAGGCGGGAGCGAGGCGGCGGTGACCCCGATGGGGATTAGTGGTTTCCAGAACATGAGGGCCCTTTCAACTCGGAACGACGAACCGACACGGGCCAGTCGGCCCTTTGATATCGACCGTGACGGATTTGTCCTGAGCGAGGGTGCCGGGATACTGGTTTTCGAAGAACTTGAACATGCCAAGGCCCGTGGTGTAGAAATCCAAGCCGAGGTGCTGGGGTTTGGCATGAGCTGCGATGCCAGTCATATCACCCAACCCAACGAACAAGGTATCGGTGCTGCCAAGGCCATGTCCAATGCATTGGAATCCGGGGATCTATGCCCGACCGATATTGACTACATCAATGCCCATGGCACCAGTACCCCGCTGGGAGACAAGGCCGAAACGGCTGCATTAAAATCCGTGTTTGGTGACCATGCCTACAACCTGAGTGTTTCCAGTACCAAGAGCCAGCTTGGGCACTCGCTGGGAGCGAGCGGTGGGATCGAACTCGTCCTGTCAATAAAGGCAGTCCAGAATGGCGTCGTCCCGCCCACGATCAACCTTGAGAACCCGGATCCAGACTGTGACCTGGACTACACGCCCAACGAACCACGCCAGCGAAAACTGAATATTGTCATGAGTAACAGCTTCGGATTTGGCGGCCATAATGCCTCGATCATTGTCGGTCGATACGATCGAAACGGGGACTAGATCCTGCTTTCCGTTGAGCAGGACAGGGAATATCATTTACCAGCACGCCCGGTATTAACTCGATGTCAAGTGCCAGTTCAGAAAACGTCGTTATCAGCGGGCTCGGACCGATCTGCCCACTGGGAATTGACCAGGAGTCCCTCTGGACAGCACTGGAGTCTAGGACAAGTGGTGTCCGCAAGGTGGCCTCGCTACCGGCCGACGAGATGAAGTCACCTTTTGGAGGGGAAGCTTGGGACTTCACTGGAGATATCGAGCAGTTCGGGGAGTTGGAACGCAGTACACAACGACTCATCCGCAAGGGGATGCGGATGATGTGTCGCGAAATACAGATGGGTGTCGCAGCCTCCCAGAAAGCACTTGAACACGCGAAAATCGACCTGGAGACCGTGGACCCGGAACGGATTGGGGTTGTCTACGGTTGCGATTACATCCAGACCACGCCAGATGAGTATGGTGATGCTGTCAGACACTGCCTCGATGAAGATGGTTCATTCGATTTTGGCCGCTGGGCCGAACACGGGATCCCTCAGATGAATCCCCTCTGGCTACTCAAGTACCTGCCGAATATGCCAGCCAGCCATATCGCCATTTATAACGACCTCAGAGGACCGAATAACTCGCTGACCATGCGCGAGCCGGCAGGAAACCAGGCGATTACTGAAGCGTACTTCGCCATCGTGAGAGGACATGCCGATTACATGCTGGCTGGCTCCACCGGGACACGAATCCATCCCCTTAAAAGCGTCCAGGCATCCATGCAGGAAACCTGTGCTGGCCCCGGAATGGATGCCGCCAAAGTTTCTCGACCTTTTGACCTGGATCGCCATGGCATGGTCATGGGAGAAGGTGCCGGGGCAATCCTGCTTGAGCGGCGAGAAACAGCCGTGGCTCGTGGTGCCACTATCTACGGTGAGATCATCGGCTATGGAGCTTCTACCGTCATTGATGCGGATGGAACACCACGGATTGACCGGGCTCTGGAGAATGTTGCTCGACAGGCCCTGGAGACAGCGGAGATCACTCCAGACGAGGTGGGCCACGTTCATGCACACGGGCTCTCCTGTCCTATGACGGATGCCCAGGAAGCAACTGCCATCCAGGCTGTTTTCGGTGATCGTGATTCCGCGGTTCCCGTCGTAGCCGCAAAATCCTATTTCGGTAACCTGGGGGCAGGGAGCGGCACCGTGGAACTTATCTCCAGCCTGCTCGCCTTCCAGAACGATCGCCTTTTCCCGGTCCTCAATTACGAGACACCAGACCCGGCATGCCCTCTTAACCTGGTTCTCGATACAAGTACCCCGCCCGGTGACAGCGTCCTGAACCTGAGCGTCTCTCCGCAAGCACAAGCCAGCTCGCTTTTAATCAAACGATGCTGAAATACCGGCCAGCGAAGGTCGTTTTTTCCCACCAAAGCCTCGCTGCTTGACAATCTTTGATGCCGCCATTAACCTATCTTGATTGCCTGTTATTGCACTGAGAAACAGGTAAGAATACCGGTTTTGTGGCGATCTGGAGGCCGTTTCCTTCCGCTCTCCTAGCCGGTCAAGGTGCGATACTACATATTGATCCGGCATGCTTTGCGAGGGCCGGCGGCACGTGGCTTGAAGATGACTCTCCGGAGGAATTTTCGAGGTGCGAGTCGACGGCAATTTTTTTGCCATCGCCCCCGCAGGAGCCAGATCACCGGAAAAAACAAGCCGTTCCTTCCACGGACAAGATGACTATGAATCCGAACGAAATAATTCGCATCGTCGATTCATTACACCGCGAGAAGAATATCGATACGGAAATCGTCTTCCAGGCGATCGAAGCTGCCTTTGCAACCGCAGCACGGCGGCAATACGGTGAGGAATCAGATGTGGTAGTGAATATCGAACGGGAAAATGGTCAGATTCACGCCACCATCGAAGGGGAAATACTGGATACCGAGGAGATGATAGGGCGCATCGGTGCTCAAACCGCAAAACAGGTCATCATCCAGAAAATCCGCGAAGCCGAACGTGATGCCTTGATCGCAGAATACACTGCACAAATGGACGAGACCATTAACGGTATCGTGCAGCGTAACGAAGGACCAACCATTACCGTCTCACTGGGAGCCGTGGAGGCAATCCTCCCCCGGAGTGAACAGATCCCAGGTGAAATGCATCACCCCAACGAGAGAATTCGGGCAATGATCTGCGATGTCCGGCCGCAGGGCACACGCGTGAAAATAGTGCTTACCCGGTCACGTCCACGGTTTGTCCAACGGCTCTTCGAACAGGAAATCCCGGAGATCATTGATGGAATTATCACCATCAATGGCCTCGCCCGTGAACCAGGCCATCGGAGCAAGGTAGGAGTCAGCAGCAGTGACGCACGAGTTGACTGCGTGGGAGCTTGTGTCGGTGTCCGCGGAAACCGGATAAAGAATATCGTCGATGAACTGAACGGTGAACGGATTGACATTGTCCGCTGGGATGATGACCCTGAGATCCTGATCCCCAATGCACTGCAACCTGCCACGGTAGAACAGGTGCTACTCTGTGACATGATCGGCCGGGCCATCGTTCTGGTGCCAGAAGATCAGCTCTCCCTGGCTATAGGTCGCCGCGGCCAAAACGTGCGGCTCGCCAGTAAACTCAGCGGCTGGGACATCGAGATCATGACGGCCGAGGAACTCGATGAGCAAATTGAACGTGCTGTTGTCGGTTTTGCAAATCTCGATGGAATCGAAGAGGAGCTTGCCCAGAACCTGGTTGAACAGGGGTACCTCTCCTATGACGACCTCTCCGTAATCGAACCCGATGCCCTGATGGAAATGGGCGGGATCAGCGAAGACCAGGTGAACGTGATCGTGGAACAGGCCGAAAAACTTGCGGAAGAAGCGGAGCGAATTGCTGCCGAGGAACGGCGAGTTCGTAGAGAAGAAAAAATCGCCGCCGACAAGGCCGCCGCGCTCGAAGCCGCCGAAGAAAAGGCAGCCGCTGCTGAAGGAGAGTCGGCTGAAGGAGAGCCTGCTGAAGGAGAGTCGGCGGAAGGAGAGC
>Ga0310342_100003567_pt1 | contig 10250 bp, 7 predicted proteins | sample S15DNA20500_MG_FD_206155 | JGI IMG/M metagenome (GOLD analysis project Ga0310342, IMG submission 206155) | Marine microbial communities from station ALOHA, North Pacific Subtropical Gyre - S1503-DNA-20-500_MG | ecosystem: Environmental > Aquatic > Marine > Oceanic | place: Pacific Ocean: North...
GTATTTCTGCCTCATACGGTGGACGTCGATCCCAACGAGATCGAGAACCTCAAGGAGGTCGGCAAGGTAGAGGTGGGAGACCTGTCCACGACTCCGTTCACCGTCTCCACGGGGGTCTTCAGGACGATCCCGATCGCCCTCTTCAACCACCCTGAGCTGTTCAAGGGCCGGAACCCCTACGGGAACGAGAACGGACCCTATCCGGACAACTGGCGGCGCTACGCCGCGTTCGCGCGTGCCGTCCTCGCCTCCTTCAAACTCTTGAACTTCAACCCGGCAGTCATTCACTGCCTCGACTGGACGGCGGGGTTGGTGCCGCTCTACCGCTACACCGAATATCTCCATCGTGATCTCGACCACCCGGTCTCGAAGGCAGGCGTGTTCTTCTCCTTCCAGAACATCGCGATGCAGGGCTCCTTCGAACGCCAAATCCTCCCCGAGATCAACATCCCCGTAGAGCTCTTCAGAAACATCCACGGGGTCGAAAGGGAAGGCCGCGTCAACTTCCTGAAGGCAGGACTCGAGTTCTCCCACCTCATCAGCGCGCCGTCTCCCCTCCAAGCGGGACGCATCCAAGACGTCGACCGCGGCTATGGGCTCGAGGGCACCTTCCAGCGCCGCGCCCAGGACCTCATCGGGATCACGAACGGGATCAACTACCTCGCGTGGGACCCCGCGACGGATCCGAACCTCTCACACACCTTCTCGGCCAAGGACAAGGACCTCACTGCCAAGCGCAACTGCAAGCGCGTGCTCCAGAAGGACCTCGGACTCGACACCGGCGCGCGGACCCTGCTCGCTGGCGTCATCGGGCGCCTAGACGCAGACGGCGGCTACGACCTCCTCGCCGAGGTGATGACGCACATCCTCGAGCGCAACATCGAGCTCATCCTGATGGGCTCCGGTCAGCCCGAGATCCTCGAGCGCATCCGTAGTATCGAGGCCACCTTCACCGGTCGATGCCGCCTGATCGAGAACTACGACACCCAGACCGCCCATCGGATCATGGCCGCCTCCGACATCCTCTTGCTGCCTCCTCATCACAACCCGACCCACGCCCTCAGCGCGATCGCGATGCGCTACGGCACACCGCCCTTGGTGTACGCCCACAGCGGCCTCGAGGACACGGTCTCGAGCTTCTCCACGAACAAACGAACTCCCACCGGCTTCACCTTCAGCCCGTATAGCGGCGAGGGTCTACTCGAGGGCCTCGACAGCGTGCGCGAGATCTGGAAGGACCCGGCCGGCTGGAAGAAGCTCGCCTTCCGTTGCATGCGCCAGGACTTCTCATGGGAAGAAACCGCCTCCCAATACATGAAGTCCTACCGCCAAGTCTCCAAGCGCCTGAAGGCAGAACTCAAGGAGCTATCCTAACCCGTGGGCCCCGGAGGGCAGGAACTCCGGGTCGGCATCGACCTCGGTGGAACGGCGATAAAGGCCGGTTCCGTCACATTGGAAGGAACGATCGTCGAACAACGATCGATCCCGGCGGAATTGGAGCGGGGTCCGGACGACCTCGCCGATCGGGTCTCTGACCTCGCGCGTGAGCTCGAGTTCTCTTCGAGCGTCGGAATCGGAGTGCCCGGGCTCCTCGATCGATCCTCCGGAAAGGTGGTCACGAGCGCCAACCTCCACCAACTGGACGACTTCCCGCTCGTAGACGCGGTCGCAGAACGACTGGGTGTCCCCTCGACCCGCGTCGCTCTCGAGAACGACGCCAACGTGGCTGCCCTCGGCGAGGCTTGGGCAGGCGCAGGTCGCAGTGACCCCGACTTCCTGATGGTCACCCTGGGCACAGGAGTTGGCGGCGGCGTAGTCCTCGACGGCGAAGTCGTCACGGGCGCGGGAGGCCTCGCGGGAGAGATCGGCCATGTCTGTGTTGCACCCGGCGGCCTCGAGTGCGGCTGCGGAAAACATGGATGCCTCGAGACCCTGGCATCCGCCACCGCCGCCAGCCGACGCGCCCAGGAGGCGGGTCTGTCTCCCGACCTGGCCGAAGTCAGTGAACAGGCAAGGCGAGGAGACGACGGGGCGCGGTCGCTCCTCGTGGATGTCGGTCGCGATCTCGGGCGCGGCCTCGCGGCTGCAACCGTCCTGCTCGACATCCGCGTCTTCGTGATCGGCGGGGGCTTCGGCGCGGCATTGGAGCTCCTCCGCCCAGGGATCGAGGAGGGCCTCACCGAGCGCGCCTACGGCCGTATCGCGTCCGACTACAAGATCCTGTCCGCTGAGCTCGGTCCCGACGCAGGCTGGATCGGCGCAGCCCGACTAGGGCACCTCCGCGCACAAGAGATCGCCGACTGATCGGCATCAGAGGGGTTCGCAGCGTATCCTGCGCCCCATGCTCGAGGCCCCCATGAGCCAAACCACCGATCCCGTCGTGCGCGTCAGAGACCTGCACAAGGTCTTCGGCACGTCCCTCTTCAAGCGAAAGGGCTTCCCGGCCCTCCGTGGAGTGGACCTCGAGGTCGGTCGCGGCCAGGTCTTCGGACTACTCGGGCCGAACGGCGCAGGAAAGACCACCCTCGTGAAGGTCCTCCTGGGTCTGACCAAGGGATGGACCGGTGAAGCCACCCTGTTGGGCAAAACACCCGGCGATCCAAGGAGCCGAAGGCGAGTTGGATTCCTCCCAGAGGACCACCGCATGCCGCCCTACCTCACTGGTCACCAGGTGATGCGCCTCTTCGGGATGATGTCCGGAGCGGACTCGAACCGAGTCAATGCGCAGATCGGACCGCTCCTCGAGAAGGTCAACATGACGAGCAGCGCGCACCGCAAGATCCGCGAGTACTCGAAGGGCATGCAGCAGCGCCTCGGCCTCGCCCAGGCCCTCGTGCACGAACCGGACGTCGTCTTCCTGGACGAACCCACGGACGGCGTGGACCCTGTCGGACGCGCCAGCATCCGCGAGATGGTCCTCGACATGAAGGCGCGCGGGGTGACCGTGTTCATCAACTCCCACCTGTTGATGGAGGTCGAGTTGATCTGCGACCACGTCATGATCATGGACAAGGGCAAGATCCTCGTCCAAGGCTCCATCGACGAGCTGACGCCGCGCACAGGCGCCGTCGAGGTGGATCTGCGGGAGACCCCGGAGGACCTCGAGGAGTACCTCAAGGGCCACGGCCGCGGCTTCTCTCTTCGGGACAAGGGCTTCCAACTCGAACTCAACGACGACGAGCTCGACGGCCTCATCGACCATCTGCGCGCGCGCGGGCTCTCGATCCTCGCCCTCACCCCCCGCCGCCTGACCCTCGAACAGTCCTTCATCGGCCTCATCCAGGAAGACCAACCCGGAGAGCGGCCGTGAACGCGAGCATCCTCCGCGCCCTCTTCGAGGACTCCCTGCAGCAGGTCCTCGACAACCGCGTCTTCCGACTGCTGGTCATCCTCACGATCTGCATGGTCGCGCCAACCTTCCTGATCGGCTTCCACGACGACCACATCTCCCTCCTGTGGGCCTGGGACTACAGCTATGGAGAGCTCACCTCCACCCTCGGCGTCCCGATCCCGCCCGATGTCCGACCCGCCGAAATGCTCATCAAGGGCGTCCAGACCGTCGTCATCGAGGGCTTGGCTGGATTCGCAGGGATCATCTTCTGCATCGCAGCAACGGCGTTCTTCGTCCCACGCATGCTTGAGAAAGGCGCCGCCGACACCATCTTCTCCAAACCCGTCTCGCGCGCGACCCTGCTCCTCATGCGCTACGTCTCGGGCCTGCTCTTCGTCGGCGTGCTCTCCCTCGTCCTCGTAGGCGGGATGTACGCGGGCTTCGCCATCGTCTCGGGCTACACCGACACGGGCTTCCTATGGTCCGCCGTGACCCTCGTCTATCTCTACGCGATGCTCCACGCGTTCAGCGTCCTCGTCGGCACGATCACGCGCTCCAGCGTCGCCGCGATCCTCGTCGTCCTCATGCTCTTCATGTTCTCGGGCTGCATCCACAGCGCCTGGATCTTCAAGGAGTACGCGCAGGAGAACGCCGCTCTTGAGCTACTGCGCACCGAGATGCGCGAGGAGGGTTCCGGTCGCGCCGAAGGCGAGGAAGACGAGGGCTGGTTCCTCGATAGCCTCAGCTTCACCCTCAACACCTTCCACTACATACTGCCAAAGACCGGCGACGCCAAGACGATCACGGGCATGCTGCGTGAGGCCGTCGAGGGTACAGGCCCTGCGCTGGAGGACACCGAGGCCCACGTCGTCTTCAAGGATCATCCGGGAGCCATGAGCCTCATGGGCTCTTCCACGCCGGACTTCGAGGATCCTGTGATCTGGATCCCGAGCGATCCCGACGCCGACGCCCGCCAGAAAGTCTTCCTCACACGCCGGGACCGCGCCCCCACTGAGGAGCCACCCCCTGGAGAGCGCGTCCGCCGCCTCATCGCCTCACGCGTCGCGAGCGCCTTCGACAAGGAGCTCGAGGCTCGCGAGGAGCGCGGCGAGCTCTTCGAAGGCCCCTCGAAGGAGCGCGCGATGTTCGGTCCCAACCAGCTCATCGTCGTGCGCTGGCAAGAGGGCAGCGCCAACGACTCCCTTTACCGCGCTCGCTTCTTCTTCCACTTCTCCGACTGGCTCTACGAGGTCGACCTCACCGTCCCGCGCAACCACATGGACGACGAGACCTACGAGAAGTGGGAGAACAGCTTCTTCAGGGGCCTCGCCCTAGGCGCCCAGCAATTCCCCGGTCCCATACAGTGGTACGAGGACGAGTTCGGTTGGAGTTCGCCCTGGAAGTTCAACGCCTTCTTCTCGATCGGGACCTCCCTCGCCTTCGCCATGTTCTGCCTCGGCCTCTCCGTCTTCCGCCTGAACCGCTACGACTTCTGAGGCCGTGCCCGTGGACCCCGCCCTCCTCCGCGCCCTCGAAGCGGTCGTCGGCCCCGAAGGGATGACGACGGACCGCACCCGACGCCAGGTCTATGAGTGCGACGGCCTCGCCCTCATGCGCCGCGTCCCGGATCTCGTCCTCGCCCCCCTCGACACCAGCGAGGCACAGGAGTGTCTGCGCCTGCTCCACTCCGAGGGTCTGCCCATCGTCCCCCGCGGCGCCGGCACCGGCCTCGCCGGCGGCGCCACCCCGATCGAGGGCGGCGTGGTCTTCAAGACCTCCCGCATGCGGCGCGTGCTTGAGGTCTCAGAGCGCGATCGCTTTGCCCGCGTCGAGGCCGGCGTCGTGAACATCGACCTGACGCGCGCCTGCGCCGAGAGCGGCCTCCGGTATGCCCCAGATCCCTCCAGCCAGCAGGCCTGCACCATCGGCGGCAATGTCGCGAACAATTCGGGCGGCCCCCACTGTTTCCGCTACGGCGCCACGACCCGCAGCATCCTGGGCCTCACGGTCCTCACCGCCGACGGCGAGCTCCTGGAACTCGGCGGACCCGAGCCCGACCCCGAGGGCTACGACCTCCTCGGCTGCTTCGTCGGCTGCGAGGGCATGCTTGGCGTCGCGACCGAGATCACCTGCCTCCTGATCCCCGATCCCGAGACCACCGAGACCCTCCTCGCCCTCTTCCCCTCCCTCGACGGCGCCTGCTCTGCCGTCACAGACCTCATCGCCGCCAACCTCGAGCCCTCCGCCATCGAGATCATCGACCGCCTGACGATCGAAGCCGTCGAAGCCTCCGTGCTCGCCGCCGGCTACCCCGACGAGGCGGATGCCGTCCTCCTCGTGGACGTCGACGGCCTCAGCGAGGAGGTCCGCGCCACCGTCCGCGATGTCGAGGCCATCGCCCGCTCCCACGGCGCCTTCGAGCTGCGCACAGCCTCCGACGCCAAGGAGCGCGCCCGCCTTTGGGCCGGCCGCAAGGGCGCCTTCGGAGCCATGGGCCGCATCGCCCCCGACCTCTATGTCGCCGATGTCGTCGTCCCGCGCACCCGCCTGAAGGAGGTCGTCTTGGCTGCGACCGAGATCTGCCGCGCCCGTGATCTCAAGCTCTCCAATGTCTTCCACGCTGGCGACGGCAACCTCCACCCCAACATCTCCTACGACCGCCGCGACGCAGACGAGGTCGCCCGCGTCCTCGACGCCGGCGCCGAGATCATGTCCGTCTGCGTCGCCGCCGGCGGCAGCCTCTCCGGCGAGCACGGCATCGGCATCGAAAAGCGCGACGAGATGCACCGCGTCTTCACCGAGGCCGACCTCGACGCCATGCTCCGCATGCGCGCCGCCTGGGACCCCGACGAGCGCATGAACCCCGGCAAGGCGATCCCCGTGCGCGCCTGCATGGAGGTGAAGACCAAGCCCTTCCCCGTCACAGCCGGAGGCGAGTCATGAACGCCCGCGACCTCGCCGAACAACTAGGACCCGAGCGAGCCCCCCTCTCGGGCGTCGAGGCCGAGCTCCCCATGGCCGCGCCCGAGAGCCTTGACGCCCTCATCGAGCTCGTCCACAGGGCGCGCGAGGGCCACATCAAACTCCTCCCCATCGGCGCCGGAACGCGCCTCGGCGGCGTCCACGCTTGCGGCGCCGACCTCCTGCTCTCGACCCGCCGCCTCACAGGTGTCGTCGCCTACGAACCCGGAGACGGCACCATCACGGCGCACGCCGGCACCACCATGTCCGACCTCTGCGCAGCCGTCGCCGCCGGCGGCCACCGCCTCACACCCGATGTCCCACGCCCGGCCCAAGCCACCCTCGGCGGCGTCCTCGCCGACGGCTGGTCCGGCTGCGACCGCCTGCGCTTCGGCCCCACCCGCCACCACGTCCTCGGCATGCGCGTCCTCCTGAGCGAGAGCGGAGCGACGAAGACCGGCGGACGCCTGGTGAAGAACGTCACAGGCTTCGAGCTCCACCGCCTCTACGCCGGTTCGGGTGGCAGCCTCTGTCTCATCCTCGAAGCCACCTTACGCCTCTTCCCTGCCCCCGCCGCCCGCGCCCACGCCACCTGCACCTGCGACTCTCTCGACGCAGCCCTCGCCCTCGCAAGAGCGCTCTCCACGCCCCCGCTCACACCCACCGCCATCACCCTCGCCCCCAACCAGGACCGCTGGACCCTCACCGCCTCCATCGACGGCCGCGCCGAACGCGTCACGCGCGAGCGCAGCCTCATCACCGAGCGCGCCCCATTCGCCGTCTGGTGCGAGGGCGCCGAAGCCCTCGCGGCCCACGACGCGGCGCGAGACTCTTCCCCGCCCGAGGGCGAGACGCCCTCCCTGCGCATCAGCATTCGGCCCTCGAGGATCCTCTCCATCATCGAAGCTCTCCGCTCCCACGCGCCCGAGTGCCACCTCCTCGCCCACCCCGCCACGGGCACGATCGAAGCGCGCCTCGACGCCGAGACCGAGCTCGACTCCCTCGTCTCCGACCTGCGCCAGCTCAGCGCCACCGTCCGCGTCCGCGGCGCCCACGACTCCAGCGCCCACCCCCGAGCCAGCGCCGCCCTCGAAGCGCGCCTCTCGGAAGCTCTCGATCCCCACGACCTCTTCTGCGGGAGGCCCTAGATGAACCCGCAGACCCTCATCGACTACACGCGCACCCTCGACTGCATTCACTGCGGCCTCTGCCTCCAGACCTGCCCGACCTACCAGCTCACCGCCGCCGAACCCTCCAGTCCCCGCGGCCGCATCCACCTCATGCGCTCGGTCGCCGAAGGCGACATCGAACCCGACGCCTCCTTCCACGAGGAGATGGACTTCTGCCTCCTCTGCCGCCACTGCGAGAGCGTCTGCCCCTCAGGCGTCGAGTTTGGCGCTCTCATGGAGTACACCCGCGACGGCATCGCGCCCAAGACCCTCACCGCTCGCATCGCCAAGCGCCTCGGCTTCCGCCTCCTCACGAGCCGCCCCCAGCTGCGCCTCGCCGCCACCCTCCTGCGTCTCCTCCAAGCGACGGGCGCAGCCCGCCTCATCGCAGCCCTCCTCGGGTCCCGGGGCGCCGCCCTCGCCAAGCTCCCGCCAATCCCCCCCGCCTCCCGCCGCCGCCTCCTCCCCGAACACACACCTGCTAACGGTGCCGACGCCACCCCCGTCACCCTCCTCGAAGGCTGCGTCATGCCCCACCTCCTAGGCGATGTGAACCGCGCCACCCTGCGCGTCCTCGTCGCCTCCGGTCACTCCGTAGAAGTCCCGAGGATCCAACCCACCTGCTGCGGCTCCCTCCACGCCCACAACGGCGAGCTCGACCAGGCCCGCACCCTCGCCAAGCAGACGATCGCCGCCTTCGAAGCCACGCCTGACCTCCCAGTCGTCACCAATAGCGCCGGCTGCGGCTCCCACATGAAGGAGTACGCCAACCTCTTCACCGAGGACGCCGCCTGGCGCGAACGAGCCGAGCGCTTCAGCGCCCGCGTCCGCGACCTCTCAGAGATCCTCGAACCCCGGCCACTCCAGATCCCCGCCCCGGCCACCCGAGTCCGAACCCCCATCGCCTACGACGACCCCTGCCACCTCTGCCACGGCCAAGGCATCCGCTCCCAACCCCGCGCCCTCCTCGACGCGACAGGCCTTGAGCAGGTCGAGCTCGAGGGCAGCGAGAGCTGCTGCGGCTCGGCCGGCATCTACTCCGCCCTGCGCCCCGCCGACGCCGCCGCCATCTTGGAGCCCAAGCTCGAAGCCCTCCGCGCCTGCGGCGCCAAGACCCTCGTCACCGCCAACCCCGGCTGCCAGCTGCAGTGGCAATCCGGCATCGACGCCGCCGACCTCGACGTCGAGGTCCTGCACCTCGCCGAGCTCATCGAGCGCAGCCTCCCCGACTCGAACTAGTCGACGAGGAAGCCCTCGAAGAAGGCGCGGATCTCCTCATCCCTAAGAGGCAGCTTTGCACCCCCCTGCATGAAGACCACCACGAGGAGCCCGGGGTCCTCCTCCGAGGTGATGTCCACGGACGCCGATGGCCCGGAGCTCGCGGTCTCGAACTCCTCATTGCCGAAGGCCATCCCCGCGTTGCTCTGGAAGAAGCGCATCACCGTCCGATCGCGCGAACCGATCCGAATCGTCGATAGCTCCTCATCCTCTCGCTCGCCCATACCCATGAACCCGATCTGTAACTCCGGATTGAAGAAGGCCTGGCGAGCCTCCTCCGCATCCTCCGAGTCGCGATCGTCGAAGTAGTAGATGGTCGCGGTGAAACCCCGCCCGAAGTCCATGAGCACGTAATTCTCCATCCCGAAAATCTGCATCCCATAGAGCAACTGCATGTGGTCCGGCCGCTCATCAAACGGCAACACCTTCTGCAGGCGCGGCCACTGGACCTCCGGATCAATGAACGCCTGGGCCTTGCCGACGCAGTAGATCCCGCCGCCGATCGAGAGCACCATCGCGAGCAGGCAGCCACCGCCGCAGCCCCATAGCCAGAAGGGCAGAAAGCAGCCGCGCTTCTTCTTGGGCAAGTCCTCTTCGCCACCCCACTCGAGCTCGATGTCCGGGTTGCGCTCGACCTCGTCCGTGATCTCAGTTTCTTCGTTCATCGATCTGTCCAGTCGTAGAAGCCCTTGCCGCTCTTCTTTCCCAAGTCGCCGGCGGCGACCTTTTCGCGCAGGACCTGCGGCGGATCAAAGGCCGCGCCGAGCTCCGAGTGAAGATACTCGGCGATCGAGAGTCGCACATCGAGGCCGACGAGATCCGTGAGCTCCAGCGGCCCCATGGGGAAGCCATAGCCCAGCTTCATCGCCTTGTCGATGTCCTCAGCCGATGCGACGCCGGCCTCCAACATGCGCATCGCCTCGAGACCGATCACGAGCCCGAGACGACTCGATGCGAAGCCCGGGCTGTCGGCGACGAGGATCGGCTGCTTGCCCATCCTCACGCCTAGCTCCATGGCGCACTCGATAGCCTCCTCCGAGCTCTCCTCCGCCCGAACGACCTCGAGCAGTTTCATGATGTGAACCGGGTTGAAGAAGTGCATCCCGACGACGCGCTCAGGGTGATTCGCCGCCGCAGCGATCTCCCCGATGGGCAGCGAGGAGGTGTTCGTCGCCAGGAGGACCTCTGGTCCCAAGCGCTCCCCGAGGTCGGCGAAGATCGTGCGCTTGAGATCCATGATCTCGGGTGCAGCCTCGATCACGAGCTCCACTCCCTCGCAGGCGTCGTCCATCGTCGTCACCCCGATCAGCCGCTCGAAGGAGGCATCGCGCTCCTCCTCCGTGACCTTGCCGCGCTCGACCCCCTTCTCCAGGTTCACCGCCACCATGGCGAGGCCGCGCTGGACAGCCTCGGCGTCCACATCGAAGAGGTTCACCCGCACGCCGCGCAGACTGAGGACATGGGCGATGCCGTGCCCCATGGTGCCGGCGCCGAGCACAGCCGCTCGTTGG
>Ga0310342_100003568_pt1 | contig 10247 bp, 8 predicted proteins | sample S15DNA20500_MG_FD_206155 | JGI IMG/M metagenome (GOLD analysis project Ga0310342, IMG submission 206155) | Marine microbial communities from station ALOHA, North Pacific Subtropical Gyre - S1503-DNA-20-500_MG | ecosystem: Environmental > Aquatic > Marine > Oceanic | place: Pacific Ocean: North...
CAACGACGTCCTCATCTCCGGCCTTCCACGCGCCGCAGGCTGCGGCGAGCCGCACGACGGGGGCATCATCCTCCACTCGCTCGAGCCACTCGATAGCCGTGGACTCCTTTAGGGTTCGGTCCAAGCGCGCGCGCGCCCAGGCGAAGGAGTCCTTCGCCGTGCGGAACTCTGCGAGCCAGGAGCTCCAGTCCAAGTGGCCCGTCTCTCGTAGGCAGTCAAAGACGATCGCCCACCCAACGAAGTGCACGAGGACGTTGTCGCGCACGCTGTGATCATCTCGAGAGTCGATGGCCAGGAGGTGCTTTAACTCCGGGTCCGTCGGCGGGTCGTTGCGTAGCTCGACCCACGGCCAGAACGCGAACCCATCCATGACCCAGCGCCCCTCGCTCTGGACCCCGTCCCCCATGACGGCGGCGACCCCCTCCTCGAACCAGAGCGGCAGCTCGAGCTGAAGCTCTGTGACGCGCGCGTGCACCAACTCATGAACGGCTGTTCCGGTCGCGGGCTCCCTGATATAGATCCCCCTCGGCTCAGAGTCGTAGAAGACCAGGTTGCTCCCCCGCGTGTGGAAGGCGGGGACCACGGTGTCACCGATCCCCTCGATTTGCTCGACCGCGTCCTCCTCACCGGTGATCGAGCCGCTGTTGCCCGAGTGCAGATCCACCGACCCCGCGATCACGTGTACAGCGACGTCACTCTCGAAGGCGCCGAAGGGGCCCTCCACCGCAACGAAGGCGGCCTCGAACGCCGAGGAGTAGGGGGTGGGGTCCACTGCCAAGCCGTCCTTGACGTAGAGCGTCCAACCCTCGAACTCCGCCGCAGGCGTCCAGCTGGTGCAGCCTGCGAGGGCGAGCCCGAGGGCCAGCCCGCAGGCGACCCGCAGGTCGGCGTGGGGGGTGGGGCGTTTGAGAGACATGGATCTGGTACGTGGGCGGCGAGGGCCCTGCGCAGGGAGCTATCATAGCCTCGCCCGAACGCAGGGCCGATGAGCTCACCGAAACCACACCCACAGAACAACCCATGGCTGACTTCCGCCTCGAACTCGATGCCCCGAACAATATCGTCCTCGTGATGGTCACAGAGGACGATGGCTCCGAGCACGACTATCAGTTTGACTTCGACCCAAACACTGGGCGCTGGGAGTTCGCCGAGCGCGACCTCCTCGAGCGGGACTTCGGCGACGACTGGGTAGAGGGGTTCGAGGTGGCCATCGAGAAGATGATCCAGGGGGCCTTGCAGGGCTAGTCGCCCGGTGGATTCGATTTGTCTCGCGCCTTCGTTCTCGTCCTCGACAGCCTCGGCGTCGGGGCTCTGCCCGACGCCGAAGAGTTCGGTGACGCGGCGGCACACACCCTCGATCACCTCGTTCAAGCCAACGGCGGGCTCAACGCACCCCGGCTGGTCGAGCTCGGGCTCGGCTGCATCGAGGGGGTCACGAGTCTCCCGCGCCCAGACGCGCCGGCCGCCGCCCACGGACGCTGCGCGGAGCGCTCACCAGGCAAGGACACCTCGACGGGCCACTGGGAGATGATGGGCTGCCCGATCGAGCACTCCTTCCCCGTCTATCCCACAGGCTTTGGCCCCGAGATCATCGAGCCGTTCCTCGAGCGCACGGGCCTCGAGGGCGTCCTCGGCAACAAGGCCGCCTCCGGCACCGTCATCCTCGACGAGCTCGGAGCCGAACACATCGCCACAGGTAGGCCCATCGTCTACACCAGCGCCGACAGCGTCTTCCAAGTCGCCGCCCACGAAGAGGCCTTCGGTCTCGAGCGACTCTACGAGGTCTGCCGCACGGCGCGGGAGATCCTCGACCCTCTCGGCGTCGGCCGCGTCATCGCGCGTCCCTTCATCGGAGCTGACGGCGACTGGCAGCGCACATACAACCGCCGCGACTTCTCCCTCGAACCACCGACAGAGACGGTCCTCGATCGCCTCGCCGCCGCCGGCCAGCCTGTCGTCGGCGTGGGCAAGATCTCCGACATCTACGCCGGACGGGGCGTGACCGAGTCCATCCACAGCGAAGGCAACACCGACGGCATGGCGCGCCTCACGGCGCGCGCGCAGTCTCTCGAGGCGGGGCTCTTGTTCATCAACCTCGTCGACTTCGACATGCTCTACGGCCACCGCCGAGACGCCGCCGGCTACGCCCGCGCCTTGGAGGTCTTCGACCAAGAACTCCTCCGCTTCGAGGAGTCCCTACGACCCGGGGACCTCGTCATCCTCACCGCCGACCACGGGAACGACCCGACCTTCGCTGACGGCACCGACCACACCCGCGAGTACGTCCCGGTCCTCGCCTACGGCCCGGAGCTCGCGGCCGGCGTCGACCTGGGCACCCGCGCCTCCTTCGCCGACATGGGCGCGACCGTCGAGGAGCACCTCGGGCTCGCGCCTGTAGGCCCGGGGCGGTCCTTCCTCCCGGAGCTCCAAGGGGTGACCGCCTGATGGACCCGCGCGATCTCCTCGCCATCAAGCGCGACGGCGGCGCGCTGTCTAAGGCGCAGTCCGCAGAGTTCCTCTCCGCTTACACGGCCGGAGAGGTCGCCGACTATCACGCGGCAGTGCTGCTCACCTCGATCTTCATCCACGGCATGGAGGACGAAGAGCTCACGGGATGGACCCGCGGGATGATCGCCACCGGAAGGACGCTCTCCTTCGAGTCCGATCGGCCGATCGTCGACAAACATTCGACCGGTGGCGTGGGCGACAAGGTCTCTATACCCCTCGCGCCGGCCCTCGCCGCCTGTGGGTGCAGCGTCCCGATGATCTCAGGACGTGGACTTGGACACACGGGCGGCACCCTCGACAAGCTCGAGGCGATCCCGGGCTTCAGGACGGAGTTCCAAGCCGAGGAGCTGCAGGGGTTGCTCGACAAGGGCGGCTTCTTCATCGCCGCCCAGACCGACGACCTCGTCCCGGCGGACAAGCTCCTCTACGCCCTGCGCGATGTCACCGGTCTCGTGGCGTCCCCACCGCTCATCTCCAGCAGCATCCTCTCCAAGAAGCTGGCTGAGGGCCTCGACGCGCTGGTGCTCGACGTGAAGGTCGGCAGCGGGAGCTTCCTCACGACCCCGGAGGCAGCGAGCGAGGTCACGCGCCGCATGCACGTGATAGCAGCGGACTTCGACCTCCCGATGACGATCTTCCGCACCTCGATGACAGGCCCTCTCGGCGCGACGGTCGGTCACGCGCTCGAGATCGCCGAGAGCCTGGAGTGTCTGCGCGGCGGCGGCCCGACCGACTTGCGTGAGCTCGTCGTCCTCCTGGGCGGGGAGCTCCTGCGCTTGGTCGGTTTGGCGGCGGAGGAGGGCGAGGGGCGAGCGAGGATCGAAGCTGCGTTGGACGACGGCGACGCCTTGGCGGCCTTCCGCGTCGGCGTCGAGGCCCAGGGCGGCGACCCTGCGGCCGTGGACGACCCCGGCGGTCTGCCGGCGGCGCCCGATCACGCGGAGTACGCCGCGCCAGCTTCGGGGCACATGAGCTTCACGGACTGCGCCGCGATCGGACGCGCCGTGGGCGCGCTCGGGGGCGGCCGCACTCACCTCGGGGACAAGATCGACCCGGCAGTGGGCCTCGTCTTCACGAAGCGCCCGGGAGAGGTGGTAGAGGAGGGTGAGCCGGTCTGTGTGATCCATCACCGCGAAGGGAGGGGCTTGGACGCAGCCCGAGCGCAACTCGACGCCGCCGTCGGCGTCACAGACGCACAGGAAGTCGAGCCGCTCGTCCTCGACGCATGACCACCTCGCGGCCTAGGCTGACTGAATGCTGATCCTTCGCGGACTCCTGGGGCTGGCCTTCTTCGTTGCCCTCGCTTGGCTGATGTCCAGCGACCGGAAGCGCTTCCCGACCCGCGTCGTCCTGGGAGGCCTCGGCCTGCAGCTCGGTCTGGCCTGGTTCTGCCTGAAGACGGACGTGGGGATTGCCTTCTTCGAGGTCATCGCAGGTTTTGTCACGAAGCTGATCTCGATGGCGGAGCCGGGGACAAAGCTGGTCTTCGGCGGTTTGGCTGATGGCGGCGGAGAGTGGGGCTACGCCTTTGCCTTCGCGAGCAACGGGCTGCCGGTGATCCTCTTCTTCAGCGCGCTGATGGCGATCCTCTACCACGCGGGGATCATGCAGCGGATCATCTACCTGCTCGCGCGGGCTATGAGCTCCCTCATGGGCGTCAGCGGCGCCGAGTCGATGGCCATGGCGGCCAACGTCTTCGTCGGCCAGACCGAGGCGCCGCTCGTCGTGAAGCCCTACATCAAGGGTATGACGCGCTCGGAGTTGAACGCCCTCATGACCGGCGGCTTCGCCACGATCGCGGGCTCGGTGCTCGCGGTCTATCTCGGCCTCTTGGGTCCGGAGTACGGCCCGCACCTTCTGACCGCCTCCGTGATGAGCGCGCCGGCCGCCTTCCTCATGGCCAAGGTGATGCTCCCCGAGTCTGAGGTGTCGGCGACGGGGTCCGAGGTGGAGCTCCACATCGAGCGGACCGCTTCGAACACCATCGAGGCTGCGGCGAACGGGACGAGCGACGGCCTCAAGCTCTGGCTCAACGTCGTCGCGATGTTGATCGCCTTCATGGGGCTCGTCGCCCTCGTTGACTGGATTCTCGCCGTGATCGCGGAGAACCGCTTCTGGATCATCGAGGGCGGCCTCTCACTCGACCAAATCTTCAGCTGGGTCTTCTCGCCGTTCGCCTGGATGATGGGGGTCGAAAACTGGCACGACTGCCAACTCATGGGGTCCCTCTTGGGCACCAAGGTCGCGGTGAACGAGTTCATTGCCTTCAACGGAATGCTCGAGATTATGGATGGGACGGGTGAGGCAGGCTTCCAGTCGCCGCGCACGGCGAAGATGGCGGCCTATGCCCTCTGCGGCTTCGCGAACTTCGCCTCGATCGGCATTCAGATCGGAGGCATCTCTCCCCTCGCACCCGAGCGCAAGCCACTCATCTCGAAGCTCGCCCTGCGCGCCATGTTGGGCGGTGCGTTCGCATCTTGGATGACCGCGACGGTGGCCGGGATGTTCTTGGAGTGACGACAGCGGCTCAAACAGGGCGCGAGCGACTGTGCGCCAGCCTCGAGGGGAGCGGGGTCACCGATGCGCGAGTCGCCATCGTCCTCGGGAGCGGCCTCGGGTCTCTCGCTGACGAGGTGGAGGGCGCCCGAGCGATCCCCTATGGAGATTTGGACGGGATGCCAGCGAGCACCGTCCCCGGTCACGCCGGGCGCTTGGTCACAGGAGAGCTCGCGGGCGTCCCCGTCGTTCTCCAGCAAGGGCGCTCTCACCTCTACGAGGGAAGAACGGCGGAGGAGGTCTCGCGCTGTGTCCGCAGCCTCGCCGAGCTCGGGGTCGGGACGGTGCTCTTGACGAACGCCGCCGGCGGCATGCATCCGGAGTGGAAGGTCCCCTCCCTCATGCGCATCACCGACCACATCAACCTGCAGGGGACGACTCCGCTCACGCACGAGGAGCGCGGCCGCGGTACGCCGTACGACGCCGAACTCGGCGCCGTGATCGACACAGCGGCCGTCGCCGAGGGGGTAGAGCTGCACACGGGTGTCTACGCCGCCCTCTCAGGCCCGACCTACGAGACCCACGCCGAGGTGCGCATGCACGCCGCCTTCGGCGCCGACGCTGTCGGTATGAGCACAGCACAAGAGGCTCTCGCCGCTCACGCGGCCGGCGCCCGCGTGGCAGCCATCAGCTGCATCACAAACATCGCCGCCGGCATGAGCCACTCCGAACCAAATCACGAAGAGGTCGTAGAGGCTGGGCGCCAGGCCGCGGAGAGCTTCGCGCGCCTCATCAAGGCGGCGCTGCCGGAGATCGCTGGGATCTGAACCTTGGAATAGACGGAGGCAGTCATGGAACGAGTCGTTGGAATCGGAGGCATCTTCTTCAAGGCGACCGACAAGAAGGCCCTGGGTGAGTGGTATCGAGACAACCTCGGGGTGCCGCTCGAGGAGGACTGGGGTGGGGCGGTGTTCCCCTGGAAAGCAGAGGGCTTGGGCGATTCGCCCTACACCGTCTGGTCTCCCTTCCCGGCGGACACGACCTACTTCGAGCCGAGCGAGAAGCCCTTCATGGTCAACATGCTCGTGCGCGACCTCGACGCGATGCGCGCGCAGCTCATCGCCAACGGATGCGACGTCGACGAGAAGGTCGAAGAGAACGAGTTCGGGAAATTTGGCTGGGTCATGGACCCGGACGGCAACCGGATCGAGCTCCTCGAGCCGCCCTCTTCCTGAGCGGGGCGAGCACCCAGAGGTCTCGGGTCACTAGGGCGACGGCTCTCTTGATAGAGTGGCCGATATGGAGGCGACGAGGCTTCGGGCAGAACAAGAGGAGCGTCCGCGCCCGGAGGCGCTCGATGAGACGCCCTCCGCGAGCGAGCGGGAGGAGCTCCGCGCCCGCCGAATCGAGGAGAGACCCGGCTGGTACTCACCCGTCGGACACCTCTTGGGGCCGACGATCTTCGGCGGCGCCGTCTGCGTGCTGGCCGGCTTCTGGCTCGAGAGCGTTCGCTGGTGGGAGTGGCTCACGATCCCGGCCGGATGGGTCTTCGCCAATTTCGTCGAGTGGCACACGCACAGGGACCTCCTGCACAAGCGCACTTGGTGGATGCCCGTCCTATACGAGCGCCACACGCCCACCCACCACATGATCTTCGTCTCCCATGACATGCCCGTGAGGGACCGCGGAGAGTGGCGGGAGGTGTTGATGCCTGCTTATGCGGTGGCCCTGCTCGTCGTGACGCTCATCCCCGTCTTCCTGGCGATCTGGTTCGCGGGCCTCCCGAACGTGGCGCTCTTCTACATGATGACGGGCACGGCCTACGTGCTCTCCTACGAGTGGCTGCACCTCTCATACCACCTGCACCCGGAGAGCTGGGTCGGGCGCAGGCGCTTGATTCGCTTCCTCCGTCGTCACCACTCCGTTCACCACGACCCACGCCTCATGAGGCGCTGGAACATGAACGTCACCGTGCCGCTCTGGGACTGGGTCCGGGGCACGATCGCGGGCAAGGACACGGCCGAAGACGCGCTGCGCCCGCGCTAGGGCTCGGCTACCAGGGGATCGGCGCGCTCGCGCCCAGGCCGGGGCCCAGGACGACGGCGTTGCCGAAGAAGCGGGCGGTCGCCAAGTGGAAGCCGCGGAAGCCCGGCATCGAGGTGAAGAGGATGACTTGGCCGTCACCGACGGACTCCCGGGTGAGCCAGGCAGAGTCGCCGATGCGCTCCGCGGCCTCCGGCCAGAGCAGGCCGGAGAGGCGCACGCCCTTCGCGGGAGCGAAGCGCACGGCAGTCTCCACGTCAGCGGGGGGGAGGTAGACCGAAGAGCCACCAAAGAGGACCGGCACTCGCTCGCCGGCGCCCGCCGTCAACCACGACTCGGAGCGGGTCTCGCCGAGGAGCATGGCGCCGCGGGGAGAGAAGCGACGCATCCAGCCGTCGCGATCCTCCGCGGACTCGCCCTCGACGTGGGCGACGGAGACGGCCTCAGACTCCTCCTCCTTCGCGCCGGCCTCGACCGCAGCACCCGACCAGATGGCGTCAGCGTCCACGCTCACCTCGCGCGCGCTCCGCTCCCGCGCAGCGACGGCCGCGTAGCGAGCGAGGTCATCGAGCACGTTCCTGCGGAGGACGACATCGGAGAGCCCCGCACGCTCAGCGGTGAGGGCGGCGGCGGTGTTGCCGCAGGCGATGAGGGTGCCGCCCGAGCGCACCCAGGTCTCGAGCGCCTCTTCGTGGTCAGAGACCACGGAGCCGGCGCCGGGGGGCAGGATGAGGACGTTGTAGCGGCGCAGGTCGTAGCGGGAGAGGGACTGGGCGTCGAGGATCGTGTGGACGAGTCCGAGCCGCGTGTCGAGGTAGTGCCAGAGGTGCCCGAAGGTGTCAGAAGAGGTGGGCGAGTTCCCGATGATCGCGACGCGCGGACGGGTCAACAGTTGAAAGTGCCCGCCGCCGAGGTCGGGACCATCATCGTGCGAGCGGCCGGTATAGATGGCGCGCAGCTCGACGCCAGCTGCATGGGCGGCGTCGAAGACCAGATGGTCGAGGTCCTGGACGTCGTTCTCGTGACGCCTGATCAAGAGAGAGCCGCGGGCGAGGGTGTGCTCTTCGTGTGTGAACGGCTTGTCGGAGGCGTGGACCTGCAAGCCCGCGTCCATGGCGCGAACAGCGAAGACGAGGGCGCTGTCATCGGCGGCGTCGACCGCATAGGCGACGGGTGGGTTCGCGATGGCGGGGATCAGCGTCGAGGAGGCTCGAGCGCTCGCGATGAGTGAGGTCTTTACTTCGCCGCGGAGCGTCCCCCAGACGGCGTCGAGGTCGAGGGCGTGGGGCAGAGACCAGGCCATCGTGTCGTAGATCTTCGACTCGTCCTTGCGCTCGAGGGACTCGCGCTCGGTCAGGAGCGCCTCGTCCGAGAGCTTTGTGTCGAACTCGCAGTAGGCCCGGACGGCGCGGCCCATGGGCTGGGCTGCGCGGATGATGAGGCTGCCACCGGGTGAGGTGACGGGCTTCGCGGAGACAACTCCAAAGCGATCGGTGGTGTTTGTCGTGACGAAGTCCCCGTCGGCGACCTCCACCTCGACTCCCTGCCCGAGGAGAATGCGCACCAGCTCTGCGGTCCGGGTGGTGTTGCTGCCGGGCCGGACGACGAAGACGTCACTGTTTTCAGGGGTGTCGGCGACGACGCGGCGCGCGTCGGCGAGGTAGCGCTCGAGGAACCAGTCAGCTCCCTCGCGCAGGGCCTCGAGGCAGGCCCAGGAGGCGACAGCTTGGTGGTGCACGGACTCCCGGTAGGAGAGGACCACGCCGGACGCTCTCCGCATCGGGTTGCCGATGACGGCGCCCTGCTCGTAGAGGATGCCGATGGCGCCGGTGAGGCCGGCCCAGGCGTCGGAGTAGAAGGGCGCCCAGCCGTCGGCCCACTCGCGGGTGTAGTAGTCCCAGCTGTAGGAGTCGAAGGCGCGGGCGATGGCGCCACCGAGGGCCTCCTGGCTCTCGATGAGGCCGGCGGGGACATAGGGGTTGACCGGATCCGCCTGGGGGTAGAAGAGGTAGGTGTCGAGCCCGCTCATCTCGTGGGCGTCGACGAGGAGCTGCGGGTGATAGCGCAAGATCGCTTCCCAGCGCCCGACCGTCTCCGGCTGGGAGCCCGCGATCCAATCGCGGTTCATGTCGAAGAGGTAGTGGTTGCCGCGCCCGCGGGGCCAGCGACCGCGCAAGAGACCGGTGTGATTGAGCGACTTGGTGTAGCCCGACATCTGCTGGGACTGGGTGAGGATCCGTTGCCGGCCGTCGGGATTCATGATCGGATCGATGACCGTCACGACCTCGTCCAGCATCGCGAGGGTGGCGGGGTCGGTCCCCGCGATGAGGCGGTGGGCGAGGGCGAGGGAGGCGTCGCAGCCGGAGGTCTCGTCACCGTGGATCGAGTAGCCCATCCAGGCGAAGGGGAGCGCGCGCTCGAGGATCGCGGCGCCCTCTTCCTCCGAGAGGCCGCGGGGGTCGAAGAGGCGTGCGTTGTCGGCGAGGAGCGCTTCGAGCCGCGCGTGGTTCTCCGCGCTCGTGACGACGACGTGATATTGCGCGCGCCCTTCGTGGCTCGAGCCGTGATCGATGAGGATCACCCGGTCACTCTCCGTAGCCCATGCCTCGAAGCAGGCGCGAAGCTCCGCGTCCGTCGCCATGCGCGAGCCCGTGGTCTGGCCCAGGATCGTCGCAGGGTCGGTCACCTTGTCGCTATAGCGCGCCTCGGCGAAGAAGGCCGCGTCGTAGGCGAGGTCTCCCGAGGGGTCTCCGACACGGAAGGAATCGTCAGGGGTCTGCGCGAGAGAGGCCAGCACGTGCGGGGCCGCGCAGGCGGAGTGGGTGCCGAAGAGGAGGAGGAGGGACGCGAACAAGGCGGTGGAGTGCTTCATGGGGGCGCCAAAATATCCCCGCCGGAGAATTCGCGCCATGCGCCGCGCCCCAGCCCTCCCTGTAGGGGTCAGGGGTCTCTTCAACGAATCAGGACCGGATGTTCGTGGAGTCGGTAGGATTCCGCCCCGTTATGGAAGGTCACCTGAGAATCGCGATGTGGTCAGGACCGCGGAACATCTCCACGGCCCTGATGCGGTCGTGGGAGAACCGCAGCGACGCCGTCGTCTGCGACGAGCCGCTCTATGCGCACTATCTCGCCGAGACGGGCCTCGAGCACGCTATGCGTGAAGAGGTCATAGCCTCGCAGCCGACGGATTGGCGCGACGT
>Ga0310342_100003570_pt1 | contig 10246 bp, 7 predicted proteins | sample S15DNA20500_MG_FD_206155 | JGI IMG/M metagenome (GOLD analysis project Ga0310342, IMG submission 206155) | Marine microbial communities from station ALOHA, North Pacific Subtropical Gyre - S1503-DNA-20-500_MG | ecosystem: Environmental > Aquatic > Marine > Oceanic | place: Pacific Ocean: North...
GGTATGAAAGTTATTGCCAGGTGTTTGCGGGTGGTTAGAAACCCGAAGATTAGTGGAACGAGGGTCACCAGTTTGGCTCGGCCCCTCCTGGCCATGATGTTCCTGTTGATTCTCTTTGGCTTGTTTGGCGTTCCTTCGTTGACCCCATCCAGGGCGAATACTAGAATTGATGATGGGAGCCTGTTGCAGGGGCTTGGAACTCATCACAAGGTTTGTCGGCAGGTTCTCCATTTGGCGATTGTAGTTGTTGCGATCGTTCGACCTGTGTTACGAGTGCAGTTCGGACGGAGAACTGCGAAAGCAGCTGGAGTCGCGGGGCAGTCACTTCTCACTTTTCAGTTTCTTACAGCCTTGCCCACAAAATGGGATCGACCCGCAGGCCAGACCGAACGCCCGACGAATCGAATCGTCTATCAGAGACTGGTTCGTCGGATGAGCGTGTAAACGAAGTATCTGCCGAAGGGAAAGGCAAACCATCGGTTCCGAATGCCGTGCCACCAAGCGCGGAAATCGAGAGAACCGTTGCTTCCAGCCGGCCGCCCGTGGGGCAAGAGGCTTTTAAGCTGGCATCGACGCCACTGGAAATGGGGCGGTCTCTGGTACATCGTCGCTTGGGATATTTTTATCTTGAGGAGTTTATTGGTGGTGGCGGAATGGGGGCCGTTTTCAAAGCTCAAGACGAGATGCTCAATCGAACTGTGGCAGTCAAAGTTCTGTCGCAAATTCAAAATGCAGATGTGGAGGCGCTGCGAAGATTCAAGAATGAAGCACAGAGTGCAGCCCGGTTGGACAACGAGAATATTGCGAGGGTCTTCTACGTTGGGGAAGATGATGGATGGAATTACATCGTTTTTGAATACATCGAGGGGATCAATATTCGTGACTTGGTCCACGAACATGGACCTTTGGACATCGATGAAAGTCTCAGCTATGCCTTGCAGGTTGCCGAAGCTTTGCATCATGCCCATCAGCGGGACGTTGTTCATCGAGATATCAAGCCATCGAATGTGTTGATCACCCCTGACGGAAAAGCCAAGCTCGTTGATATGGGGTTGGCGCGTCTCCACCAGGTCGAATCCAGTCAGGCCGATATTACGGTCAGCGGTGTCACCTTGGGTACCTTCGATTACATTTCACCAGAACAGGCACGTGATCCCCGTTCGGCAGATGTAAGAAGTGATATTTATTCACTTGGTTGCACGGTTTTCTTCATGTTGGCTGGACGTCCTCCGTTTCCCGAGGGGACCATGCTGCAGAAGTTACTCAGTCACACCAGTGATGCTCCTCCGGACTTGCGGCAGTTTCGTGCCGACGTGCCGGAGGAAGTGACGGCGATGCTTTCTAAAATGCTGGCAAAAACACCGGCCCTCCGTCACCAAACACCGGCGGAACTGATCACGGATCTGGTTCACATTTCAGATCATCTTGGTTTAAAAATTACACGAGGACGAACCACCGTCCTTGTTCCGCCTGAGCGAACACGATTTCAATGGCTGGCCAATTTCCTGCCATGGCTTGCCCCCGTACTGATTCTTATTATTTTGGCTGTGTTTTTAAGATTTCTTTCGCCGGCGGCACCCTTGGTGGTTCCAAAACCCAAGATTCCAGAGTTGCCACAAGCACCTGCTACGGAAGTCGTCGAAAATCTGTCGGAAAATCGCGTTGCGCTGGGTGGCGATGATGCGAAGTCCAGCGACGTCGATGCTGCTCCAGCGAAGGTGGCTGATGTGACTCGCCATGATGACTCGTTGTCAACTTCCCCGGGATCTCAGCATACATCGGCTGTTACAATCGACAACAAGTTGTCGGGGGACGAAGGCGACGACAATGGTGACACGACTCAACGACCATTGCGAACATCACCCTCTTTGACTGAAGGCCTCGATACAAAAGAGGGAACGTCATCCGCCGATTTCGAAACGGGAATTGAGTCTCGGGAGGTCGTTAAAAAAATCGACGCAATTGAGAATACAGGCGAGCTGCAACGCGTGGCTTTGACAGATAATCAAATACGAACCATTGTCGTTGGATCCGTTGATGATGAACCGAGTCGCCCGGCTTTTCGAAGTCTTAAATCGGCCATTGAATATGTCAATCAACATGCCAAGGACCTGCTTCACTTGGAGGCGATTGAGTTGCAGTTTGACGACCTCCTGTATGAAACTTCGTTCGAATTGAACAACCTTTCACTGACAATTCGGGGTGCGCCTGGTTTCAATCCGATTGTATGTTTTCGGCCGATTGTCGACGATCAGGTCCAGCATCCCCGCAGCATGGTCCGGGTGACTGGCGGCAAGGTCAATTTCGAAAATATGCACTTTGTCATGGATCTTCCCAGGGATCCGGTAGAACGTTGGTCGTTATTCGAGTTGGATGGTGTTGATGGTTTTAATTTAATTGACAGTAGTATGACGATCCGACCAGATCCAGCCCACGATGCGAGTCCCGATCACGTCGCGTTTTTAGATGTACGAAGCGTTCCCCGTGTTGTTGACACGGACCCTGCTGTCCCCCAAATGCCGATCGCGCTGGATAACTGTCTGGCTCGCGGCGAAGCAGTACTCTTGCAAGTTGAAGAAGTCCGACCGTTACGGTTGACATGGAATAATGGACTGCTGATCAGTACCGAGTGTTTGATGTCAGCTGACGGGACGCGTTTGGAAAGCCGAAGTGGAGCCAATATCGTCTTGGATCTTCATCATGTAACGGCAGTGGTGGATCAAGGGCTCTGCAAGTTGGGTAGTAGCCAATTGGCCCCTTTTCTTTTAACTCCCGATATCAAAATCGAGCATTGTATTATTATTACCCATCCGGATGCTCCGTTATTTGATTTGAAAGGCGTCCTTGATCCAGAAACGTCACTGGAACAATTCGTGTTTACGGGTGATCGTAATTTTTATGAAGGTGTGGATTCTGCCAGTGACAAGATCTATTGGCGGATGTCTCTTGACGACGGAACAGTGAGCCAACTGAATTTTACAGAGTGGAAACGTTATTGGGGAAAACAGGATTTGGTTTCGAAGGAAGGAATGGTGAAATGGAAACAATTGCCGGATCCAAAAGTTCCGGTCAGCCAACGTTCCAGTGATGATTATCGGCTGGGTGCATCACCCAACCCGGCTCTTAAATCTGGACCTGCTTTCGATAACAGCGATGCCGGAGTTCAAATGGAATTACTACCACAGTTTCCGGTTCTTCCCGAGTGGTCAGTTGACGACTCGAGATGAATGTCTCAAGAGGTAGTGTTTTCCATTTCGTATCAGGGTCGGTTAGCTCTTTTCGCCAACACTCCAGTAGATGTTACAGCCCGTGGTCCACCGGGTGCGGTGGTAGATTCAACTTGCCGCAATGCGTGCCGTTCAAGAACCTCTTGATATTCGCCGCTGAATGCGTAACCATGGTCGTTGTGATCCTTACAGGTAGTTGGAATGAATGAGATGTTTTGGGCAGTCAACAGGGATGTGGGATCGGCAATCATGTTTGCTTTTAACCCGCCTCGCGACGACGGTCCTCTTTTGGGTGTTCTTTCTGCGAGGACGTTGATCATGTTGCGATCCGACAATTTTGAATAAAGATGTGTCTCAAAACAGCTTGCTTGTTCCATCGCCGAATCAACCTGTCATGACTCGACATCCTTGCTTTAAGATTAAAATGGAACGACAAACAAGTTGTTTTCCGATAACTTCTAAGTCATGTTGAGCCGAGTGCTGAAAATGCTAAAGACCCTAAGATCTGTCCTGCGGTTTCGGGCCATTGAGCTGGACGGCAACCTTCGCCGACTGAACCGTGCGGTCAATATTGATGATATGAGACGGTTGGCCCGGCGGCGCTTGCCTCGAGGTGTGTTCGATTACATCGATGGTGGTGCTGATGATGAATTGTCAATGCGCCGTAATGAAGAAGGGTTTGGGGACATTGACTTTTGTCCGCGCGTCTTGCGGGATATGGATGAGCTGGACACATCGACCACTTTGTTGGGAAAGCCGTTGCCGTTTCCCCTGGTTCTCGCTCCTACAGGCATGACACGGATTGTGAGCCCCGGCGGCGAATTGGATGTGGCGCGGGCAGCTCAGCAAGCGGGAATTCCCTATTCGTTGTCCACGATGGGTACACGGTCGATCGAAGAAGTGGCAGCGGTCAATCAAGGAACGAAGTGGTTTCAGGTCTATGTTTGGAAAGACCGTGGCCTGGTCAAGGAGCTGCTGGAGCGTGCGGCCGAGGCGGGCTATGAAACTATTTTAATTACGGTCGATACTGCAACCGTTGGGAATCGTGAACGCGATGTGAGGCACGGTTTTACTGCACCTCCGAAAGTTGGTTTGGAAACGATTGTGGATGGTCTTTTGCACCCATCCTGGACATGGAAATTCGTCACTTCGGAACCGATGTTATTCGCGAATGTCATAGGGAATGAAGATCGTGAAGGAAACGATGCCGTGTCTCTCAGTAAATACAGTGCAGCGCAGTTTGATTCATCGCTCGCCTGGCGAGATATCGAATGGTTTCAGCAGCACTGGAAAGGTCCGATCATCATTAAGGGGATTCAAAGTGTTGAAGATGCTAGGTTGGCGGTTCAAGCAGGTATCCCGGCGATCGCCGTTTCCAATCATGGGGGACGACAACTGGACAGCGCACCTCCATCGATTGAACTCATTGAACCAATTGCTGATGCGGTTGGTGCAGATATGGAAATCATTTGCGATGGAGGTATTCGGCGTGGTAGCGATATTGTCAAAGCGATTGCTTTGGGTGCAGACGCTTGCATGATTGGCAGGCCTTATCTGTATGGGCTTGCTGTTGCTGGTCAACGGGGAGTCGAACGTACCATTGAGCATTTGCGGGAGGGAATGATCCGAACGCTTGCTTTGACGGGATGTGCCAACGTCGCAGGGATCACGCGGGATTTGATTTCGTTTCGCGGGTAAACTAGACTTCCAATGCCATACCTCCAGCACCCGTGTCGGCAGCACCCGTTCTGCGACCCGTTGCGGGATCGATGTGAATGGCGTGTACCAGTGCCAGACCCCCGTGGCTTTTTGCCATCCGTTCAATGGGATGGTGTCGGCGAACTTCTGCACAGACAAGTTCACTGATCCTTGCCTGACAACGGATTCGATCTCCCTGGCAATCAAAACGTGGGGCCAGTACGGCATCTGTGATGGACATGTCGAAATCAATCACGTTAAGAATTACTTGCAGTACCGAAGTGATGATTTGCGTTGCTCCGGGAGCGCCAAGTACCAACCGAGGCTTGTCACCTCGATAGACGATAGTAGGCGTCATTCCCGTGGTTCGCCCCTTGCGAGGAAAGATCGAGTTAGCGTGGCCCGCCGTCGGATGAAAATTGACCATTGAATTGTTGTAAAAGAAACCCATCCCTGGTGAGATGGTGCCTCCGGAAAGAGAACCGCGGGAATGGGTCAAGGAAACCGCATTACCTTGTCCATCAACGACAGTGACTTGCGTCGTGTCCGGTGTGCCCGATTGATTACGGGACACATTGATCGGTTTTCCCGCATCGATGACCGATTTCCAGTGGGCAGCACGTTCAGTAGAAATCATGCGCTGAAGTGGCACTTTTTCGAATTGAGGGTCTGCCAGCTCCGCATTACGATCGGCAAAGGCCGCCTTCATGGCCATCGCAACCCGGTGGATGTAAGCGGGTGAATTGTGCTCCAACTTGTCGATCTCGTACTGCTCCAAGATGTTCAAAATCGCGATCAACGTAGGACCGCCATGGGGTGGCTGGCTGGATGCGATGCGATGACCTCGGTAGGTACCGCAAACGGCATCCGGTTCTCGTAATTGATAATCGGCCAGATCGTCTGCCGTGACGAAGGCATGATTGGCAGCCAGATCATTGGACATCTGCGAAGCCAATTCCCCCCGGTAAAAATCTTCCGCTCCCGCTTGGGCAAGACGCTCAAGGGTAGACGCATAATCCGGATTTCGTAAATGGTCACCAGCTTCGTACATTGACCCATCGGATTTCAGGTAGATACGCTGGGCTTCCGGGTTGCTACGAATGGACTCGAGTGCCGAGGAGGCTTCCGGATACCTGGCAGGTTCTTTCCATTGCGCGGCCAGGTCAGAGCTGACCATGAATCCTTCCGCCGCCGTATGGATAGCCGGTTGGAGTGAATCCTTCCAGGAGATGGTGCCCCAACGTTCGAGGATCGTGGCCAATCCCTTGACGGCGCCGGGTGTACAAATGGATTGATAACCCACATCGTTGACTTTGCCCTGTAGGAAGTAACCCCATCCATCCGGATTAGGTCCAATCACGATGTCGGACCACATATTGGTCGTTGCCCGCGAGCCAGCGAGCGCTGGCGCATCGATCAAAATTGGTGGTTCCGAGGGAGTGCTGTCTGCGCGGTGAAAGTTGAAAACCATGTACCCACCCACACTGCAACAATGGGGATCAACAACCCATTGAACCAACGCCGCCGTAACGGCCGCATCAACGGCGTTGCCACCTTGCATTAAGACTTTTGCACCTGCTTCAACAGCTGGCGGTTGTGGAGCAACGATCATTCCGGACATCATTTTTCCTCTGCTGTGAATATTTTCGTGAACTTGACAAACATGTTCTCAAATTGAGTAGAACAGAAAGAGGATGCGACTTCCAACTCCAGAAGTCCAATAAAAAATGAATGGCAAATTAAATCATAATGTTGGCCGATATTCTAGGTGCGATCGTCTTGACCGATCATAGGACAACACGTGCAGTGTCAATCATTTTTATCGAAAATCAAGTAGTCACCTTGCCTGGTCATTACGATTTGGCGTCGGTCAAACCAATCATCGCTTTGCGTGATTTCGGCCCTCAGGGGTTGGGAACGCGGGTTTTACGTGGTCTACTTGACACTGACAAAGTTCTATTCGACCGAACCGATGTGATTGGCACGGTGCCTTTCAGCAATACTACCAGGACAACATGATGGAGGATGTCGTCCGACGTAGTAATGCCTATGCCGAAGCGGGGGCGGATACAATTTTCGTTATGGCGTTGAATGAAGAGGAAGTTAGTTACTATCGGGAAAAAATTTCTGCGCCGTTGGTTGGCATCTTTGCCACGATCGAGCCATTGCCTATTTCGGTCTTCGAGAAGGCCCGTTACGAGATGGTGATCGGGTCGTTGGTGGGACTCTATGCTACGGCAAAAGGTCTGCTCAACGCGTACACGAAACTTAAAGAGACCGGCGATTGGAATGCGATTCAGGACGAAATGATCAATGATGAACAATTCTTTGATATTGTTGGGATCAAGTCGTATGGAGAGTCTTACCGCAAGTTTCGAATTGGTTAGTCGTGGAGTGGGGACCCATCCGATCGGACACAGAAAACGGGTGGTCTCGTGATTAGAAAGAGACACCATGGATTGGGTGTCGGGTTCTTAAGTAATCAGTAACGACAACAATGGTTAGCTGCATGTACCGCGTTGGATTTATCGGATTGGGCAGTATCAGCCATGAGAATGTGCTGGGTTATCTCGATGCACCCAACACCGAAATCGTGGCAGGTTGCAGTCGAAACTCCAGTAACGGTCAGCAGTGGTTAAAAAAATATGGTGCGGCTGGTGCGACCCATTACACCGATCACGAAGCCATGTTGGCAGCTGAATCGCTGGATATTGTCGAGATTTTGAGCCCGCACCATCTTCACGCCACGCACACGGTTGCCGCTGCCGAGGCGGGTGTTCGAGCGATCAGCCTGCAAAAGCCCATGGCGACCACGTTAGTCGAATGCGATCAGGTTGTGGATGCCTGTCGGCATCACGATGTGACACTCAAACTGTACGACAACTTCGTGTTTTATCCGGTTTATCTCAAGGCAAAGGAGTTAATTGAGCAGAACTTGATTGGCGAGTTGATCTCCATTCGCATTCATACGATGGCCGGTTTGGCAGAAGGAGCCGAGTGGCCTTGGTGCTTTCAGCCCGATAGCTGGCGTTCGCAGCTCGAAACCGGTGGTGTCGGTCCCTTGGTGGGTGACGACGGTTTTCACAAATTTTCGCTGGCAAGATGGTTCATGCAACGGGACCTGGAGCAAGTAGGTGCCTGGATCGATGACGAGACGCCACTGGATGCTCCTGCCTTTGTACGCAGCAAGTTCAAACGACTTCCGGGTGACGGTCCCAAGTACGCACAGTTTGACTTTTCGTTTTTGCCGAAATTGTCAATTCCCTGTGATTTTTGGTTGGACGATTTTCTTGAAATCGTGGGCGAACGTGGCATCATGTGGATCAATCAATGTTCAGCGGCGGGTGATCGCGCAATGTTTCGCGGTAACAGGATGGGAGAAAGTGCCGCATTTCCGCCAATTGCAGTTTTCTTGAATGGCCAGGTAACGACGTATCTGGAAGAACTCACGCCAGCAGAGCGGAACTGGTCGACCTCGTTCATTGGATCGACCCGGCACTTTCTCAAGGTAATTGAACAAGGTGGCGACCCGGTTTACACCGGTGAAGAGGGACGGGAGATTACCCGTTATGCGATGGCGGCACACGTTTCAGCCCAGGAGGGGCGTGACGTTTACCTGGACGAGATTACTTCTGCAAACGAAGTTGCCGGCAATTTCAAAATCGAGAAGAATTTTTGCAGATTTTAGGTTCAAATCTGAACGAATTCTCCGGGTGGATGGCCGGCGTGGCCGTTTTAGCAAGGTCTTTCTGGATTGCAGCAGCGGTGGATTGAAGACGGTTTAGCCATCGAAGGACAGGTCGGGTTCGACACCAGTCATCACTTCGACCAGTGCGGGGCTGCCGTTTCGAGTTGCCTCTGCAGCGCGTTGTAACGCGCTGACGATCTCAGCGGGATGTTCGATTCGCTCGGCGTGCACACCCAGAGCACGTGCCATGTCGGCATAATGTCCTCCTAATTCCGTTGCCCCGTAGAGCGATTTGGTGCTTGGGATCAGCCGTTCGTAGTTACTCATGGTCCCGTTGTTGCTGATAATGGTCATGATGGGGATTTGTAGTCGGCTGGCGGTTTCCAGATCCGTACCGACCATGCCGATGCCGCAGTCGCCCATGAAATTTGCCACCAGTTTTTCCGGAAAAGCCAATTTCACTCCCATGCTGCTTCCCAGCGAGAATCCCAACTGTGTCGAATGCCCCCAACCCAGGTAGCCGCGCGGATTGACCGATTGGTATTGAGGCACCAGGACATCACGAGTGGCACCCGGTTCGTGGCTGACAATGGTCGTCTCTGGATCAAACGTTTTGGAAAAATCTGCTACCAGTCGATAGATGTTGATAGGGGTTTCATCGGAGTTCCGCTTTGCTGCCCAACGTGCCTCCCACTGGGCGCGTTGTCCGGCAAGTACGGACTCGCGTTGCGCCCGTACGTCACGGCGGTCAATTTTTCGGTCTTCGAGATCTTCTATCATTTGTTGCAGCACCAGACGGGCATCCCCCACCAAACCGACATCCACTGGAAAGTACGTGTTCAAGTCGCTTGAATCGACCGTGCAGTGGATGTGTCGCTTGCCGGGTGGGATGGGAGTGGCAGTAAAGTCCCGTGCCAGGCTGGCGCCGACGGAAAACACAACGTCGGCTTCTTCAATCGCAGCCACGACCAGGGAGGTTTTTGTATAGCTGGCAGGTCCCAACGCCAACGGGTGCCGCTCGTTGAAGGCGCTTTTCCCAAGCAGGCTCGTTGTCACTGGAATGCCGAGCAATTCTGCCAGGCGGGTCAGCTCGGCGGAAGCTTCAGCGTAAAGCACCCCCTGCCCTGCCCAGATCACGGGGCGTTCCGCTTCCAGCAACAGCGTTACGGCCTCGATGACGGATTGTGGATCGGCACTCGAACGATAGCGCCCAGGTGGCACGTAGTTGACTTCCGCTACGTCTTCGTTGGCCATATCAGTACACACCTCGAGCAGGACAGGTCGAGGCCGGCCACTACGCAGGTGAGTGTAGGCCTTGCGCATGTACGTTTCCACCATGGCGCCTGATGGAATACGTTTTGCCCATTGGGTCGCATGATGATAGTTCAGTGGAGCATTGAAATTGGGAGTTAAATCGGCAACAGGCCGATCGGCCTGGCCGGTAAGGAACAAGACGGGGCTTGAATCGGTGTAGGCATGGGTGATTCCCGAAAAACAGTTTTCAGCACCTGCGCCCTGTTGAACCGAACAGACGCCAATCCGTCGGCCATTGGTGATCCGCGAGTAGCCATCGGCCATGTTGCCAGCAACCCGCTCCTGGCGGGCCACGATGGGCCGAATTCCTGCTTCGGAA
>Ga0310342_100003571_pt1 | contig 10244 bp, 8 predicted proteins | sample S15DNA20500_MG_FD_206155 | JGI IMG/M metagenome (GOLD analysis project Ga0310342, IMG submission 206155) | Marine microbial communities from station ALOHA, North Pacific Subtropical Gyre - S1503-DNA-20-500_MG | ecosystem: Environmental > Aquatic > Marine > Oceanic | place: Pacific Ocean: North...
CGTAGGTAGAACCTTTCCCATTTGCTTTGATTGACATCGTATGGGTTTCTCCTTCGTAATAGATGTCAACCTTGTCAGCTTTACCATCATTGTTCTTGTCAGAAAATGCGAGGATCCGGTCATTTTCAGGTCCCTCATAGTTGTCGGGTCGAAAATGGGTATGTGATTCTATAACGAGGAGTCGACCTGTCTGGTCGATTGTGCAACCGATCGGAGTAGAGACCATTGAATCATCGGCAAAGAGTTCGAGCCTATAGTTAGGGTCAAGGGACTTGGGCTCTTCTGGATATGCATTAAGAGGAAAGATCAGTATTGCAAATAGAGGTAAGAAATCATGTAGTTTCATATTTAGTTATTTCCGTTTATAGGGTTTGCTCGATAATTGACCCCTTTCTTGAATGAGACTGAATAATCTGAGAATTTTTTATTTGGTTCAGGATAATCAGTGCTCACAAATTGGGCTCCACTCGAGAGTGCTTTGTCCCTCCTAGAAGTATCATTTTTTCTTGCTTCCCGCGTGTCAGAGTCTGCCCTTGTGCGGACCATGAAACCTGACTTGACCAAGCGTTTTATCTGCGCATGCGCCCTGATGGGATCATTGAGCTTAAAGAAGGCAGCCCCGGGGTCATTCTCACCGACACTGGCAAATAAGAGTCTTCCTTGTAGTGATGAATTTTTAGCAACATACATGTCGCGGATCCTGCCGCCATTATCTAGTCCGAACATGACTTTTCCTTTGGAGTTATCAAGGGAAGGCCATCCTTTTTTCTGTACAGATTCTCTGAGAGTCTTGAACTTTCCTCTGACAGAGTCCGGAGTAATGATTCGTTCCCTTTTAAATACGTTGAGGATTTCTTTCTCGACTCCTTCAAGCAGAGAACGGGTAAATGGGACCGGTTTCTTGGCAAGAGGGACCGGGCTCTTATCTTTCATTTCAAGAAGTATGAAGATTGGAACATGTGAGGGGTTCTTTTCTGACCATGCTTTAATTTCTTTTAATGCAGAGATGAGGGTTGGGGTCGTGGTGAGATAATCGACTGCCGAGTCATGGAGGATCTTGAATCCTGGTTTTTCCATTTCCTTACTGAACATTACGGGCGCATTGAAACCAAGTAGGTTAGGAGCTTTCCTTCTTGAGTAGTGGCCTCCCTTGGGATCAGCAAAAACATCCAACTCAAAGTGACGAATTCCAAGCGTCTGTAACTGCTCAGTGAGCGGTCGATGCGAGTACTCAAGGGAATCCTTAAGCTCACGGTTGATAATGCCTATCCTATTAAGGTTCTCCAGAGGAAGAGCAATATGGTATGAGTTGTGAGTGCCAATCAGCTGTATCTGATTGATTCGTGTTGACCCTTTATCCTTAGCAAATAAGCAAGTGACCGATATAAAAATCGATAATGCTGCGGCCGTACCGAACCGGATGAGGACCATAGGATTATTTAATCTTAGAGCTTCTTGATTTTAATGTTTCGGTAAGAGACAAGGTGCCCATGGTCCTGGAAACCTATATGTCCCTCTCTCTTGAAGTCTTTCAATGGGGTCTTGTATTTGTTCTTGGATCCATCCGGATTTTTATTAGGTTCTGTCCATTTGTTCAGATCCATTCCGTTAATAACTTCACCGTTCATTTCCACGGTGATCATATTATCCTTCGCAGTAATTTTGATTTTGTTCCAACCGGTCGTTGCATTATTTTTCTTTGGAGGGACCAAATCATAGAGAGCGCCTACCGAGTGCTTGTTTGGTCCGTTAGGTTTCTCGACCTGGACTTCAATTCCGGTCTGTACAGGGCTCTTTGGGTTGTCTGTTCTAAAGAAGATACCACTATTTCCTGTTGTCTTGAATTCTAGTGAGAGAACGAAGTCGCCGAACCTTTCCTTGCTCCATATATCGCCGGTTTTCTTTTGACCTTGGATTGTGCCATCAACGACTTCCCACTTGGATGCTTTGCCGTTGCGGTCCTGCCAACCGGTGAGGTCCTTGCCGTTGAAGAGTGATTTACTATGGTGATCTGCTAAGCTCAGTCCTGAGAGTGCAATTAGAGTGATGAGAGTTGGGGTGATTTTTTTCATGGCTTTAGGATTAGGAGGATTATTTTGTGCTTTCCGGGTCCTCGTGTCGAGAATCCTTTTGATTGAAGATAAGGATAAATCATCTCACTTTTCTTTATCTATGCAGGTCTAATCCAAACTACTGTGGAATGTCACTGAATTGATTCTGGACATGATCAATTATTATCTCGAACCTTTGAACCTCTATGGATAAATGCACGGACTCAACTCGGGAAACAATGATTTTTTTATCTCCATTGAAATCTGTTCTTTTCTTTTTTTGGGTTCTAATAAATTTAGCATCCTCTGAGACTCCGCTGATCATTGCGCATCGTGGCGCGTCCGATGCTGCTCCAGAAAATACAATGGAGGCATTTAACTTAGCTTGGGATCTTGGGGCTGATGGTATTGAGGGGGATTTCCATCTGACCCATGATGGACACATTGTTGCAATTCATGATGCAGACACAGGCAAAGTTAGTGGGGGGAAGATTAAGCTTCTTGTGAAAAAGGTTACTCTCAAGGAATTGCAGGGCATTGATGTGGGATCATGGAAGGATAAAAAATATTCTGGTGCTTGTATTCCCACATTGGAACAAGTTATAGATTCAGTTCCAGACGGTAAAAAATTCTTTATCGAAATTAAATGTGGGACTGAGATTATGGCACCTTTAATTAAAGTTCTTGATCAAAGAATGAAAAAGCAACCAGAACTCGCCAATCAGATTAGCTTCATTGCTTTTGACTATCATGTCATTAAGGCATGTCGCAATCAGTGGCCTGATATTGAAGCTAATTTTCTAGAATCCTACAAAAAGATCAAGGCAACAGGAACATGGACGCCTGACCAAAATGATGTTTTCCAAACTCTTAAAGTATCTCTGGCAAGCGGTCTTGGGACCCAAGCCAATGAAGAGGTAATTGATTCAGGTTTTGTTAAAAGGCTACGTAAATCTAAACTATCTTTTCATTGCTGGACCATTAATGACATTGAGCAAGCAAGGCACTTTCGTGATTTGGGCGTAGACTCTATAACTACAGACTTTCCGAAGAAAATTAGAGAAGGGCTAAAGTGAAATTTGCTATATCACTCTTAGAGGAAATTGGTGTGAAAAAGTTGTTACTACTTCTATCAACTATTTTTTAGTTTTCTTTTTTTTAATTCTCTCAAAAACTCCCTTGAATTCTTCAGTTTCTCCTGTTTTAAGATTTTTCCCTTTGAAAACACTCACGGTTCGATCCTTGCCTTCTTTTTCCACAACAAAGTCTCCTTCATGCACCAATCCATCTGGTAATCTTCTTCTCATCTTACCCTTCATCCTGTTTTTACTGACCTCATTGAATGTAACATTCCAATAAGAGCCATTTGTACCAGTCGCAAATGCTGTTACGACTTTAAGATCGGGACACCATCCAACAACTTCTTTGGAAATGTTACCGTCTGAATCTTTCCATGCTCCAGTGATTCCGTCACCATTCTTTATTTTTTTCCAAATCACCTCTGTCTTGTTGTATTTATCTTCAGCTTTCCAATGGCCAGTGAGCCAGGCCCAAGGACATTTGTGATTGTCTGCAAAAAGGTTTACGCCTAAAAAAGTGATCAGAAACAGAGAGAGGATTATTTTTTTCATTTTAACAAGGGTTGTATTAAATTTAGATATTTTTATAACACTATTTAATTTCTAACACAACTCTGAAATGATAATGTGAACACTGGTGAGCATCAGTGAATGAAAGACCGTTCTTCGGTTGTTAACGAGATTAAGTAAGCCCTTTAATTTTGTGACCCTATAAATATATTTCCCTCTATAATTATCCCGTCCTTTGTCACGTTAGTATTAAAAAACTTTTTTGGAGGCCAAGGCGAACCCGAGATGTAAGCTATCTTGTTTTCATTACCATTATTTTCAAATGTGTTATCTTTTATAGTCACTGAAGGCCCATCATAAATTATTGGGTAATGCGTATTTTTGTGAATGTAATTACTAATTATTTTTAGATTCTTACTTTTGTAAGCGGAGATTCCTACAACTCCACAACCATTCAATTCTGAATTAATAATAGTAATATTAGAACCGCCGTTAATTAAGATCACGTTACCAGTACATCCAACAGGTCCATCAGGTTCTTTATGCAATGCTTTTATATTATCTATCGTGATGTTGTGACACTTATTCATAACGACGACATCGTTGACTAGAGAGTCTAATACAAGAACTGCACCGTTACCGTTAACGGTGATATGGTTAAGGCTATTTAAGATTAAAGGTTTATCCAGATTGTAGATTCTATTTTTTAATTCGATAACCTTTGTGTCTGTAATTTGGTCGAATATTTTATATAAATCCTGTTCATTATTTGCATGCAGAGATATTGAAGCTTCGGACCTTTTGGGTTCCAGTGATTTTGTTTTAATGCTTGAGCATGAAATGGAGCAGGCCAAGCTTACAAAAATAAATAGTTTAATCATCGCTTAAATCCTATCAATTGTTTCGAAGGGAATCAAACCTGATTTGATTTGTTCTTCAATAGCTTGATGGTAGATATTGGTTTTGTTAGTCTAATTTGTTGTGAAGAAGGATACTGAAGAGGAAAAGGTAGGATCATCAGGATGCCCATTAGTCATGGGCTGGGTTGGTCTGTTCGTATCTACTCTTTTTTGTTTTTTATTGTTGCGGATTTTCCCTTCTTTAGAACCTGAGGAGGTCGTTTGGTATCCCTTTGAAAAGTGGTGGGTGTTGTTAATTGCTGGGATATTTCTTGGTGGCTACGTTGGGATATTGATTGAAAGGAAGATCAGAAGTTCAAAATCTGAAGATTAGGTAAAACATCGGAGTTTTACGGGTAGCTTGTCCGTCAGGTCAGAGGTTGAGGTCCAATTAGAAGAAGAGTAAAGCCTCTTTACTTCTGGGGATTTTCGAACCAGACGACGTTTTTACTCCTTTGGCCGGCGACGAGGATGTCTTTGTCGCCATCGCCGTCGAGATCTGTAATCATAGTGTCGTAGGCCATTTGATTTAGGCTGAGGATGTGGCGAGTGAATTTTCCAGTACCATCGTTTTCATACCACGCGGCGAGTTTTGAACCATAACCGACGGTAGTCAGATCAATGTCACCGTCACCGTCAATGTCTCCAAAATCTGTGGAGTGAGGGAAGGTAATGTTGTCGTCGATAATGTGTTGGGCCCAATTCGGGGCCTCGAACCAAATAACACCAACGCCGTGCCCACGACTCGCGAGGACGTCGGTCTTTCCATCGCCGTTGACGTCGGCCGGGGCTGCGTGCGTGGCGCCGATCTGCTTCCCGGCATCAGGTAGAAATTCTCGACGCCAAGGTTGGGCAGGATCTTTCGGAGCGTAAAAGACGGCAAAATAATTACCGTCAGCAAAGGGTTTTCCTTTCGCGCCGAGAGTCAAATCGGGACGAGCATCTCCGTTGACGTCGCCAAAATCAAAGTAGTGGCTACCACCAGGCGCAGTACCTTTTACGATGGGGATGATGGACCAATTGATCGGTTCATCTTTGGGAAAAGAAGGTTTGAGCCAGCAAATTGATCCCGAATAGGGTCCCTTATCGACAGTGAAGTCGTTGGCAATGAGATCCGGTTTGCCATCACGGTCAATATCGAAAGAGCGAATGCAATGGACACCATGAATTTCATCGGTGATCTGATGCATCTTCCAGCTCGTCTTCGTGGCATTCTTACTTGGACACTCTAACCAAAAAAGGCCACGGACGTAAGAACCGACAAAGTCGAGATCGCCGTCTCGGTCAACGTCATGTAGGACACTGTGAATGCACTGATTCTTGAGCTTGGCCTGCTTGGGATCGACCATAGAAAGGGCCTGTTTTGTTTGGTAATCCGGACCAATGTACATGAGGATCTGACCACCTCCGGAAAAGATGATCTCCTGATCACCGTCATTGTCATAATCGGCGGCCGTGGCGGAGTTGACGTGAGCGCCAGAGAAAATTTCGTGGCGGATCCATTTCGCCCCTTTGGCAACAGTGATCGTTGAAATGAAGAGAGCGGCGGCTAGTGCAACACTACATATCTGGAAAGAATTACGAGTCATAGGGATTATTAATTTAGGGCCTATTTAGAACTTGGTTAAAATAGCTCCTTAATTGGCTGGCCATCGAGGATCAGTTTGGTGATCTCGGGCGGTAATAGTTCGGGCGAGACTCGAAGTTTATCCGCATCGAACATGGTGTGCATCACGGTTGAGAGCAGGTTTTCCGGGCCGTACGCTTCGGAGTCCGGGCGGCTGCCGGTCCGATCAGATTTGCCAATCGCCTGTCCCATGTTCAAGCCGCCACCTGCCAGCAGGAGCGGCGTCAAGTCGCCGTGGTGATCGGTGCCTGCGTCCTTATTTCGTTTGATTGGTGAGCGGCCCATCTCACCAGTGATGATCAACAGAATTTGATCACTCAGACCACGTTGCTCGACGTCGTCGAGGAAAGCGGCAACAGCATGATCCATCTGGGCCCCTAAGGTGTTCATGCCAACGAGGGTGCCCGGATTGTTGGCGCCGTTCCCATGAAAATCCCAGCTCGAATCGACTACGGTCACAAAACCACAACCCGCTTCGCACAATCGCCTGGCCAGGAGCATCTCCTTGCCCAGTAGATTCGTCCAGCGTTCCTGGTCGACTAGCTTTTTTTTCCCGTTGAACAGAAAGTACTTACCGCCATTGTGGTAGTCGGCCATGTTGAAGAGGTGGCTAGTGTCGTATTTTGCTATAGTTTTCGGATCTTCCTTGGACAGGTCGAACGCGTCGGCTACGCCCCGAAGCAGGAGATCATATGTCTGGCGCTCGATCTGACTCATTCCATTCACTTCGCCGCTCTGATCCAGATTACGCTTCAAGTCGTCAAGTTCTCCGAGAAGATGGTAACGATCGACGAAACGGTCCCTTGGCAGGTTCAGATCGAAGTTGCCCAATTGCTCAGGTTTACCGTTGCGAATGAATCCCTTGTAGGCATTGCCGAGGCTCCCTGCCGAGGCCACTGAGGTCTCGATCCTTGGGAGTCCAAACGTTGGGGTCGGTGTACCAAGCTTCAGACCGGGTTGCACAGCTTCCGGAACGATTACCGTGTTCATCGGTAAGCCGGTCCGTGGATGGAATGGACCAGTAGCGCGGGCGCACAAGGCACTCATTGCTGCTCCTGACGGATGGCTGCCGGTCAGGATGGGGATAGGATTGTGGCTCCCGTCATTGGTAGCGAACGAACGTACCACGGCCAAACGGTCCGCTCGTTGAGCTAACTTTGGTAATGTTCCGCCGAACCAGACACCCGGCAATTTGGTGCGGATCTCGCCAGTGCAACTGCGGTTATCAGAAGCGACGTCAATTTTAGGATCGAAAGTTTCGATTTGTGGCGGCCCGCCTTGCAAAAACAGAAAGACGATCGATTTGTTCTTGAATACATTCTTGTCCAGCACGGCCTGCGACTGGGCTGCCCGAAGTCCCGGCATCGTCAAGCCCCCTAGACTGCCGATGCGTAGAAAGTCACGGCGACCGAAGGAGGAGGGGCTATGAGCGAATCGACGATCAGTGATGGTTAACATCGACTAGGCACCTGAATCGTTCACTCTGTCGGCTTCACTGAGGCTTTTGTGAATGGTTTATTTTTACTAGAATTTTTTATCCAAAAAGTTCAGTAATTGCCTCGGCTTTGACTAACTCACGGGGTTGATTCAAGTGATTATAAACTATTGAAGTAGGATCTATTCCGAAGGCATGGTAGATTGATGCCAGTAATTGTGTTGGGTGTACCGGATCCTCCACGGGAGCAGAACCGGTCTTATCTGATTTACCGTGCACATTGCCGCGCTTGATTCCTGCACCTGCAATGAGTCCAGTATAGCAATAAGGCCAGTGATCACGACCGTCGGCACTGTTTCCGTTACCGGAAGTGCTGACTCCTTTTTGAGGGCTACGACCAAATTCACCGACGGCTACGACTAGAGTCTCATCGAGCATTCCTCGCTCATCCAGGTCTGAGATAAGCCCTGATAGTCCATTGTCCAGCATTGGCCCGGACTGATTCTTCATCCTCTTGGTCAGATCTTTGTGATGATCCCATGAGTGATTATCAGAGTTAGCCACTTTCGGCCATATCACTTCTACGACCTTCGTCCCGGCCTCTACGAGTCTTCTTGCGAGTAGGCAACTATCACCGAATGAAGTGTTACCATAACGTTCCCGGTTCCTGAGTGGTTCCTGGTCCAGCGCGAAAGCTTCTCTTGCCTTTCCTGAAATGATCAGATTAAGGGCCTGATCATAATATTCATTGAGCTTGTAGCTTTGTACCGCTTCCTCGACCTTATTCATTTTCTTGGCAATCGTTTCTCTTAGAGAGGCGCGTCTCTGGAGCCTAGCAGTAAATATGTCCGGACGGAGCTGAAGATCATCGATCTTGATGCGGGTCATTTTCTTCATGTCCATGTCATCTCCGCTCGGATATAGGGTGTATGGATCATAGGATCTTCCGAGGAAACCTCCCGTGCCTCCCTTGCCAACGACGTTCGATTCCTGTAAGGGACGAGGAAGCATAACGAACGGCAGCATTGGCTCGGTCTGCGGTTTGAATTTAACGAGGTTCGATCCGAAGTTAGGGAAGTCCTTAGGAGAGGGTGGTTCGAGTTGACCAGAAGGTGAGACCTTATCTGTCGTATAACCGGTCATCATCTGGTAAATGGCCGCAGTGTGGTTGAATAGGCCGTTCGGTTCATAGCTGACCGCACGCATTAACGTGAACTTATCATTTATTTTTGCTAGCTCGGGCAGGACCTCGGTGAAGTGAACGCCTGGTATCTTGGTAGGAATGGTGCTGAAAGCAGAACGCACATTGTCGGGAACGTCCTTCTTTGGATCCCACAGATCAAGATGACTGGGACCGCCCTGCAGGTAAACCATGATGATTGACTTGGCCTTACCCCAGCCCGGTGATGAAGCTTTGGCTGCTTTCGCTTTAAGTTCGAGCATTGAACTTAGAGTCAGACCGATCATGCCTCCTCCTCCTACACGAAGAAAGTCTCTCCTCGAGGGCTTGAGGTGTGTATCACATAAATCTTTACCAGGATTACCAAGAATTCGGAACATCGCTTTATTAGTTTAACGGTTATTAGTTTCTTAATATAAATTATATAACTGCTAGTGTTTTTGTAAATCCCTGATTTTCATCGGGAAACGCTTAAAAACTAACAGATCATTCACTTTTCTTTATTTTATCTATTAAAAAGGAATGCCGGTGTATTTATGATAGCCCAGGCAATGTCCTGTGCTGCGGTGAGTCTTTTCTGGCTTTTCTGTTGTTCACTGAGTGTTGCGTCTTTGCGTAACTGAGCGAGCTGATAGTCTTCGGGGATCGGTTTCTCGGCGTCCTTGATGCCGGCTTCCAGTTCCGCTATCTTAGGGTCAGCGGGCCGGGGCTTCTTAGCGTTAGCCAGCGTCTCATTTAATTTTTTCAGGTCTCCATTATTTTCTTTATAATATTTAGTGATCTCAGCGACTTCTGCTTCGGTCCGTTCGTTCTCTACCTTTGCAATGATCGCAGTGACATTTCCTGGTAGCCCGAAGTTGATTGGCTTGGGTGAAGAGGTCACAGAAATCCGAAAACGTCCAATGGAAAAATTCTTTCCCTTATACCTTTGATCAAGGTCGAAACGGAGAAGTCTTCTTCCATCGGTCTTGGGCTGTTCTTTGACTTCGAAAGTGGCGGTGTGTGGTTTATTCATTTGAGGAGCGATCGCCCAACCATTTTTGTCATCACCTTTTTGTCCATCGATGGCAGTATTGACAGTATAACCGTCCTGACTGAAGTCTGCCTTTGCGTTTTCCAGAGCAAACTTTTCGAGTTTCGGAGTTTCTGCCCTGTTAACTCGCATCGCGTCAACGTAGACGACGTTCTTATCATCGATTGGATCGAACCTGAGAGAAGTTAGATCACTGTCTGTCTGGAAAAAGAACCGGTAATTTTGCCAGCCCTTCTTCCCTCTGGGAAGGGTGAGTCTGGTAGATCTTTCTTCAGAAATGTTAGGATCCTTCTTGGTGGTCCAGAAGAGTTGTGCGTGTGCCTTTCCTTGCCCGGGAAACTCGGCCTTAAGATCCACCATGAATGTTCCTGCAGGAGCGTTCAGTGCCGCAGTCACTGAAGGATCATTCCCTTTACTGTTAATTTTAAGG
>Ga0310342_100003573_pt1 | contig 10243 bp, 9 predicted proteins | sample S15DNA20500_MG_FD_206155 | JGI IMG/M metagenome (GOLD analysis project Ga0310342, IMG submission 206155) | Marine microbial communities from station ALOHA, North Pacific Subtropical Gyre - S1503-DNA-20-500_MG | ecosystem: Environmental > Aquatic > Marine > Oceanic | place: Pacific Ocean: North...
GACGTTGTGGCTAGGATTGGAAATATGATTAGGGTTTCAGAATAATGGAAGTTAACGAGATTGCTTATTACACGTGGGGACGTTGAAGCACATGCAAGAAAGTGAGGGCGGAGCTCTCGCAGGCCGGATTCGAACTTTTGGAGAGAGACTTTTTCAAAGAAATGTTTTCCCGGGACGAACTAGTTGGCATTATCGGATCTAGAAATCCCGAAGATTTCTTTTCGTTCCGAAGTCCGTCATTTAAAAAACTTGGTCTTGATCGGGAACACTTGGGGAATGATGACCTTATTGATCTAATGCTGCAGGAACCTAGACTCATTCGGCGCCCGTTAATTTCTGGTCGCGGTATGCTTTTTGTTGGCACAGACAAAAAAGCTTTGAGAGAGTTTTCGAATTAGCTGAATAGTGCTCAAAATGGCTACTTTGGTTTTTTGTTCATGTATATGACTTATCTATACTGACTTTTTGGGGATCTGGAGATTTATTGATGATAGAACTTCATGGAAAATCTGCAATCGTTACTGGGGGCGGTAGTGGTATCGGAATGGGAATTGCGGAAGTTCTTTCAATGGCGGGAGTCTCAACGGTACTTGTCGACAGAAATTTTGAGAATGTGCGAGAGGTATCGGATTCTCTAGCAGGTAATCACGTCCCTTATAAGGCAGATGTGACCGAGGAAAGAGATGTTAAAAGCATGGTTTCATTTGCCTTAGATACATTCGGAAAGATTGATATCTTAGTTAACAATGCTGGAATTGTTGGCGCGTCCAATTGGTGGGAAAGAGATATCCCCAATGACGACGACTGGGATCAAGTACATTCAGTAAATGTGAGAGGTATAGTTCGAGTAACAGAAGCTGTTTCTGATCATATGAAAGTTATGAATTATGGAAAAATTGTTAATATTGCTTCGATAGCAGGTAGACGAGGAAGCCCGGATCTTCCTCACTACAGCACCACTAAAGCCGCCGTTATTAGTTGGACTCAATCCAGTGCCCTACAGTTGGCAGAGTTTGGCATAAATGTAAACGCCATTTGCCCAGGTTTATTATGGACACCAATGTGGGAAGCCATTGCGAGGCGGAGAACTCTTATCTCTAAAGCCTCGGTGAGTGAGCAAGATGGCAGAGATTTTTTTGAAAAAATTGTTCAGGATACTATTCCTATGAAGAGAGAACAGACTCCTGAAGATATAGGTAACCTATGTGCTTTTTTAGTATCAGATCTGGCACAGAATATTACTGGTCAGGCAATAAATGTCGACGGAGGGCGATTCAGTAACTAGCCGACTCATTCTTCATAAAAAGACATGGGAATATTGCCAATATGCAGAGAATGCCGGCCGTTTGATAAAAGTCGCTGAATATAGATACGCCAATCCCTGTAATGGTGCTTTGGAACTCATCTAAACGTGTAGACATTTGTGTAGTTGTTTCCCCAGCAGTTAGCATTGGAACTTCTACACCTAGAAGTAAATTTTTAAATCGTCCTGACCCCCATGCAGCTATAGCTGAGATTCCCAAAGTCATTCCGATAAATCTGGATGTGGTGATAATGCCGGCTGTTGCCCCCCTCATTGTTTCTCCCCCAGAGTTAACAGCTGTAAGAGTAACGGGGGCTATGATTAATCCAAAACCTAATCCAGCAATTATCAAGTGTATGCTCATCAGCGGGTCTTTGATGTTTTGGTCCCAGTATTGCATTAGTAGAAGGGCACTACCGCACATAGCGAGAGCTGCTATTGATGGAATTCTTCGGTCGAGATTCTTAATTAGGATACCTCCAAGTACTGCTCCAATTGGTATGGCTATCGTAAGGCGTGAGAGAATCAACCCACCTTCCATTGGCGATTTCATTAAAATTGTATTTGCCATTAGAGGGATCGTTACCAATGCAATCATCAAGCTCGCTCCGTAAAGTATATTTACAATGTTAGATGCAACAAACTCCGCATTTCTAAAGAGAACTAAGGGAATAATGGGATTTGATATTCGGGCTGCTAGGAAGGGGTAGCCTACTATGCAAGCTATTCCCAATGTAAGGTATATATATATCGAACTATTGGATTCGCCCAGAGATGAACATCCTAGCGTTATCAGGCAAAGGGCTCCTGCTATCATTGTTGCCCCTACGTAATCGATATTTCCTTTGATCCGTTTCCCGTCGGGAAATGACAGGCAGATCCCCAGCAAAACTATAATGGCGACTGGCAAGTTCAACCAAAATACCCATTGCCAGTCCAGAAACTTAGTCACTATTCCACCCCACACTGGTCCTACTACTGCTCCCATCTCCGCCGCAGCGCCTATTAGTCCCATCGCCATAGCCCTTTTTCCTGTTGGATATATGTCTGCAACCATCGCTATTGAAACAGGGACTAAAGCTCCTGCACCGATGGATTGAACTATTCTGGTTACTACAACCCATTCAACTGTTGTTGTTGCGCTGACAATGTAATCGAGGGGACCATTAAAATATGAATTTCGTAAGGTCTCAGAATCTATTAGCCAGTACATTGATCCCGTCATTGCAGTTCCGACTGACCCGAGCATGAAAATTAACATTCCTATGATGTAGATGTTACGTCTGCCAAATATGTCGGATAGTCTACCCATGACAGGCATTACAGCAACATATCCGAGTAAGTACCCTGTGATTGTCCAGGAGACTTGATTTAATTCTGTCACGCCGACGTTAAGGTCCGTCATCATTCTGGGAATAATTGTGACCACCACAGTTTGGTCGTCGGCAGCGAAGAACACTCCGGCTATTATTGCGATCATAGCCAGGTGCTGAGGCTTACCAGTTTTTGTTGATACGTTCAAATGCTATTTGATTTCCGGAGTTACTATCTCCAGAACCTGATTATATTTGGATATCTCTAAAACTCTAATTATGTTATTTGGATCACTTTCACTGATTTTTCCCACTATTTCGATTCTTGTAATCACGAATGAGCTGCTGTCTATCCAGACAGTTATATTTACCTGTTCATTTACAGGGTCCTGAAAAATATAATCGAATGATGTTGTAGCTAGTTGTCCTGCAATTTTGAAAAAGCCGCCTTCATCGGCAAGTAAGTTAGGCTCAGATAGACCCTTAAGAATGGAGGAAATCATCTTGTCAGGATCTAGGAAATCAAATGGATTGGTGCCTCTGGGGATGACTTGCCATTTTTGTGTTAGTGGATCTCTCAGGTATGTTGAGCCCCTTGTTTTTACGACACCAGCCGACACAGGGATATTTCCGAAGAGAAGGTCACTCTCTAGAGATATCCCGTTGTCTCGGCTTACTGAGCCGGAGGCATTCACTAGAGTTAGGGATTGGTCTATTTTAGATCCATTCCCCATTCGGTGGGATAGTTTGAATTCATAACTTTTGACTGATGACATAGATTTCTGAGTGTCTTTCAAGACATCGATCGGACTTACGATTGGTGCGGGTATGGATAAGGGTTCTTTACTTTTGGAGCAAGCTGTGGACAACCCTACAGCGAACACAATGAGTAAGACTAGGAGGAGTGTATGGGGCCTATTCATGAGGATCGGCATATACATATGTTATGTATTCCTGTAAATAAAAAAAGCCCTGCCAAGAAAGCAGGGCTTTTTTTATTTACACCTGTGATTCTCTTTCTAGAGATTCACCTATTGTTTTCTACTCTTGGCAAACATAAGACCACCGAGTCCCATAGCGGCTAGTCCAATTATCATGGAAATTTGCATGAAGGAGGCTAAAATCCTCTCACCCACACTCGGGAGTCCAAGGTCAAGAATATGTGTTGCAGCCTCAGGTTCTTCCACTACTACTTCCTCTGTTACTTCAGCTGCAGGAAGTGGGCTTGCTGTAAGAGAGAAGTTTGCCATGTCTCGAGCCGCGGCGTATGCCTGGGTTCCTCCACCTTCTCCTGCACCAGTTGATGTGATCTCTGGTAAATCAGGATCGGATGTGTCGGTCACCACATCACCAATACTTCCGCTATTGTCAAAGTCGTAACCGCTTCTCGCCGCATTTAAGTTATTAATAACTGAGTCAAGAAATATTTTCTGGACTACTACTGAGCTATTTGTTGTTACGTCGTCGGTTGCGGTGGCGCTAGCCCCGTTAGCCCACGCTTTGATGTTAGCTGCCATCTCGCTGACCTTATTCGCTGATGCACCAATTCCGGCTTCGTCAGGAGCAGCTGCTACAGCTGCCTTAGCTCGGGCATCCATAGAGTCTGCAAAAGCATTGATGCCGGCTATATTTACGAATGCTGTCACCATCTTTTCGTCGATAGTGGCTTTGTCAGATGCTGATTGGGCCTCTTTGGCAGCTGTTATAGCTGCATCCAGTTCCTTATTTAGGGCGGCGCCATCTGCTATCGCGGCACTGATTTCTGCGGTGGCCGAGCTAGGCAGAGCGTCGCTGTAAGCTATTAGCCCATCAGATCCAGAAATAGTGATCCTACTGTAGGCCGATAGCAAGTCGGAGCCGTCATAGTCATCGGAGTTGCTATCAAAAGTTATGTTAAGCGTTCCTGTGGATTGTGTGACGCCTTGTATAACAGGCAGTACGACATCCGCACTTCCTATGCTAAGCGACTCTACATCGTTCGAAGATACCAATGCTGCTGTATAAGTTCCTGGGCTTATACCAGAAAGCGCTATAACAACAGAGTCACCGATCGCCTTATCGTCCTCAATGGATGCTGTTCCCACTGAAGGGGGTTCCGCCGCCTGAGAAACTAAAACTGGTGACAACACCGTGACCACAAAAATGGCTAAAATTGCTACTATTTTAGTACTGAACATGGCCTAAAATCTGCCTCCTTGCCCAGTGAATTGACTGGTAATACATTGTACATAGTTACACACGCCTACAACCCTAACACAAACGATCAATTCGGAATAGCGCTTGTCAGGCATCAATTTGCCAATAAATGGCTTGCTTAAACGCCTAGGTGAAAGAGGCTTTTGGCTTTTGCTGAATAGTAAGTTTCAGAATCGATTTACAACATATTATTTTTTAGTATTGATGCTCAAAAAGAAGGAAAATATCTGGGATGGTATATTTTCTGTTCGAATATACTTGCCGTAAAAGCTCGACGAGTAATGGTGCAAATTTGAATTCAAAATCCCTTGAAGACGGACTGAGTACACTTGGAATCCCATTTAATAGCGGGACTGTGGACTCCATAAGAAAGTATCATGCTCTGCTAGTTGCTTGGAACGAGAACATTAACCTGACATCTGTTACCAGATGGGAGGATGCTGTTTACCGGCATTATCTTGATTCTGCATCCTTGGTTATGGCCGCTTCGTTCTTAAGTCGATGGGATAGTGGACATGTGAAACTTCTCGATATAGGGAGTGGAGCAGGTTTGCCAGGAATAATACTGAAGTTGCTCTTCCCAAAATTGAGTGTCACTTTGCTTGAGTCATCCTCAAAGAAATGTCGGTTTTTGGTAGAAGTTTGCGAAAGACTACATCTGTCGGATATTTCTATAGTTTCGGAGAGAGCCGAGACTCAGGCACATATAAGAGACTTCAGGGCTGGGTTTGATGTCGTTGTGTCTCGAGCGGTGTCGAAGCTTAATGTCCTTGCTGAATATGCTCTTCCATTCTGCAAGATCCAGGGAAGTATGGTGGCATTAAAAGGGAGAAAAGTAGACGAGGAAGTGGTTAATGCAAAGGCTTCCATTCGTGAATTAGGAGGACGGATCGTGAAAGTTGTGGATTGTTCGTTACAAATTCCTGAATTGGATGGCCGTCTTGTGATAGTTGAAAAAGAGAAACCTACGCCCGGTATCTATCCCCGAAGAGTAGGCATCCCGTCTAGAAGACCCATTACTTGAAGAGATGGCGGTATTAAAAGCTATTGATACATACTGGAATTCATATAACTAGCTTTACTGCGGCTAATAGATGAGGAGTGATTACCAAAGCTAGTTATATATTCATTACTGACGCTTATTGACTTACGGTCTGTATGTGCCTAGACTACGCTCTGACTATAGTCGTTATTTGTAGACACGATAGATTTGTGTGAATTCGGGAGGGATTTTGATGGCTTTGAAACATGTGCACCATGTGGTTAACAGGCCGGGAAGGAAGAAAGGCCTGAATGACGTCAACATACAAGTAGCTGATGAACTGGCTACCGTGCCTGGTATTCCCCAGAGGAAGCAGGATGTGGATTTTTACAGTCGAAATTATCCATTAGAGAGTCAGAATATTGAGAAAGCTGCTGATCGAGAATGGACATGGACTGTCTACACGGGTGAGATGTATGAGTACAGGAAGCATCACGACAAAGTGAACAAGCCTCTGGTTGATGCGGCTTTTGTGTCTGGTGGTGTTGAGCCGTCTGGAAGCCCAGTTGTTGGGAAAGACGTCACAGACGAAATTCGGGAAAAGGCGCGTGACTTGGGATTCGGGGAAGTTGGGTTCACAAAATACGATCGTCGTTATACATATAAAAGTAAGAAAGGATGGGCCAAATACGAGCACGCTATTTGCTTGGCCTTAGAACAGGATTATTGGCAGACGCAGACTATTCCGAGTATGGAGGCTGAGTTTGCTCACTTCGGGACTTATGAAGAGGAAGGAGGCCTTGCCTTAGATCTGGCCGATTTCATACGTGACCTCGGTTATAGAGCCCAGATTCATAGCCCTAACGACAACAGTGCTCCCTATATTCCTATGTTTGTCGAGGCTGGCCTTGGTCAGCTAGGAGCGAACGGTCAACTACTGTCTCCCCACTTTGGATCTCGGTCTAGGATTTTTATAATTACCACAGATGCTGAGGTTACTTATGACAAGCCTATTGATTATGGCTTTCATAAGTTTTGTGAGGAATGTCAGGTATGTGTTAACAGATGCCCTGGAAGAGCTCTTGTGAAAGAGAAAGTGTGGTGGAGAGGCGCTGAGAAACACAAGCTTATGTATGATCGATGTAGACCAGTAATGGCAGTTTACGAGGGTTGTGGTGTCTGCATGTTGGTATGCCCGATTCAAAGGTACGGCGCTCCCGCTGTTATGGAACATTTCGTGGAAACTGGTGAGGTCCTTGGGAAGGGAACAGACAATCTTGAAGGCTTTGAGATTAGGGGTAAGGGTTATTTTGGTTCTGGTGAATTGCCGTCGTTTGATAGAGAATTTTTCGATATGCCCCACGGGACAAAAGACGAGTGGTTATTCGATCAGTTCAAGCAGAAATTGAATGAAAAAGGATCTGCATCCTCGGAAGAGGCAAAAGACTTTGCTGATGAACTCACAACTATAATCACTGAGAAGACCGGTTACGACTCAGGACTTTAATATAGCCAGGGGGCAACCAAGTTAATGCCTAGCAATGCTAGTTTTAAGAAAGAGCATATAGATGCCCTTTTCGGGGAACTTAACAGTGATTACAAAGATATGCCGGAGAGCGAGCAACTTCATAGGGATGCTCATCTAGCGATAGCTTACTTTGATGCTGGTCGGGACATTCCTGACACAATTGATCCTCGAGTCCATGAGTTATTGGAAAAGCACGGCCCCTCTTCCTAGCAGGGGCTGACTGCTTCAATATTCCTTACTCTTCGCAAGGCTGTGTTCCCAGTCGGCATATGTGGCTAACTGACTGACTTTCACAACTCGGTTATAATTCCTACTGGATTTTATATGTCCAAATCGCTATCAATCCTCAACTTGTACAATGCGTGTCAATGAAATTCATATAGGGAGAAATCATGGCCACTGAGACAAAAGACCTTTCACTACTAAAGCACAAATCTGCCGTTGTGAGTCTTGGCCCTGACCGAGCTCCAGCACGTTCTATGTTGAGAGCGGTAGGGCTGGGTGATGATGATATGGAAAAACCATTCGTCGCTGTGGCGAATCTTGCTAGCGATGTTACCCCCTGTAACGTGCATCTGACTAGGATAGCCGAGCGAGCTAAACAAGGATTATGGGACGCACAGGCTGTTCCTTTCATGTTTGGCACTATAACAATAAGTGACGGTATCTCCATGGGAACTGAGGGGATGAAGGGGTCGTTGGTTAGCAGGGAAGTAATTGCTGACTCCATTGAAACGGTTTGTTTCACAGAAGGTATGGATGGGTTGGTGGTTGTAGCAGCTTGCGACAAGAATATGCCTGGGGCAATGATGTCGATGGCTAGGTTGAATATTCCGTCCGTTTTTGTCTACGGAGGCGCCATACTTCCGGGTTCCTACTCTGGGGAGGACATAAATATACAAGACATGTATGAAGCTGTCGGGGCTTTTGCCAAATGCCAGATTACCATTGATGAGCTTATGGACATGGAAAGAGCCGCTTGCCCAGGAGAAGGCGCCTGTTCCGGTATGTTTACAGCAAATACGATGGCCTCGGCTATTGAGGCAATGGGAATGTCTATTCCAGGAGCCGCTTCAATTCCTGCGGTAGATAATCGTAACCTAGATGTTGCACATCAAGCCGGGAAGTACATATATTCTATGTTGGAACGAGGTGTAAAACCCCGAGATATTATGACCAGAGACGCATTTGAAAATGCTATTCGTCTGGTTTTATCTATGGGGGGATCTACCAATGCTGTATTACACCTTTTGGCTATGGCCAGGGAAGCGGAAGTAGATTTGACAATAGAGGATTTTGACAAGCTCAGCCTTGAGACGCCCTACTTAACCGATTTGAGACCTGGTGGGAAGTATGTAATGTCAGATGTGGACCGGGCTGGAGGTGTTCAGGTCGTTTTGAAGGAACTTCTAGATGCGGGGCTTTTGCATGGTGATGCCGTCACTATCAATGGGAAGACCATTGGAGAGAATTTGGAAGGTGTTACTACAAGGCCAGACGAGAAGGTTATTTACTCAGTTCCTAATGCCAAAAGTTCAACTGGAGGCCTAGCCATATTAAAGGGTAATCTTTCCCCAGAAGGGGCTGTCATGAAGGTTACAGGTACCAGCCATCATACCCATGAGGGACCGGCCAAAGTTTATGACGGTGAGCGTGCGGCTTTTGAGGCGGTGACAAATGGAGAAATCGATCACGGAGATGTGCTAGTGATCCGGTACGAAGGTCCTAAGGGCGGACCAGGAATGCAGGAAATGTTGGCGGTTACGGGAGCTATTATGGGAGCCGGGCTGGGGGAATCAACTCTTTTGATAACCGATGGTAGGTTCTCAGGGGCGACTAGGGGACCCATGATAGGACATGTAGCACCTGAGGCCGCGGTTGGCGGACCAATTGGGTTGATAGAAGAAGGTGACACGATATCTATGGATGTTGGATCACGCCAGCTGAACATAAATATTTCTGATGAAGAACTTGAGTCGAGAAGGCAGAAATGGCAACCTAGGAAACCTAACTATGAGAGAGGCGTATTGGCAAAATATGCAAAGCTTGTATCTTCTGCTTCAGTTGGAGCAGTAACTAGTTAATAGACTCGGGTTCTACGTTCTGGAAAAGATTACTTCTCTTTTACCGGATCATGTGAGACGTCTTTATCCATTGTTCATATGGCCCGGCATGTGTTCCGGTGATAATATTTCTACTTGGAAAGAGCACCAGTGGGTTATTTAGGAAGTACCTTGATGTTTAGGAGACGTCTCATCTGTCAATGAGAACTGCACTGTTTATTATTAGCGCGTTTTTAATGCTCGTCACTATCTATATGATTTTTATTTGGGTTCCCACCGAAAAGAACCTTGGGGTTTCCCAGAGAATATTCTATTTCCATGTTCCTTTGGCCTGGATTGGTATGGTGTCGATAATAGTGGTAGGTGTGGCGAGTATTGCTCATTTGGTGTCGGGAGACAATAAATGGGATGCTCTCGCTTATTCTTCAGCTGAACTGGGCGTCATATTCGCAACTTTAATACTTGTGACAGGAGCGATATGGGCTAAGCCGGTTTGGGGGGTCTGGTGGTCATGGGATCCCAAGCTTACGACGACTCTTATTTTGTGGTTTATTTATATTGGATATCTTATGGTCAGAGCATATTCTCCCAGTGGTTCTCAGGGGAGACGTTACGCTTCCGTGGTAGCACTGTTAGGTGCGATTGATGCGCCTTTAATTTATCTGGCATCTTGGTGGTGGAGAACTGCCCACCCTGATCTGAATATAGGACCTTTAGCTGAATCTAGTATAGATTCGGACATTATGTTGACATTTGTTGTTGCTCTTCTCGCTTTTACTTCGTTTTATATATATCTTTTATGGGAGAGAGTTCGTATTAGGAGGGTTGAGGATACCCTTGATGAGGTTTATCAATATG
>Ga0310342_100003575_pt1 | contig 10240 bp, 12 predicted proteins | sample S15DNA20500_MG_FD_206155 | JGI IMG/M metagenome (GOLD analysis project Ga0310342, IMG submission 206155) | Marine microbial communities from station ALOHA, North Pacific Subtropical Gyre - S1503-DNA-20-500_MG | ecosystem: Environmental > Aquatic > Marine > Oceanic | place: Pacific Ocean: North...
CGCTCAATCGAGGGATATTTACCCGTCAGCGAAAAGTAATACCCCTCTGGAGGCCACGGACGGCGCGGCCTCCAGAGCACTTTGTCGTTTTTGGACGGAAAATCCCTAGAACCCCTCAGTCCTACATTGCCGCTGAGAAGATCAGCAGCGTCAGCAGTGTGGCGGGAAAGGTGTTCGGCCTAGATGACGGTCGAGTGATCGTCGAGTCGTTTACGGTGCAGGAGAACAACTGGAGGCTGTACGAATCGGCGGACAGCCCGGCTTATACCGAGATCCCACGTCTGGGCGATGTGGGCGGTGCTCAGGTGGGGCCGGAGATTTGGGTAGCTCAAAAGCAAGATCTACCCATTTTAGGCTGGCGAGCCGTTATTAATCGCTACGATGCCGCGACCCTGATCAAGCGCGGCGAGATCGTCACCGGCGTGGCCATGAGCCAGCTGCCGGGGGATTCCCTGACGTCGATGACCGCCGCCGATGGGGCGGTTTATCTGGCCAGAAACACCAATCGGGAGCTTTATAAGCTGGCCCTTGATGGCTCGGTCATCGCAAAAATCGACGGTACCCAAGATGCTCAGTCGTTGATCGTGAACGACGGGAAGCTGCACATTTTCGACAATTATTTTTATCAGATTTTTTCGGTCTATGACCTGGCGCTGAACAAGCTGTCGAATTCCGAGTCGGCCATCCCCGCTATCGGAGGCAACTTCAGGGGTATGGGTATCGGTCCCAAGGGCCGCGCCCTGGGCATCTCCTACGGTTCAAACCTGGAACAGTTTTCCTTGGAGGACATCACCATCAGCGCCAGCGGCAGCGTCACCAGCTGCGCCGGCGGCGGCTTCCTGAAGTCGTCCCCGATCGACACCAAAGCCGAGATCTACACCCAGCGCCTCGATGACGGCCGCGTGCTGATGAGCGGCGAGATCCTGCGCGCCGCCCTGGAGATCTACACCGGCCGCTACATGCCGGCCAACTACCTCGACTACGTGTACCGCGTCCGCGCCGAGAACTTGAACGGGATCTCGCCGCGCACCGTGGACAGCGGCGGCAAATCGTTCCTAGCCGCGGGGATCCCCGACGACGCCAGCGGAACGTTCCCCCAGACCCTGGAAATCACCTTGAGAGAGGGCTTGCTCTAATGGAATTCACCAACAAAACGCAGCTGCAAATGGAGCCCGGCGCCAGCGCGGCCATCGATCTGGCCACCGCCGCCGAGGCGTACACCACGCCCGAGCACCTGCGCGCCCAGCTGGGCGACCTGGCGCGGCTGAGCTACCTGCGCGCCACCTGGGCGGTGGATCTCGAAGCCGACGCGGCCAGCACCGCGATCGCCACCGTGGAGCTGCTCGCCGGCGCCACCGTGGTGGCCAGCACCGAGATCGACCTGGGCGGCAACACCCGCGCCGGCGCCCAGCAGGCCGTGGACGTGTCCGGCGTCGCCGGATCCGCGCCGCTGTCCATCCGGGTCACGGTCACCACCGAGGAAGCCGGCCGCACGGCCGTGCTGCGTTCCTGGGTGGAGCTGGAACACCCGCTGATGATCAGCAATTGCTAACGCCGTGAACCGGGGAGGGTGGATCGCCATGGGAGTACTGACCGTCGCCGGCGCGCTGGCGCTGGCCTACAAGGCCAAAGCCGCGACCCGCGACAAGCTGGACCTCGACCACTTCACGGCGAGCGAGTTCGGCCCCTACTGGCCGCTCATGAGCGTGGATCTGCTTCAGCGCCTCGATCGCTTCCGCGAGCTGCTGGGCTACCAGGTCGAGATCAGCAAAGCGCCTGGCGCCATTGGCCGGCCGATCATCGGCGGCGGCCAAACCGAGAGCGGGGCCGAGCGGTCCTGGCACAACTACGCGCTCCACGGCGAAGTCATGGCCGTGGACGTGCACCCGCTCCCACCTGGTGGGGCCGGCCCGGAAGAACGCCGGCGCTGGTTCACCCTGGCGCGGGAAGCCGGCTTCACCGGCATAGGCATCTACCCGGACTGGAACCGGCCCGGGATGCATCTGGACGTGCGCACCGATCGCACGGCCAGCAACCCGGCCACCTGGGCCGGCATCGCCCAGGGCGGCACACAACAATACGTCAGCATCGAGAGGGCACTGGCATGAAGACATTTCTCAAGAAGGTCGGCGAGTGGGGCCTGGTGGGCGTGATCGTGGCGATGGGCATGAGCGCCCTCGGCATGGATCCGGCCACCAGCAAGATGATCGGGTCGGCGGCGGAAAGCGCCTCTGACGCGGCCATCGAGCGCCACGTGGGCGACGATGAGTAACAAGGCAAACGCAACCCTGGCCGCGCTGGTGATCGCCGCCGGCGGCGGCAACGCCGCCATCAGCAACCAGACCGGCCAGGACGTCCGAGAAATGCGCGCCGTGGTGCAGGGGCTGAGCACCGACGTGAACCTGCTCAACTGGCGCGTCACGAGTTTGGAGGGTGAGACCGATGGCGAAGGGTAGAGACAGCAAGGGGCGCCTGAAAAAAGGCTACCGGCTGACCAAGCGCGGCGTCCGGAAATCCAGCAAGCGACGGAAGTGAAACGCCAGGCGTTTTTGACTTCCACAGGAGCCCAGGCCTAGACCTGGGCTTTTTTGTGCCTGGCGGCCGGGCTACCGGGCCAGCCAGCGCCCCAGGCGCGTGAGAGGCGTTTCAGCGGCTTCGGCGCGCACCGCGTCGAGCTGGGCTTCCAGATCCGCGCAGCGGCCGCGTAGGGCGCTCACCAGCTGCGCGGTGACGGCGGCCGCGCGCAGATCTTCCACGCGCCACAGATCCCCGTCCGGGCCCACCATATCCCCGCCGTGCACGCGCCAGCCGCGCCAGGCGCGTCCCGGTACCAGGCCGAAACATTCCACCTGCAGCAGCTGCAACGCGGCCGGGTCGCCCACGCGGCCGCAGCGGATCCAGCGCAGCACCGTGCGCCGCGTGCGGCCGGTGATGGCCATGGCCTGGTCCTGGGTGATCGACAGCGGCGCCATGCGCATGGAATCGGGCGGCGGAACGAGTAAAAGGCGCTTTCTCATGGCAAATATCCCTCCTATAGCCGGCTCTACGGCCGTTAATTTGGTTAAAAAATGCGCGAACGCACCGCCCCAATATGACCATTTTTCATGTAAGCCACCGTTTACTATGAATAATTGCCATGTTTCCTGTCCGACAACTCAAAACTTCAAGCAGAGCCCAAACAGGGCGGTTTTCGCCATGGTGTCGCGCCCCGATCCGCCGCTCCCCGCCACGGCCTGAACTACGTGTAATGTATATTATGTTAAATAGAAGATATGCGTAGATAGAAGGTTTGCAGAGATACGGTGCCCGGCCACGCCGGGCATCCCCAGGATCAGGCCTGCGCCGACAACTCGGCCACCGCCGCCATGGCACGGGTCAACTGGCTGAGGTCTTCCGGCTCCATGCCGTACGGCGGCATGATGTACACCAGCTTGCCGAACGGCCGGATCCACACGCCCTGCTCCACCAGCAGCTTCTGGGTGGCGGCCACGTCGCAGGGCTTGTCCAGTTCGAGCACCCCAATGGCGCCCAGAGCCCGCACGTCGGCGACGCCGGGGGCGCCGCGCAGCGGTTCCAGTTCCCGGCGTAGCTGAGACTCGATCGCCGCCACGCGGCCGCGCCAATCGTTTTCGAGCAGTTCATCGATGCTCGCATTGGCCACAGCGCAGGCCAGCGGATTGCCCATGAAGGTGGGTCCGTGCATCAGCACGCCGGCCTCGCCGTCGCAGATGCCGGCGGCCACGCGATCGTTGCAAAGCGTCGCGGCCAGGGTCATATAGCCGCCGGTGAGCGCCTTGCCCAGGCAGAGGATGTCCGGGCAGACGTTCGCGTGGTCCATTGCGAAGAGCTCGCCGGAGCGGCCAAAGCCGGTGGCGATTTCATCGAAAATGAGCAGTACGCCGTGTTCGTCGCACAGACGACGTGCGCCGCGCAGGTACTCCGGATGGTAGAACCGCATGCCGCCGGCGCCCTGCACCACCGGCTCCAAAATCACCGCCGCCACTTCGTGGCCGTGCTGTTCCAGCAGGCCGCGCAGGGAATCCAGGTCCCGCTCGTCCCAATCGTCGTGGAAGCCCACCGCCGGCGCGTCCGCGAACAGGTGCTTGGGCAGCACCTTACTGAACAGATGATGCATGCCGTTGACCGGATCGCAGGTGGCCATGGCGCCGAAGGTATCGCCGTGGTAGCCGTTGCGCAGCGCGATCAGCCGGTGTTTTTCCGGCCGGCCCTGGCTGAGCCAGTACTGCAGCGCCATCTTGATCGACACCTCCACGGACACCGAGCCGCTGTCGGCCAGGAATACTTTACTCAGAGGTTCCGGGGTCATCCGCACCAGCCGTTTACCCAACTCCACCGCGGGCTCGTGGGTGATGCCGCCGAACATTACATGGGCCATCCTGTCGATCTGATCCTTGGCCGCCTGGTTCAGGCGCGGATGGTTATAGCCGTGGATCGCCGCCCACCAGGACGACATGCCGTCGATCAGGGTGCGGCCGTCTTCCAGCTCCAGCCGGACCCCGTCCGCGCGCGCCACCGGGTAGGTGGGCAGCGGCTTGGAGGTGGAGGTGTAGGGGTGCCAGAGGTGATCACGGTCGAAATCGAGGTCAATGGACATAGGGGGCTCGGCCAATTCGGTGAGCGAACCATGCCAATTCCCGGGCCGGTTCTCAAGTCTCAGAACGGCGCGGCCAGCCGCGCCAGCACGCCGTAGGCATCGCCCGGGTTCTTGATGCCGGAGATATCCAGGTCGAAGACATGGAAAAGCGGGAACACCAGCCCCAGGGTGGCTACCGAATCCAGGTTGGCCATCAGGTCGTGGCGGTAGCCCAATCGCAGGCGGGTGCGGTCGGCGGCACCCCACTGCAGGCGGGCGCCGGCATAGCGAGCGTCCAGATCCCGTTCCAGCGCCCGGAAACGGTCCAGGTCCAGGTTCAGGCGGGTGGGCATGCCGGCGTATTGGAAGTCGGTGGCCAGTTCGGCGTGGGCCTTGAGGGTATAGGGGCTTGCCACCATCCCCGGACCCCGGTCCGGGAACAGGTTTTCCACCCGCAGGGCGAAATCCAGGTCTCCGAAAGACCGGCTCAAGCGGGTATCCATGTTGAATCCCTGCTGCTCGCTCACCGTTACCGGGCTGTCGAAGGCGGAACCGAAGGTCCGTTGGTGGCTGAGCTCGTAGCTGTAAAGGTCGATCCGGTGCGCCTTGAAAGCGGTTTCCAGACGGTAAGGACTGCCCGGCGCCCCGAACAGCCGCTCGACGGTCAGTCCGGCTTCGTTGGTCACCGTGCCACTGCCGACCATGCCCTCGGTCTCCGGAAACAGAGCGTTGAAGCGGCTGTGGCTACGCGCCACCAGCGCCGAGGACACGCACTGGGTGGGCAGTTGGATACGCGCGCCGGAACCGGCCTCGAGAGACATTTCGTCCTGCTCCACCTGCTGCCGGATCACGCCGTCGTCGCCCAGTGTGGGGCCGGCGTTCACGCTGGTCAGGCCCTGGAACAGGCCGGCGGCGACGGCGGGTTGGGTCAACGCGGCGAGAAGCACCGCTCGGGGCAGGTATGTTACGGCGTTGCGGACTGTCATCGCGGTGCGGTCATGGCTGGCCGGGCTGCGGCGTGAAACGTCAACATACTATGCAACATTCGGCGGATGGCTGAAAGGGGCACCCGCTCCGGTTTCCGTTGCCGGAAACGACGAACTGCGTTTTCATGGCAGGTAGCAGCCAGGAGACGCGCATGAGCATCGCAACCGGCGGCGATCACCACGTTTCACCCGGGTACCCGCCATCTGGCCGTGGCCTGGGACGGTGTCTTATCGCCCTCGCCTGCCTGTGGGTACTCATCACGCCCGCCCCGGCCCAGACAACCTCGCGACCGTCCCCCGCGAACGGGCCGGAAGTGCGGGTCATGGATCTGCGCGGCGCCATCGGGCCGGCGGTCAGCGACGGTTTCACCCGCGCTCTGCAAGACGCCAACCGCGATGGCGCGGCGCTGTTCGTGCTGCGACTGGACACGCCGGGCGGCCTGGACCAATCCATGCGCACCATGATCCAGGCGATTCTGAATTCCAGGGTTCCGGTGGTCACCTATGTGTCGCCGTCCGGCAGCCGCGCGGCCAGCGCCGGCACCTATCTGCTCTACGCTTCACACGTCGCCGCCATGGCCCCGGCCACCAATCTGGGAGCCGCCACACCCGTACAGCTGGGCGGCGGCGATGCGCCCTCCCCGGCCGGCGACGGGAACGAGCCGCAAGCCGACGACAAGGTCGATGACAATGCCTCCGCGCTGCGGCGTAAACAGGTCAACGACGCCGTGGCCTATATCCGGGGCCTGGCGGAGTTGCGCGGTCGCAACGCGGACTGGGCGGAGCGCGCGGTTCGCGAGGCGGTGAGCCTCACCGCCGCCGAAGCCGAAGCGCAACGGGTGATCGACCTGGTGGCCCCGGATCTGGACACGTTACTCGCTGAATTGGACGGCTTTACCGTCCGCGAGGGTGACACGCAGCGGACCCTGGCGCTGGCCGATTACCGGCTGATGGAATTGGAGCCGGATTGGCGCACCCGCTTTCTGGCGGTGATCACCAACCCCAGCATCGCCTACATTCTGATGCTGGTGGGCCTCTATGGGCTGATACTGGAATTCTCCAACCCCGGCTTCGGCGTCCCCGGCGTGCTTGGCGCCATTTGCCTGCTGCTGGCGCTGTACGCGCTGCAAATGCTGCCGGTGAGCTACGTGGGCCTGGGATTGATCCTGCTTGGCATGGGCTTGATGGTGGCGGAAGCGTTGTCGCCAAGCTTCGGCATTCTCGGCGTGGGCGGCGCCGTGGCCCTGGTGATCGGCTCGATCATGCTGATGGATACCGACCTGCCCGCGTTCCGGATCGCGATGCCGGTGATCGCGGCGGTGGGCGTCGGCAGTCTGGCGCTCACCGGACTGACGGTGCGGCTGGCCTTCAAGGCCCATGGCCACGCGGTGGTCACCGGCGGCGACACGCTGATCGGCCAGGACGCCGTGGCGGCCGCGGATTTCGGGCCGGATGGCAACGGCCAGGTGCGCGCCGCCGGCGAGCTGTGGCGCGCCACCACCGACGAGGCGGTCCATGAAGGCGAGACGGTCACCATCCGACGCCGGGACGGCCTCACTCTTCATGTGTCCCGCAAAGGAGACAACCCATGATCTTCCAATATTTCTGGATCGCGCTGGCGATTCTGGTTATCGGCTTCGTGGTCAGCATGTTTCGCATTCTCCGCGAGTACGAACGCGGTGTGATCTTCATGCTGGGCCGCTATCACAAAGTAAAGGGTCCGGGGCTGATTCTGGTGATCCCGGTGATCCAGCAGATGGTCAAGGTGGACCTGCGGGTACGCGTGTTGGACGTGCCCAGCCAGGACGTGATTTCCCGTGACAACGTCTCGGTGAAGGTCAACGCGGTGCTCTACTTCAGAGTGGTGGACCCGGAACGGGCGGTGATCAACGTGGAGGATTTCTACGACGCCACCAGCCAGCTCTCGCAGACCACGCTGCGTTCAGTGCTGGGCAAGCACGAGCTGGATGAAATGCTCGCCTCCCGGGACGAGCTGAACCGGGACATCCAGGAAATTCTCGATGAGCAGACCGACCCCTGGGGCATCAAGGTCGCCAATGTGGAAATCAAGCACGTGGACTTGGACGAGGACATGGTCCGGGTGATCGCCCGGCAGGCGGAAGCGGAACGGGTGCGGCGCGCCAAGGTGATCCACGCCAACGGCGAGAAAGAGGCCTCGGAGGTGCTGCTGGACGCGGCGCGCACCCTGTCGGATCAACCCCAGGCACTGCAACTGCGCTACTTGCAGACCCTCACCGAGGTGGCCAATGACCGCACCACCACGGTGGTCTTCCCGTTGCCCATGGATATGATCGAAAGTTTCATAAACCGGGAAAAATGATTCCTGAAAGGAATGCCACCGGGTCGCCATTTTCATTGGATTTTGGCGCCGGCGGCGCCGACCATAAGCTTCCCTCTGGACGGGAGCTTTTCCATGTCGCGCCGCTTCTGGCATTCCGGCCTGGCGCTGGTGGCCTTCGCCACCTTCGCCATGGCCTTCAAGGGCATTTTCGCCCGCCTGGTGTACCAATACGGCGTGTCCGTGGACGCCCTGCTTATCTGGCGCTTTCTATTGGCGGTCCCGCTGTTCTGGCTGGGTGCGTCGTGGCTCAACCGGGGCCGCCCGAAAGCTCGCCTTAGCCGGCGGCAGTGGGGGCTGTGCGCGATCAGCGGTCTGCTCTTCTTCTTTTCCACCTGGTGCGATTTCAACGCCATCCACGAGCTCGGCGCCAGTCTCTCCCGGATGCTGCTGTACCTGTTTCCAGCCCTGATCATGGTGATCGGGGCGGTCCGCTCCCGGCGCTTGCCCTCACCGCTTCACATGTTGGTGTTCGCCGGCGCCTGGACCGGGATCGCGCTGTTGCTGCTGCCAGGGTGGCGGATGGGCCGGGTCACCCCGGCCGGCGTCCTGTACGGGCTCGGCGCGGCAGCGTGTTACGCCAGTTTCCTGACGCTCAGCCAGGGGCTGATGAAGCCGCTTGGTTCTGTGCGCTTTAATCAGTTGTCCAACAGCTTCACGCTGGTGTTCATGACAGTGGCGCTGTTGCCGGGTATTCCAGCTTCGGAGCTGGCGTTGAGCACCCCGGCCCTGGGCTGGATGGTGGTGCTCGTGGTCCTGTCCACGGTGCTGCCGTTCTTTCTGTTGTTCGAAGGGTTTCACCGGGCGAATGCCTCGGAGGCGGCCGTGGTGGCGATGTTCGGTCCGGTGGTCACGGTCACCGCGGCCCTGGCCCTGTTCCCGGACGAGCACCTCGGTCCGGTTCAGTGGCTGGGCATGGCGGTGGTGCTGGCAAGTATCGGCGCCCTCAAGCTGGTGAAGGCGCCCGGTGGGCGGTGAGCGGCCGGATAACGCTATATACCGAGCTCTTATTTACTTAAGTACCGCATGGCCCGTTCGATCCCGTCCAGGGTGAGCGGGTACATATGGTGGTCGTTGAGCTGCTTGATCCACTGCGTGGAGGTGGTCATCTGCCAGGCCTTTTCCGGCTCCGGGTTGATCCACACTACCTTCTCGTAGGTTTCCTTGATGCGCTGGAACCAGACCGCGCCGGGCTCGTCGTTCCAGTGCTCCACGGAGCCGCCCACCGAGTTCACTTCGTAGGGGCTCATGGCGGCGTCGCCGATGAAGATCACCTTATAATCGCTGCCGTACTTGTGCAGTACGTCCCAGGTGGAGAACTTCTCGTCCCAGCGGCGCCGGTTGTCCTTCCACACGTATTCGTAGACGAAGTTGTGGAAGTAGAAGTACTCGAGATGCTTGAACTCCAGACGCGCGGCGGAGAACAGCTCCTCGCAGAGCTTGATATAGGGGTCCATGGACCCACCGATATCAAAGAACAGCAGCACCTTGACCCGGTTTTCCCGCTCGGGGCGCATCTTGATGTCGAGCAGCCCGGCGTTACGCGCGGTGGAGCGGATAGTGTCGTCCATATCCAGCTCTTCGTCGCGCCCGGTGCGGGCGAACTGACGCAGCCGGCGCAACGCCAGCTTGATGTTGCGGATGCCCAGCTCCACGGAATCGTCCAGGTTGCGGAACTCCCGCTTCTCCCAGACCTTCACCGCGCTCTTGTTGCGCGAAGGGCCGGTCATGCGCACGCCTTCCGGGTTCTCGCCGTAGCCGCCGAACGGGCTGGTGCCGCCCGTACCGACCCACTTATTACCGCCCTGGTGGCGCTTTTCCTGCTCTTCGAGACGCTTTTTAAGCTCCTCGAGGATCTTTTCCAGGCTGCCCAGCCCCTGCAGTTTCTCCCGCTCTTCCGCGGACAGGGTCTTTTCCATCTGCTTGCGCAGCCACTCCTCGGGAATGGTCTGGCTCAGCCAGCCCGGCTCGATGCTCTCCAGGCCCTCGAAATAGTGCGCGAAGGCACGGTCGAAGCGGTCATAGTACTTTTCGTCCTTGACCATCACCGTCCGCGACAGCATGTAGAAGTCCTCGATGGACCCGAACGCCACGTGTTGCTTGAGCGCGCCGAACAGGTCCAGCAGCTCGCGCAGCGTCACAGGCACCTTATGGGCGCGCAGGTCCTCGAAAAAACCGATCAGCATAGAGACCTCTATCGGTTAAAGGATCTACCGTTCCCGGCGGCTCATGAAAGCCAGCCGTTCCAGCAGCTGTACGTCCGCTTCGTTCTTGACCAGGGCGCCGTACAACGGCGGAACC
>Ga0310342_100003577_pt1 | contig 10238 bp, 6 predicted proteins | sample S15DNA20500_MG_FD_206155 | JGI IMG/M metagenome (GOLD analysis project Ga0310342, IMG submission 206155) | Marine microbial communities from station ALOHA, North Pacific Subtropical Gyre - S1503-DNA-20-500_MG | ecosystem: Environmental > Aquatic > Marine > Oceanic | place: Pacific Ocean: North...
CGTACTCGGGCGACTCGAGCAGGATGTCGATCAACTGGTCCCGTTTGTCAGCCGCCTGGTTGGCCAGAAACTCGCGGACGCGGTGCGGAGGAGGCAACGTGCCGGTGACGTCCAGGCAGGCACGCCGTAAAAACTCTGCGTCGGTCGATGTGGGTGAGGGCAGGATCTGGAAACGTCGCAGCTTGGCAAAGATGTGCTCGTCGATAAAGTTGTGCGTTGGCTGCTCGGCAAAGCTGGGCAACAAGCGGGCTACGACGCCCACGCGAGCGCTGGTGGCATGCCCGGCAGCCCGCACAATCACGTCCGCCTCTCCGCTATGCTTGGCCTTGATCGAGCCGGCAGCGGAAACCTCCATCACTTCCAGGTTGTTCGATTCATAGTGGACCTGGTCGGTAATGTCCTCATCGGTGCCGTCGGCTAGGCGGGCCATGACCACCAGGCGGTGGTGGGCAGCCGGCTCCAGCACGACTTCTTTGGGGAACACTTCGATGCTTTGGATGAGCGTCCCGGCGGGCAGGTCGTCCGCGTCGTAGGCTGCCCCCTCTTGAATCCAGCGTCGCAGCGTCTGGTAATCCGCATCGTCGTGGGCCAGGCGTTGCTCGCCACCGTGGGGTTGGGTGTTGGTGGCCTTCAACAACAACAGGCTCTGTGGGGGGTCGTCCAGGTTGAGCCGCGAATTGGGAGACGCTTCTTCGCTTTCCTGGGCCATCACGTGATAGGTCCCACCCTCGACGATCCAGCGATAGTCCTGGCGGGGAAACATGCCGCCGGCCGAAAGCTTGAAACCCCCTTTGCCCTTCACGCTGCCGTGACACTCGATGCTGTTGCAACCACGCTTGGTGAGGATGCCAACCACGTCGCGGGAAAAACGGAAGGACCGGACCTGGGAATGATTTTGAACCACCACCGGGGCGCTGGCTGTCTGGGAGGCAAAGGTGGCCGTTAGCCGGACTTCTCCGTCGGCCAGGGCGTTGATTTTGGAACTAGGCGCCAGCTCGGCCACACCCGCTGACGAGAGGACCAGGCGGCTTTGTGCCGTTACATCCCGCTCCAGGCCGTCGGCGTATTGGGCCAGGACCAGCACACGGCCCGCGGCTCCCTTTCCTTGCAGATGTAAACTGGGCGGTACCAGGCGCAGTGATTCAACCGTGTCGTCGGGCTCGGTCGCCGGGTTGCCGCTGCTGACCGAGCCTACGCCAGAGATCGGTTCCTGGAGCGCGACGCCCGCTGAATCCGGGCGGCTGTCGGGGTTGTCCTGGCCAGCTGCGGCCGTTGCTTCCGCGTCGCTGGCCACCACCTGGGCGGCGTCTGTAGCGGTGGGCTCGGCCGGTTCTGCAGGCTCAACGGGCTCAGTTGTTGTTTCAGGCTCAGACGGTACGGGCGCGCCAGTTGCGGCCGACAACTCGGGCGTGGGATCGGACGGCTCGGCCGTGCTGGGCAGATTCCCACTGGAAATCATCAACGGTAGCTGGCCCGCCACAATCCGTACTCCGGGTCGATCCTGGATCAGCGTCTGGGCGATCACCCGAATCGCCTGGGGCATCCGCGTGGTGGGGGCGTCCTGGTCGGCGTGCAACACCAGGGTCGCTTTTTGAATATCGGGAAGCAGGTTGTACGCCTGGGCCGGTTGCTTGTCTTGGGCACGTGTGTTTTCGATGAAGTTGCCCGAATAAGCGCGGACTCCGGGCGGCAGATTCTCGACAAGCAGGGCCAGTTCGGCCGCACCATCGATAAACTTTCGCGTGCCTCTTGGCTCGACCACGTCGGCCGAGATTTCCTCGATCGGTGTTTCCACCGTCAGCGTTTTGGCTTCGCCCGGTTTCAGATTGATGCGAAACGGATCGATGCGTTTGTCTTCAAAACTGCGCTTCAAGGTGGTGATCTTGACCTGACCGACGTGCGGGATCTGGCGGCGGATCAACAGTCGATAACGAAAGTCGGGTCGTCCGGCACGCGAGGTGACATCCCGTACCTCCAGCGTGTACGTTCCCCCCTGTTCGAATGTCTGGATAATTTTTGGCACAGGTCGCTGCAGATCCCAACGCTCGTTCTTGATCATGTTCATACGGAGTACGTTGGTCAGCACCGTCCGTCCCCCCTTGTCGGTGATCTCCAACCGGGGATTGAAGTGAGGGGGTACAGCGTCGAACGTTTCGATCTCGAAGGCGAGTCGTTGATCGTCCTCGAGAGTGAATGTAAAACGGTCACGGTCTCCCGGGTGAGAGATCGTGCCCTCGATCAGGCTGGGCACTGTCAACGGCATCGCCTGGTCAGCCTGGTCGTTGGGCTCCTGTTCAGTACGGGTGGCCAGCGGTGAATGCTCGGCTTGTGATAATGAATCCGAGGCCACCGTTCTGGACCACAGCAGGGCCACGCGGTCGTTGGTCAATGGGCGGGCCAGCAGGCGGGCCACGCTCGGCACCCGAGCCCCATAGCGCCGATATTGTTGAGCCGGCGGTACGATGCGCAGCTGATAAGCATATTCGGGGGTTCCCTTGTGGCGTTCCGAGCCGAGTTCCAACAGGTAACGGCCCGCCTGGGGAAACTGGTAGCTGAACAGGGACGTGATGGGCGTCTGGCTTTGGATTACCTCACTGTGAAATGCCAGTCGGGTCAGCTGGTGGGGATCGAACCAGCTGCCGGTCGGGTCGTGCAGTTTCATTTGCGGACGGAAATTGTTCTGGAGCGATTCGCGGCTCAGGATCACCTCGAACGACAGCTGCTGGCCCTCCTGGACATCAAAAGCGTAATAATCCCGTTCGCCCTGCCGAGCGATGACGCCGTTGACCACCACCGGTGTCGAAACGATCTGCGCCTGCGACAGCCGATCCCGTTGCTTGGTAGCGGGCGGGGCTTCGTCAATTACCGGTTCGGCGTGCACATGAAAATAAACCGCATTGGAAAGTCCCAACGGAGTGACCAGCCACAGGGCATGCGGCCCGACCCGCGCCTGGGCAGCGATCGTCACTTGCAGCTGGACCCGGTCCTGGCTGCTGGCTGCTGGCAACACCTGGGCCACCAGGCCGTCGCTGGTTGAGAAACTGTCGGGGTCGGTGCGGTCATTGGCCGTGATCACCGCGGCATAGGCGCCCGTGAGCGCTTCGCCCCGTACCTCGATTGGGAAGCTGCTATCGCGCTGTCCCCCTAGTGGAAACAGACCGTGAAGAACCGGTTCGGGGTTGGCCTCGACCGGCGGCTCGGCTCCCGGGGCAACATTGCCCTGGCTACCGGCCCCCAGCACACCCACCATCAGAGCGCTCAGCAGGAGTCTGCAGAGCTCTCCTCGTTTCACCAGGCGAGAACCAACAGGATCGCTCACTGGGAGATTTATCTTGACAGTCATCCATCGCCTCGTCTGCCGAAGACACTCGAAAAACAAGTCGCCCGGCGTTTCCATCACACGATCAGGGTGACCCGAACAAAGGTTGACGTTAGCATCTTGAAAAGGAACACTGCCGGTCTTTTTTTTCAACTCCTGAATTTTAACAGACCGCCCTGCGCCAGGCTATAGAGATCGGCCGTTTTCCGGCACGCGCAGGCTATCGGAAGGTGAGACCGAAAAGATGACTTTTCCTCATAAACCGTGGCCAAAGACCTCAATTCCTCCTACCAGATCCGACCATGACAGAGCTGACAATCACCAGCCACAACAACGGCACACTTGCTGGCCCACAACCAAGGGAGAGGCCTGTGAGCGAAGCGGAACCGGTCGCCAAGTGATGGTGAGGCGAGCCCCGATCCGGTCTAAGGCAATGCGTCGTCTGCCTCTGCTGCTGTGGCTGGGCGACGGGGAAAGTTACAAAGTGGAACGCTGGTGGTCGGCTGGGCCAGCACTTCGGCCAGCGTGGTCGAAGCAAAGGCCTCTTCGACCATCGCCAAGGCACTGTCCAAGCGGTGATGCAGCGGACAGAGTCGAGAGCCGTGACTGGCCAATTTTAAAGGGCAGGTTTCAATCCTCTGCAGGGGATCGACGGCGTTGACCACCTCGAGAATGGTCAAGTCTGCGGGCGCACGCTCCAGCTTTATTCCACCATGGACGCCACGCTGTGAGCTGAGCAGACCAGCTTTGCGCATCTGCTGCAGTACCTTGGAAAGATATGCCGGCGGAACTCGCGTGGCCGTGGCGATCTGATCGGTGGTTTGCGCCGTCGGCTGATGCATGGCCAGATGGCACACAGCTCGTAACGCGTATTCAACGGTTTGTGAAAACATCGACCCTTCGACTTTTTAATTGGACATTGACATCCGTTTTAAGTCGCGATACGCTGGATTGTGAAATTGGATGAACTTATCCAGTTTACAATGGCCGGTCGTCCGTGACACCGGGGAACGGGAGTGTTGTGGGCATTTTTTTCCAAAGGAGTCAACGATGACCACGTGTTGCATTTGGGCAGTCCGAGTCAAACGGCTGGGTGGTGAAAAACGGATCTGGCTGTTGATGGCCCTGATCGTCGGTGTATCGACCATGTGGGCTCAGGCCGACGAACTTCAAGCCAAGCCTGACCCGGAAGCTGTCGAGCGGGCCCGCGATCAGGTCAAGATGTTGGATGATATCTATAAAACCACAGTGGTGTTAATTACGACTCATTATGTCAACGATGAAGATGATTTAGCGGCTGGTTCTGCGGCCAAGGCACTCTTTGCAGCCATCGAAAAGAAGGGGTGGCATAAAGTCAGGCTACTGGATGTTAGCGGCGAACCCTATAACGACGAAAATGTTGCCAAAGACGCTTTTGATAAGGATGCTGTTGGCAAACTCAAGTCGGGCAAGGGATTTGTGGAACGTATCGAAGTCAAGGATGGCAAACCGGTTTTCCGGGCGATGACCGCCGTGCCCGTCGTGATGGAAAAATGTATCATGTGCCATGAAAACTATCGTTCGGTACCCAAAGGGGCCGCGGTGGGGGCGATTAGTTACACGATTCCCATTCGCTAGGCTAACGACCCTGTGGCCTGGATGTTCCCGGTGAATCCGAAATTGCCGACCTGACGATCAGGGTCGAACCCAAGGAGTCGGGCGGCCGATAGCGCCGTTACTGTCAACCAACTACCTTGGATGACCCTATTCAACTGCTGCCCTGTCGATCGGGTTGCATCTCCCAGCGACTTGCGTCCTGGAACCAGATCTCCAGGTGCTTGCTGTTGAGCCGGAACATCTTAATCATGCTGAGCAACTCTCCGGCAGCACGATGTTCGGTTTCCTGGCCCGCGGGGCCGACCGACAACGCCTGGCGTTTCTCGACCGTGTGAATGAAGCAGAGCCGACTGCCGTCGTGCAAAGTCACCACCGCTTCGGAACACGTGTCGTTGGTTTGCAGGGAGGCAAAGGCTTGGGCAAACTCCTGGTTCTGTTGTGCCATGTTGGGACCTCGAGGGACATGCCTTTCAAATCACGGCGTTAATCGACCACGACCCACTTCTGCTGTTGCGTGGCATCCCACCATTTGCCAAAGCCCACTTCGTCCGGCTCCATCCAATCGGTGTGGACCCGGTTGTTGTAACGCGGCGGTGGACCCGGTGCGTTGTCCCCCAGCAAGCGTCCAATGAATCGCATCGAGTCGGTCTGACCGGGTTGACTGGCGTCGTGACGGGCAAGGATCACCGGTCCGTCTTGGTACTTGATCCGGACCAGGAATGGCTTGTAGTCGGGCCGGGCAATCTGTTTCAGCTGGTGGAGTTTTTCCCAGTCCAGGGTGACACCCAAACCGGGGCCGTCGGGCACCCCGATCGTGCCGTCGGTAATCGGCATCGCTTGCTTGACCACTTGATCGGTCCAGAGCTCGGCCAGGTTGACATGATCGATGGTGGCCATGTCAAAGACAGCCGCTTCGTGCGCCAGAAAAGCCTGGTTGATGTAGCCACCACACTGCTGCAGCATGATCGGTTTGCCCACGTGGCGGGCCATGGCCGCAACCTGGATTGCCTCACCAATCGGGGCATGGCCGGCCATGTGACCGTCGGCATGACCCTTGACCATGAAATCGCTGGGCGCGTGGTGTGACAAAATGGGCCAGTCGTATTTTTGGCACAAGTACTGCCAGTCCTGGGGACGGTCGGCGTCGATCGGGTCCTCGATGCGACCGATCACCGGATAAGATTTCAGCTCCTGGAGAATCGGCTCGATGTGTTCCAGGGGAGAATTCATATTGAAGTCCAGGTGAACACGAAAACCGGCAGGTGCCACCGCCTGCATGGCCCGCGCCTGGTCGGCAACGTTCTGGACCTGGTCGACGTGGTATTTCAACCACCGGTAGCCGAGCGAGGCGGCCTGTTGGATTTCCTGGGCCATCATTTCCGGTCGCAGCGAACAGGTCCAGGCGGCCACCGGGATCCGCTGCCGCACCTGCTGTCCCAATAACTTCCAGGCCGGCACATCCAGGTACTTGCCCACCAGGTCGTAAATGGCCATGTTGAAAAACAGGTCGCTGCGCGAGCCGAGAAAGTCCAGCGGACTGGCGCCCAGATAACGTTTTTTATGTTCGTCGGTAACCTCGAAGATCCCCCACGAGTCGCCAAGTCCTACCAGCCCCATGTTGGTGTGCAGCACCAGGATAGTCCGCCCGCGCAAGCGGTGGCCGTGGTAGCGGAACAGGTCCTGGTCGTTGAATGGATGCCAGGGAATGTAGAGGTTGTGGGTCTCGATATGGGTGATCTGCAGTTTTTCCGCCCCGCGACGTGCCTTGCGCAGCAGGCCCGCGCCCAGGGCAGGCAGCGCGGACAAGCCAAGCCCGGCGGCGGCCGCCGTGGTCGAAGAGAGAAACTGGCGGCGAGTCGGGTCCCGGTAACTGAGCATGCGGATGTCCTGTTTGGCCAAAGGAGGGTTGGGTTGCCCTGGCTGTCTCGATTCACTGCTTGAGCGGCAACACCAGGCAGGATGCCCGGGCGGCCTGGTGGTAAACCTGTTGGGTGGCGATCTGCGTGTTGCTGCTGAAAGGGCCCTCGCCCGTGTTGGTGTTACGGTCGAAGAGCGGGAAATACGAACCACAGAGATCGACGCGCAAACGATGGCCTTGGCCGATCTGTGCTGCGACCGGTCCCAGGTCGACGTTGATTTGGTAAACCTGGCCCGGTATCAACGGCTCGGGAACCCGGGCGGAATTGCGGAAGCGGCCGCGGAGGATGCCGACGGCCAGGTTCTGTGAAAATCCGTCGGGATGCACATCCACCAGCTTCACCACCCAGTCGGCATCCACCGTGTCGGCAGCAACGTACAACCGGGCCGTGATGTTGCCGGCAAACTCAAGCGGTTCGTGTAACACGCCAGTCGAATACACCAGTACCTCCTGGCGATCTTCGATTGGCCGTTGATCCACCGGCGCCCAGGTGGCCTGGTGCAACGCGCGTGCCTCGCTGACCGGACAGGCCGGTATGGGCTGCGCTGGATCGGCAACGAACTGGTCAGGCGGTTCGTCCCGGCTGGGTGGGCGGCTGTCGAGGCGGCCATCTCCCTGGCGTGTGTTGGCCGAACCGTGAGAGTGCAAGTAGAACTCGGTATCGTGGAATCCGGCTGGCGGCCACGTCTGGGCCTGCTGCCATTGATTGTCGCCCATGGAAAAATAACGTACCGGAACCAGTGGTTCTTGCCCCGCTGGCGCGGCGGGTTTGAGATAGCGGTCCAGCCAGGCGATGTTGGCCGCGTCGCGGTCGAAGACGGCATTTTCACCAAAATGGACCTCGCCCACTTGCGCGCGACCGATCGTGCCGTGGTCCCACGGTCCGAGAATCAATTGTTGTTGGCCGCGCGTGCGCGCGTGGCGGGCCTGTTGTTGCATCAACATGAAATTGCCAACCGACTCGCGGGCGAAGAAATCGTAATAACCCACAATGTGCTGGATCGGTAAGGCCAGGTCGGTGATCTGATCGGCCAGTTCCAGGCGCTGCCAGTAACCGTCCAGCCGGGGATGGGTCAGCATGGCCTCCAACCAGGGGATCGACCAGCCCATTCTGTCATCGACGTCGCTCAACGGCAGGTGCAGCAAGACCTGGTCCCAATCCGACGGCATGTCCACGCCCGCAGGTCGCTGGGTCATGTGGCCGGCCCAACTGGCAATCAGGGAGACCCGCACCGCACCGCCCAGGTAAAGGTTGCGGTAAAAGCTGCTCCAGGTCGCCGTCGGCATCAGGGCCACCAGACCCGGTGGCTTTTCCACGGCTGCCTGCCATTGCGTGGCACCAAAGTACGAGGCGCCCCACATGGCAATCCGACCGTCACACCATTTCTGGCGTTGCAGCCACTCGATGGCGTCGTAACCGTCCTGCCCTTCGCTGTTATAAGGGACAAAGTCGCCCTCGGATGCGAAGCGGCCGCGGCAATCCTGGACAACCAACGCGTAGCCGGCTGCCACGAATTTTTCGGCCACCTCTTGGACACCGGATTTATTGTAAGGGGTCCGCACCAGCACTGCCGGGACCGGGTCCCACTCTGAATTGCGATAAAGATCGGTTGCCAGCTTGACCCCATCACGCATGGCCACCGTTGTGGTCTCGATCAGCTGCTCGGCCGACAGTTGTCGTGTTCCCCAGGCACAGACTGCCACCAGGCAGATCATCTTCAACGCTGGATACCCGGGCCGTTTCATGTTGGTGTTCCTGATTTTCGAGAAATGGGTTGTGGGGCCGTGACGGCTGTCCCTGATCATAGCGGGTGATCAAAAACGCCTCCAGCGGGCAAGCGGTGGGCCACTCCTTTGTGAGGCTGCCGGTGGATGTTATTCTGAGCGTGCGGCGGGTCCCCGGCCGTTGCCAGGAAATTTCGCTGGCCGGAGGGGATAAACGTCAACGAAACAGGGGTTGGGCGGATGAAAACAAATAGTTTTTCGGTCATCTGTGCTGTCGGTTCTCTTTTCCTGTTTCTGGCCAGCATCCTGTCGGCGACGGGGTGGGTGGACGTGGGAGAAGTGGGGCTTTCGCTAACCGGAGTGACGTGTGTGGTTGCCTGCGGTTGCCTGGCCCTAGCCAGTTTTGGTTCAACACGCTTTCAGGGCTTCGCCTTCAGTCTCTGGGTCGGCACGTTCGTGGTGGCCGCCCTGTTTTATCCCGACAGGTTTCAACGTGTGGGTGATTTCGAACTCAAGACGCTGATCGTGCCCCTGATTCAGATCATCATGTTCGGCATGGGGGCGATGCTCAGTCTGGCCGACTTTCAGCGGGTACTGACCATGCCCCGCGCCGTCGTGATCGGACTGGTATTGCAATTTTCGGTGATGCCCCTGGTCGGGGCTGGCCTGGCATGGGGGTTTGGTTTCCAGGGTGAAGTGGCAGCCGGGGTGGTGCTGATCGGTTCTTGTCCCGGCGGTGTCGCGTCCAACGTGATGGCCTTTCTCTCGCGAGGTAATGTTGCCTTGTCGGTCACCATGACTGCCTGCTCAACCATTGTCTCACCGCTGTTGACTCCCCTGCTGATGAAGTTGCTGGCCGGACAATATATTGCAATTCCGGTTGTCACAATGATGTTGAGTATCATCAAGCTGATCATTCTTCCCATTGTGGCCGGGCTGGTTGCCAACTGGATCCTGCGACACTATCGACTGCGTGGGCCGTGGCTGGACCGACTCTTATCATGGCTGGCCATGGGCGCCATTTGTGTGATCATCGCCATCATTACCTCGTTGTCGCGGGACCAATTGCTCAGCGTTGGCTTGGCACTGGTGGCGGCTGCCATCCTGCACAATGGTGCCGGGTATGTGCTGGGTTACGGGGGCGCCTGGGTTTGGGGGCTGGATGAATCGACGCGGCGCACGGTGGCCATCGAAGTGGGGCTGCAAAATGGCGGTATGGCATCGGCCCTGGCCGTCAATACTCTGCAAAGTGCCCAGGCGGCGATGGCGCCAGCCATCTTTGGTCCCTGGATGAATATTTCGGGTTCGATGCTGGCGTCCTGGTGGCGTGTACGACCGACCGAAAACGCCCCAGCTGCAACAGAACAACAGCAACCCGCTTGAAGCATCACTGGGGAGCTGAAGGGAGGTAAGTTTTCTGTTGCTGGGCGCCGTGATTCTGTCGGTGCGATGATTGCTCGCTGGGATTTTCCCGCGGCGACGGCAAAAATATAATTGGTTGCTGGGAAACGCTGGTGTGTCCGGGAGCCGGAGGTTCAAGAGGCTGGACCAGGACCGCCCAGCGTTGTGAGTCGATCATCGGGGAACGGTGAGTGCCGGGTTTCGGGAAGACGGCTGCAGGAAGCGACGCTTATAAAATCAACAACCGCCGGGGCCCGGATCAGCGGCAAGGTGCCTTGG
>Ga0310342_100003578_pt1 | contig 10238 bp, 3 predicted proteins | sample S15DNA20500_MG_FD_206155 | JGI IMG/M metagenome (GOLD analysis project Ga0310342, IMG submission 206155) | Marine microbial communities from station ALOHA, North Pacific Subtropical Gyre - S1503-DNA-20-500_MG | ecosystem: Environmental > Aquatic > Marine > Oceanic | place: Pacific Ocean: North...
GTCGGAATGGTTGACCGAAAACCAGCTGACGTTTCGTGAGACAGCTGACCTGTGTTCCCGTATTTGTGCCGCTTTGCATTTTGCACACTCGGCGGGCATTATACATCGCGATTTGAAGCCATCCAATATTTTGATGGATGACCAGAGCGAGCCCCATATCACGGACTTTGGTCTGGCCAAACGGGATGTGGGGGAAATCACAATGACCGTTGAAGGCCAGGTTTTGGGGACCCCGGCCTACATGTCGCCCGAGCAAGCCCGCGGCGAGTCGCACCAGACAGATCGCCGCTGCGATATTTATTCACTTGGTGTCATGTTGTTCCAACTTTTGACAGGCGAATTGCCATTTCGTGGCAATGCCCAGATGCAGATGCATCAGGTCGTTCATGACGATGCTCCCAGCCCACGGAAATTGAACGCCCAAATTCCCAAAGACCTGGAAACGATTTGTCTGAAATGTCTGGAGAAGGATCTAGACAAACGGTTTGCCACCGCCCAGATGTTGGTGGACGAATTCCAACGGTTTTTACGCAATGAACCCATTCGAGCAAGGCCCGTTTCGCTCTGGGAACGATCGTGGCGGTGGTGCAAGCGAAATCCAATGCCGGCTGCGATTGCTGGCCTGGTGTTGTTGATTTCCGTGGCCAGTCCGCCCATTGCCTGGCATGAAAGGAGTTTGCGGCAAGATATTGCAAAGTTGAACTCCAAAAACGAGAACCTGATCGTTCGTCTGACCCATGAGCGCGATGACCTGGAAGAAGAAACCAGGCAACTCCGAGAGAATTGGGAACGTCAGTGGACGCCTCTTCAGCAACAGCAGCCATTGCACGAAAAACTGCTCATGTTGGCGCGGGACCATTATTCGCCTTATGTGGAACAGCTCGACCAGCAGCAGGTGAGTTCGCTCTCAAAAGTTCACGCCTACCTGGGGCTGGCGATGATCACCAAGCATGCCGGGCCTCGCAAGGATGCGATCATGCTGTTCTCAAAAGCACGCGACGTTCTTGACCAACTGGTCGTTGATCATGCGAACGACGTCAGCTTGATGTCAACGCTTGCTCAGTGTCACGTCGAACTGGGCGAACTCCATCGTCTCGGTGAAGAACCCGAACGGGCGGAGGAAAGCATCGAACGAGCCCGCCAGATCCGACGCGAATTGGCCAGGCATGAATCGGACCACGTCATGCACCATGCGGCGCTTGCCGAAACGTATGTTCGTTTGGCACGTATTCAACGTGATCTGGGCCAGTCGGAATTGGCCTTGGAGACGTTTTCTCAGGCAAATCGTGTTTCGGACAAGCTAAACGGTCTCTGGAGGAACGATCCGGTTGAATTGTATTTGATCGCATGCGATTTGGTCGGCAGTGCACCTTCGCTAACCGCGCCGGTTGAGCCAGCAAAAGATCCCTAGGCTGGCGATGGGAGACAAGCAACAAAAAGTGCGGGCGCTCTGCTGTGCGACAGCGAGAGTCATGGGCATCGCTCGTTATGGATGCCATTGGCTGAGTTCTTTTCCATTGCGTGTGGAGAGGTCCTGATAAACCGTAAAGTCGATTGAGTCGTCAACGAACTCGACTCGTCCTCCGGCAAAGGAAAAATTGGCCCCTCCCGGATGCTCGCTACCAAAAATCAGGTCGTTCAACAGCATCCTTGACGCACCGGGTGGAGCACTTCTGTCACCAGCGAAATAACCGTGGGTATTCAGGTCGGCATTGAGAGGATGGACGACGTTTTTAGTTGCCGTCACACACATCTTGTTATCAGGACTGCCCGTCCAATAGGCACCTTTGACCCAGTCGCCAAAAATATAGGTTCGCTCACCAATGCTGAACGTGTTGGTTTCGCCATCGGTGATGCTTTGCTGGGTTGTTTTGCTGCCTGGAAAGAGTACGCCATCGGTATAAATGTCTCCGCACGACCCATCGTTCAACATGTCTCGGACGTACCCTCGTTTGCCGGCACCGGCAACGCCGAAATAATTCGAGGGATATAATGGAATGCCACTGCTTGGAAGGACTCGGGAATCGCTGGGGCAAACCAGTAAAGCGATTTGCGTCTGAGCCGGTTGGTTACTTACACCTCCGCCGTCGGCAGATGGATTGATGGTATTGAATGCCTTTTGCTCTTCCAGGTAAGGCAATAGGAAAACTCGCCAGCTGAGACTCGTTTTCCATGGTCGTTCGTGAATTGTACAACCGGGAGGAAATGCGTTGTGGCTATTGTGGTGCTGCATCATTGCTGAGGCCAATTGTTTTAAATTAGCTGCGCACTGATTTCGTCGATTGGATTCGCGGGCAGACCGGACCGCAGGGATGATGATCGCTGTCAACAGGCCAATGATGCCTATCACAACCAGCAATTCAATGAGGGTGAAGGCGAGGCGTTTTGTCTCAGGAATCATCCGGAAACCGTTTTTGACAGCTGCGTCTTGTCCAAAGGCTCGTGAGCCCAAGCAGCATCATAACAAGGGAACTCGGTTCAGGCACCAGCATCATGAATTGGGCGAGAGAAATCGGTTCCGGCAAAATATTCAGGAATCCCGGGATATCATCAAAATCCAAATCGAAATCCGCATCAAAATCGCCTAATGAAAAAGGCGATGTAAAATCTTGAACGGTATTTTCATAGGCGGTCAGGTCGGAAAGGGCCAGGGCAAAGTCGTCAACATCATCGAGATCCACGTCGCAATCGACATCCAGGTCGCCTAAAGGGGATACGCACAGGGAAACGGCTTGCGTACTGTACAAAGGTACGATTAAAGAGCCGTCGGTTGTCAATGTGTCGAATTCACCGTTGACGACTCCGCCCGCCGACAAGATTTCGATCGTTTCGCCCGTACTGAGCGAGTCCGATTCGATCATCGACACATCGAGTGTACCTGAGAGATTGGCTGAACCTGTAACCTCGACCTTGTCAGACTCGCCCGGGTCCAGACCTCCTAGTTCGATTTCCAGCGTTCCATCATTGATCGTATAGTCGCCCTCAATGGTTGTCGTTCCAGGTGAATTACCGGGAGCCAAAACCCCGCCGTTTTGAATCAGGCTGGAAGTAATCGTATTGGCATTGGCAAGTCTTCCTCCATTGAAATTGAAGAGTGCGGTGCCGGGTCCAAATTCAATGGCACCGCCCTTTAGATCTAAAGTACCGCCATTCAGGTCGTAAATTCCTCTGCCACCGCTTTCGGCTAGTTTCAGGTTGCCACCCACGTTAACAGCACCACTGGTTTGAGAAAGTTGCGCCAACTGTACTCCGTCAATGACTAAATCGCCGCCGTTGTTCAACGTGCCACCTTCAACCGACAGGATTCCTTGATTCTCGATCCGAGTTTGATGAGTGGAGGACAAATGGACCCCATCGGGAAGGACAACGGTCATTGCTTCGGTGTTTCCAGAAATGGTCACCGCATGCGCAAAAGCGTTGATATCGATGTTCAGTTGCTGGGGTATCGTCGTCGAGTTAGTGATTGTGACATCACTTCCCGTGTCGGGAATTTCACCCAGCCAAATGTTCTGCTGGCTCCAGGCTCCACTGCCCAAGTTATCGTTGTAACCCAACACCGTTGGAAGAACGAAGTGAACCTGTACGTTGGATCCGGAATAGTCCAGTTTGAAGGCCATATTTTGGGGAGCGTCGGGAAAGTAAACCGAATCAAACTGACCCGAAACACCACCGACGGTTGTAATGATGTCGAACGAAGTATTTACAGGGGCGACGAAATTGTCGAGCAGGCTCAGATCGAGTTGTCCAGCAAGGACGGCCGTTTGTGCCGCCAATTGGTCATGGTTGGTTTGTTGGGGTCCATTGAGCTCGATGTCCAGTTTGCCAGTAGCATTTTGAACGTATGCGCCGTTAATCATGAGAGTGCCGGTTGACAGGGACCTGCCCGGCAGGACCTCGCCGGCGTTGGTCAGTGAGTCGGCAGTCACGATGCCGGTTCCCTCGAACAACCCTCCTTGAATCTCCACACCGGCTGCATACATCTGGCCATTTTCTAAAGTGGTCTTGCCGTCAACCTGTTTGTAGGTGTTGTTCGCGATGAAGGTTCCCTGGTCACGGATGGTCATCAACCCCTCGTTGGTGAATTCCCCAGAGACAGTCAGGTCGTAGTTACCCAATTGGATTTGGCCCTCTTTGCCATTGGTGTGCAAATCAGCCAGGGCATCTCTACCTGCAGCATCAACGATTGGGCTCCTTTGGTGAAGTCCTGGAATGACATTGCTGAACATCAGATTGGCACGGTTTTCCAATATCTGGATATTGGGAATTTGTAGGCTGCCGGCCAGGTCAAAGTTTCCGCCTGTTAACGTCTTGGTTGCCGGATTGAAATTGGTTAGTTGCCCATGGATCTTCAGTGGGTTGTTACCATCGATGGCGAGTGTTCCGTTCGTTCCCAGCGTTAACTTGTTGGTCACTTCAGCCAGTCCCATGTTGGTGAGATAAAAGCTGCCTTCGACGATCAAATTATTGGTTATTAGCTGTGTCCGTTCCCCGTCGACATGCAGGCTTGCCGTAGGCTTGACGTTCATGTCAGCCAGCACGTTAACAAAACCTTCGGATTTGACGTACAGGGAACCTTTGCCAATGTTGATGCTGAGTACGTCGGGCACCGGACCGGTAATCTGGACATCCTCTCCGTTGGATAATTGAGCAATCGTTGCCGTTGAAGGCAGATGTCCCGATAGCCAATTGTCCATCCCCATCCAATTTCCAGAAGGACCGGTCCAATGGTCCGTGGAAGCGGCAACAAGGCGAACCTTCGTCGGTTCGGAAACGATCGCTAGTGGCGCTGTGTTAGCCGTATTCAGGCCGCTTACAAAATCGAAATCACCCAGGCTCGATGCGAAGGTGGCAATCGTAAAACTTTCACCGGGGTTGGGGTTGAAGTTTTCACTGACATGTATTGCTAATTCACCGTTGAAATGGGCGGCTCCCGCAATTGCAAGCAAGTCGTGTTGGTCAGCTGAATCGATCTCAACAGACAGAACGCTTTTCGAATCCTGGACATAATTGCCGAGTACGTTCAACGTTCCGATTCCAGTTCCTGGTGCAATTGTGGCGTCACTGGCTTTTAGAGTTCCATTGACCATTCCCGGTCCGAGCAGGGATCCTCTGCGGACGACAAGAATGCCACCGCCGTCAGTGGGTACATTGCTATTGATGATCAACTTACCGGCACCCGTTTTGTGGAGCGTATGACCGTGGAGATTGAGCGGGTCGCTTAATTCAAGGGTTGCACCAAGGGAGATGTCGAATTGGGACTCCGTACGCAGATCGATAGGGATCTGAAACTGATGACTACCCAGTCGGACGTCGATTTTTGGGTAGTCATTAACGGAATTCGAGGTCAGGTTCAGACGACCCGTTCCAACAAGGATGTGGCGGTTTTCATTATCGAATTCAACCAGTTTAGCCGTCACATTAGAATTTGTAACAATCTCCAGCGGTGCAGTTGCAAGGCTTCCAAAAATGGCTTCGTCGTTGCTTCCATTAGGAATTCCTGTGGGCAACCAGGAAGAGGGCAAGTTCCAAGAACCAGGGTGGTCTAAATTCCAGGTGTAAGTTGCTGCAGCGACAGCATGAATGGGAATTAGCCCGCACACCGATAGAGCGATGTAAAACGCGAGCTTAATTCCAATACGGCGAATGCGGGTGGAGATTCTCATGACGGTCTGTGCCTCTCCTGACACGCGCAAACAATCTTGTTGCCCGTGCGATCGTCACCAATGCCTCGCCTGATATCAATATAACCTCTCGGCCCAATTTAGGCAAATCGGGGGATCCCGATGCCTTAAGAAACGGTAGGGAGAAGCCAACAACGATTCGACCCCAGCTGCGGTGTTCAGCCTGTTTTACAAGCTTTTAGCGGTATTGGGTAACGAATTTCAATTGCTGCGTACCCATGCCAATGTTGTTGGGTTGAGTTTTGGACTGCCCAGGTGTCCCTGAGTGTACGGGACATTGTGAATTGCACCAGGAAGTTGCCATTCACATCCCCCGGAACTCAGCGAGCCAGCGATTTTCCTGATATCGTTATTGCGGTCCAGTAGAGCGACGGATTGATTTTGTCAGCCAGCGGTGGTCTGGATGATGTGAAGCAATGGTTGATTGTTCCTCTCCCTCTAACTTGCAGATCCCAGTCGGCGTGGTGTTGACGAGGAAACCCAGAGAGTGGCTTGGGTCTTTTGACAGAAGGATATGTTCGCTCGTCGTTTTTTGAATGAAAGTCTACCCTGGGTTGACGCTAACCTTTGTCGTGAGGTAGCGTTGTAGGCGTTGATGTGGCGATAACTTTTAACAGCAAATCATGCATTCCAATGGCAAAGCACACAGACATTACACTGAAAGAAGTGACCTGCAGCACACAATGCATCGATTATCGCACGCCGATTAAGTTTGGCGGACGTGTGGTTGTCGACGTGGTATTGTTTAATGTTGAAGTGCTGGTCGAGTCGCGAGACGGGCGACAGGCGCGTGGGCAGGGTTCGATGCCGTTGGGAAATGTCTGGTCCTGGCCAAGTCAAGAGGTCAGTGGTGACCAGACATTACAAGCGATGGAAACCATGGGCCAGGAGTTGATTTCCCTGGCGGCGGATTTTCACGATTTTGGCCATCCGCTGGAACTGACCCACGCTCTATCGAGTTATCACGGTAGCCTGGCCGAGTCGGCAACGAAACAGTTGGCCGAAGAGATGCCACGTTTGACTCAACTGGTGGTTGCTAGTCCGTTGGAGGCAGCAATTCACGATGCCTATGGACGAATGTTGGATCGCAATGCTTATGATTTGCTCGGAGAAGACCTCGTCAACACCGACCTCTCCTACTATTTGTCGGAAGATTTCTCGGGAGAATATCTCGATCAATACACTTCCCGCTCGCCCCAGGCACGCATGCCGCTCTACCACCTGGTCGGTGCACTTGATCCGCTCACCGAATCGGAGATTGCCCAGCGCATTGATGATGGTTTACCCGAAACGCTGGGCGAGTGGATTGTGGCGGACGGGCTGACGCATTTAAAAATCAAGCTTGCCGGCGATGATCTGGCATGGGACGTCGAACGAGTCTTGGCGGTGGAACGTGTTGCCACAGAAAGCCAGCAGAAGCGCGGTTGCGCAGAGTGGCACTATTCTTTGGATTTCAACGAAAAGTGTGCGAACGTCGACTATGTACTGGACTTTCTGGGACGAATCGAAACAGACTGTTCTGCTGCCTTAGAGCGTGTTCAATACATCGAGCAACCAACCCATCGGGACTTGCGTGGAAACCCGGAAAATCGGATGCATGCAGCCGCCAAGATTAAACCGGTTGTTATCGACGAATCGCTGATTGATTTTGAAAGTTTGCTGCTGGCTCGCGAACAGGGTTATTCCGGCGTAGCTCTCAAGGCGTGCAAGGGACACTCCGAGGCCTTGTTGATGGGGGCTGCAGCTCAGAAATACGGATTGTTTCTTTGTGTTCAGGACTTAACGTGCATTGGGGCCTCTTTTCTCCATTCAGCCAGCCTGGCGGCCAGAATTCCCACGATTGCCGCTATTGAAGGAAACGGGCGTCAGTATTGTCCGCGTGGCAATGAAGGCTGGCAGGACCGTTATCCAGGAATGTTTCAGATCACCGACGGCACCGTAGCAACGGGCGAATTGAATGGTCTTGGCTTGGGATTTGAATAAGGTGAATCTGCGTTTATCGTAGGATGGTCGTTGCTTGGGTCAATCTACAGGATTCTTGTCACGCCTAGAATGCTCTTCAACCCAGGGCGCTGCAGGTCGTCCCCGGGAAAACGAAACCAATCGGCAATTTCGGCGATGAGCCGGGCCTGTGTCCGAGGCGTGTCCGCTGATCTGCCAGAGCCGGACAGGTCCAGCGGCAAAGGGGCCGACAGCCGAGCCGCTGCGCCAGTAAAGTTGATGATCGCACGGGTCAGGTCGGCCGTATCGATGTCCGTATCACCATCCAGGTCGCCTTCACGCCAACCTTTGCCACTGCCATTGGCACCGGTGAAGTTGATGATTCTCACCGTCAAGTCGATGGTGTCCACGTCACCGTCGGTATCCAAATCGCCAAAACGCGTGTTGAGGATCGTTTCTACCAGGTAGGAAACATCGGCCGAATTGATCAAGTGGTTGCTATCAAGATCGAATTTCAGATCCGTACTGCCAGTGCGAACATTCGACTGCACCAGGTCAATGTCGTCCGCATCCACAACACCGTCATCGTTCATGTCGCCCGCAACGGTAACACCAAGTGTGGTGAACAGGTTGGCAGATTCCCGCCAGTCGCTGTAGAGTGCGCCGTCGAAGGCCCTCACCCGCGCGCTGTAGCTGGTCCCTTGCTGCAGCCCGCTTAAAGGCTGTCCCAGGGCGGTTGAGAACATCGTGCGGGTCCAGGAATCGCTCAAGTCCGCTTTGCGGTATTCGACCTGATACGCCAGCGAATCCTCGTTGGGGTCGGTGGACGTCTCCCAGCGGACCATGGCAGTGGTTTCACTGACTAACATTGCTGAGAGTGGTCCGGGGGAGGTGGGCGGTTGATTGTCCTGGGTCGTGGTGAACAGGTTGGCAGATTCCCGCCAGTCGCTGTAGAGTGCGCCGTCGAAGGCCCTCACCCGCACGCTGTAGCTGGTCCCTTGCTGTAGCCCACTTAAAGGCTGTCCCAGGGCGGTTGAGAATACCGTGCGGGTCCACGAATCGCTCAAGTCCACTTTGCGGTATTCGACCTGGTACGCCAGCGAATCGCCATTGGGATCGGTGGAAGTTTCCCAGCGGACCATGGCAGTGGTTCCACTGACAAACATCGCCGACAGCGTCCCGGGGGAGGTGGGCGGTTGATTGTCTTGGGTCGTGGTGAACAGGTTGGCAGATTCCCGCCAGTCGCTGTAGAGTGCGCCGTCGAAGGCTCTCACCCGCACGCTGTAGCTGATCCCTTGCTGCAGCCCGCTTAAAGGTTGTCCCAGGGCGGTTGTTAACACCGTGCGGGTCCAGGAATCGTTCAAGTCCGCTTTGCGGTATTCGACCTGGTACGCCAACGAATCGCCGTTGGGGTCGGTGGACATCTCCCAGCGGACCATGGCAGTGGTTCCACTGACAAACATCGCCGACAGCGTCCCGGGAGAGGTGGGCGGTTGATTGTCCAGGGTCGTAGTGAACAGGTTGTCGACAGTACGCCAGGCACTACGAAGTTGACCATCAAATGCGCGTACGCGAACGTGATAGCTGGTGTCCGCTTGCAGCCCCGTCAACGTATAAGACAAATTGCCCGTGGTCAGCGTCGAACTCCAACTACTACTCAATCCGTCTTTTCGAGATTGAATTTCGTAATCGATATCGTCGCCATCGGCATCGGTTGACTTGCCCCAGGAAACCGTGGCTCGATCGGTTTGCAGGTTGGCCGAGACCAGGGATCCGGGTATCGTAGGCGGCCGATTGGTGGTTACCGGATCGGTTGGAAAAGCATCTTCCAGTTCGACGAAGTCCCAATAAAGCCTCGTTCCCTGGGAGGCGGGCTTGTCACTGAGCACGATGCGAAGGGTATTGGAAGTGGGCACAAAATTGAAAGTGATCCGTGTCCATTCGTTCCACTTGGTAACATAGTTGGGCGGTGATCCGACATCGTTGACTTGCCTGGCTTCAATCAAGGTGCCGTCCGGCTCAGTGATTTCCACCCGTGCGCGACTGCCAGGAGAATCGGAGATGACCCATGCCGAGACCGTGTAAACCAAACCGGTGTCGATTCCCGAAACCTGGAATGATGCCTCGTTGTGTGTGCTTCCCCGTACGGTTCTCAGGCCTTGAGATCCATGGGAAGCCTGCGCGTGGCTGTCATGGTCGTTTTCTAGACTGGTGGAACTGTAGTTGAACTGCTGGATGCTACCGCCGGTTCCAGGTGTCAGTGACCAGCCAGCCGTGTTTCCTTCAAACTGAGGATTGGAAACCAGCTGGGAATAATTACCGTTACCAAAATAATGGGTGTTGTTCTGCGTGTAATAATGATCGACGAGTTGGGCAACATAGTCAGGGGTCAGGTCCTGCTGCGAGCGATAATAAACCCAGAACATGACTCCTGGCATGCTGGCAGCGTCGGTATCGTTGCGAATTCGATAGAATTGGTCGTCAAGCAATCCCCAAAATCCCATGTCGGTCGAATCGTCGGCGACGAAGCCACCTTGGGAGATGTATAAACCGTAGATTGCCTTGGCTAAAATTCCGGGCGCTGCGGCCTTTAGGTTGTCGGCATAACGGCTAAAG